>Ga0068865_100000001_pt1 | contig 288199 bp, 251 predicted proteins | sample KBSMisM12_FD_75293 | JGI IMG/M metagenome (GOLD analysis project Ga0068865, IMG submission 75293) | Miscanthus rhizosphere microbial communities from Kellogg Biological Station, Michigan, USA - KBS Miscanthus M1-2 | ecosystem: Host-associated > Plants > Roots > Rhizosphere > Soil ...
CCGGTGGCGCCTCGGGGTGGAGCGTCGTCCACCCCGGCGTAGGCTCAGATGCGATCGCGACCAACTACAGGCAGATCCGCAGCGTCTCCTGCCCCTCGCCGCAGCTCTGCGTGGCGGTGACCTTCGAAGGGTTCGTCTATACCTCGACCGACCCGACCGGCCCCGTGTCCTCCTGGTCGATCGCCGACCTCAGCCCGCAAGGGCCGAACGTCCACCTCTACGGCGTCTCCTGCCCGACCGCTGACTTCTGCGCCGCCTCGGCAGCGGGGGCGAAGATCCTCACCTCCACCAACCCCACCGGCGGTGCCGCGAGCTGGAGCGAGACCCAGCTCGAAGGCCCGCTGGAACTGCGCGGGGTCTCCTGCGCCTCGGTGGCGCTCTGCGTCGCCGTCGGCGATGACGGCGACAACCTGCGACCCGAACTCGGCGACCAGGGGGTGATCCTCAGCTCCACGCACCCGCTCGACGGCGCCTGGCTTCGAGCCGAACCCCCGATCAACGGCAACGCTTACGGGGTCTCCTGCCCCGACCCGAACCTCTGCGTGAGCGGCGACCTCTACGGCAATCTGCTCGTCTCCACGTCTCCGGCCTCACCCTCGGGCTGGAGCTCGATCGACGGCGGTGGCTCGGTGCGGATAACCGACGTCGACTGCCCTTCGACCGCCCTCTGCGCCGCCGTCGACAACAACGGCAACGTTCTCACCTCGACCGATCCGACTGCGGGGGCGGGCGCCTGGACCTTCACCAACCTGGCGCCGTTCCCCGGCATCGACGAAACCGCCGCCAACGCGATGTTCGGGGTCTCCTGCGTCGGCACGACCCTCTGCGCGATCGCCGGCTCCGAAGGCCGGATCTACACCAGCACCGACCCCTTCTCGAGCCGGCCACCGGCCCCGGACTCCGCCGGAAACGAGGCCCCGAAGAAGCACCGGCCGCGACCGAAGCGCCCGCTGGTGCAGGTCACCGGCGGTCCCTTTCCGGAAGTGGTGCTGAAGGGCAGGCACCTGACGGTGCCGTTCCGCTTCTACGCCCGCCATCACGCCCAGGTGCGTGGGTTCGTCTGCAGGATCGACTCCCGGCCGCTGCGCCGGTGCCGCTCGCCCAAGCACTATCGGGTCGGCGTCGGCCGCCACGTCTTCAAGGTGCGGGCGATCGGGTGGACCGGGCTGCGGGGACCGGTGACCAGATGGGCCTTCGAGGTCTGCCACCCGACGCCCTATCCCGCCTGTCACAAGCCGAAGACCTACCCGGTGCCGGGGGCGAGCTGAAGCCCACGCGCCGTCCCTGGGTTGCCTCGGAATACATCGCGTTCGACGGAATGTCGATATTGCGAGAGGATCCCTGTCCATGTCCGGGATCGCGGTGGTCCTCTTCAGTGATCTGGTCGATTCGACCGCCCTGCTGGCGAGGCTCGGGGATGACCGGATGGACGGCCTGCGGCGAGCTCACGTCGAGGATGTGAGCAAGGCCGTCGCCGCTTCGGACGGGAGGGTCGTGAAGACCCTCGGCGACGGCGTCATGTCGAGCTTCGAGAGCGCCCTCGGTGCTCTCCGCGCGGCCGCCCGGATCCAGGCGAGCGTCGAGAAGCTGGACGCGGCGCACGGACAGATCGGCATCGCCGCCCGGGTGGGAGTGGCCGCCGGTGAGCCGATCCCCGACGGCGAGGACCTGCACGGGATGACGGTGGTGATCGCCAGCCGCCTCTCTTCCGCCGCGGGCAGCGGCGAGGTGCTGGTCCAGGATCTCGTCCACGAGCTGGTCGCCTCCCGGGACGGCGTGGTGCTGGAGAAGGCGCGCGAGTACGGGCTCAAGGGAGTGCCGCAGCCGGTGCGCGCTGCGTGCCTGCGCTGGCGCGAGCTGATGCCGGCGCTGGAGAACCCTGTCGGCTCCGAAGAGATGGTGAGTTCCGGCGCCGGCGCGGCACCCTCGGCTCGGATCCGCCTCCCTCCTCCCCTGGCCGCCTTTGCCGAGGAGCCGCTGATCGGGCGCGAGGCCGAGGTCGCGCAGTTGCGCCAGGTGACGCGTCCGCGCCCCGGTCGGCGCGCGGCGCTGATCCTCGGCGAGCCGGGTATCGGCAAGACCCGTCACGCCGCCGCGGGAGCGCTCGAAGCACATGCGAGAGGGGAGCTGGTCGTGCTGGCGCGCTGCCCACCCGAGCCGGTGGTGCCGTTCGAGCCCTGGGTGCGGGCGATCAGCGAGCTGGCCCTCGCCGGCGACGACGAGTGGCGGCGAGGCTTGGCCGGCGCGGCCGGCGCCGAGCTGACGGCGCTGGTGCCGCAGCTGGATCGAGAGGGAGCGGGAGCGGAGCGGGTGAGAAGCGGTGAGCTGGCGGCCGCCGAGGGGGCGCGCTACCGGCTCCTGACCGGCATCGGCGCGGCTCTGGCCCACGCCGCGGGCGACGCTCCGCTGCACATCGTCCTCGACGACGCCCACTGGTGCGACCCGGCCTCGGCGCAGGCGCTCGAACACCTGCTGGACTCGACCCCCTGCGAACTCGTCCTCGTGGCGACGGCCCGCGACCGGGAGATGGGCCGCCGGCACCCGGTTTCGCGAGCGCTCTCGGACCTGCGCCGGACCGGGGACCTCAGCGAGCTGCGCCTCGGTGGCCTCGACGCCTCGGGGCTGGCGGCCCTGGTCGGAGCCCGGGTTGGGCACGCGATCACGCCGGGGGTCGCGTCGCGCCTTGCCAGCCGCACCTCCGGCAATCCGTTCTTCGCCGGCGAGTTGGCACGAGACCTCTCTCAGCAGGGAGCGCTGAGCGACGGCGAGGCGCTGGAGGAGGCGCCGGTGCCGGAGGCTGTCACCGACCTGATCGAGGAGCGCCTGGCGCGCCTGGATCCCAAGACCGAGCAGCTGCTGACCGCGGTCGCGGCGATCGGTCCCTCGGCTCCTGTCTCGTTGGCCGCCCGGGTGATCGGGCTGGACGGCGCTGCGGCCGAAGAGGCCGTGGCGGAAGCGCTTTCGGAGCGTTTGGTCGACGAGGTGCCGGCCCCCCAGCCGACGATCGCCTTCCCCCACGCCCTGGTCCGCGAGGCCCTTCTCGCCCCCGCCGGAGGGGCGGAGCTCGCCCGCTTGCACCTGGCGATAGCCGAAGCGCTCGCGTCTCAGCCCGGAGCCGAGCCGGCCGAGGTTGCGCGCCACTATGGGCTTTCGGTACCCCTGGCCGGCCGGGAGCCGGCGATCGCCGCCTACCGCGCGGCGGCGAGGGCGGCGGCAGCGGCGCACGACCACGAGCAGGCCGCAGCCCAGCTGCAATGCGCGCTCTCGCTCCTTCCCGAGGACGATCTGGCGGGGCGGACCCAGGCCCTGCTGGCCCTCGGCGAGCAGGCACTGCTCAGCGCCGATCTGCACCGGGCCAAACAGGCGTTCCGAGGCGCCGCCGAGCTGGCGCGGGCGAGCGGCGACACCGACACGTTCGCTCACGCCGCCCTCGGCTTCGCCGGCGGCGACATCGCCTTCGGCATCGAGTCGAACAGCTATGACAGCGAGACGGTCGACCTCCTGCGCGAGGCCCTCGACAGGCTCGGCGAGAAGGAGCCGAAGCTCGCCCTGAGGATCGCCTTCCGGCTCTCGTTTGCCAACACCTTCAGCACCGACAGAGCCGCCTTGGACCAGCTGGCGTCGCGAGCCGAGGCGCTCGGTGCGCAACTCGACGACCCGGAATCGAAGGCGATGACCCAGGCCGCTCAGGTTTTCGTGATGGAGGCCAGGGGAGACGACCCGCTGAGGGTGTTCGACCAGATGGTGCCTCGGGTTCTCGAGTTGGCCGAACTGGCCGAACGGTGCGATCGCGAAGACCTGCGCCTTCGTTTCTACCTCTGGTCTTCGTCGGCGTTGTACACGCTCCGGCGCATCGACGAGTGCGAGGCGATGATCGAGCGGGCGGCGGAGATCGCCGAGCGCCTGGGAAGCCCGCGCTTTGCCTGGGAGATCGATTTCTACCGCGCCCAGCGAGCGCTCGACCGCGGCGATCGCGATCGCGTCGTCGAGCTCGCCCGCCGCGCCGGCGACACCCTGCGGCGGTTACGTCCTGACCTGCATGCCAACGCCGAGCTGCTCCTGCGCCTTACCGTCGGGTGGATCTACGACGACGAGGCGGAACTCGAACGGGTGGTCGTCGACGCGATCGCGGCGGTGGCGCCCTGGGGCATGATGTCGGCCCTCATAGCGTTGGGGGCGGCAAGGGCCGGCGACCGCGTCACTGCCGGCCGGAAGATGGCCGAACTGCTGGACGACCTCGACTCCCTGCGCCGGCCGGACATGCACATGCCGCCGGCACTGTGCTTCCTGGCCTTCGCCGCGACGCTCGCCGAAGACCGCGCGGCCGGCGCGCGCCTGCGCCCGCTGCTCGAGCCTCTGCGTCCCTACCTGGTCAACGGCCCACCGACCGTCTACGTCGGGTTCCTGCCCGAGTGGCAGATCGGTCGCCTGGAACTGCTGGCCGGTGCCCCTGAGGCGGCGGCCGCGGAGCTCCGCACGGCGGTCGCCCAGGCCGATGAGCTGGAAATCGTCTGGCTCTCGGGGGGCGCACGGCTGGGTCTCGCGCTCGCCCTGCATCGGCTCGGCGATCCCCAGGCCGAGGCGGTGCTGGCCGAGGCCGAAGCCATCGCCGAGCGCTACGGGCTGGGCTGGGTGCGCAACCAGGCGGCCCTGGTCCGAGCCGAGCTGGAGGGCCGCAAGCCTCCCGACCGTCGCCCGCCGCGGGAGCGGCCTCGGCCGCTGCGAGCACTGACGGCCCGCGGCGGGCGGCGCGCCCTCGCCGCGCTCATCGGCGACCAGGACGATGCGGAACTCGAGCGCCGGTTCCTGGAGCCGAACCGCCAGCGCGGGCTGCTGCGCGCCATGGCCCGCGGCTTCCAACCCGATCAGGCCGCAGGTTTCAGCGGCATCGTCGCCTACGAGCTGGAGCCTTTCGAAGTCGCGGCGCCCCCCGAGGCGCCTTGGCGCTGGGCGATCGAGGTCGACTCCGCCGCCGGGCGCGCGAAGCTCCTCGAGCCCGCCCCCCTCGACGCCGCGGTGACCATCCACATGGGCCTCGCGCAGTGGGTTCGGCTAATGGCCGGGATCGAGAACGCGATCACCGCGATGGCCGCCGGCCGCTGCAGCGTCGAGGGTGACGTCATGGTGGCAGCGCGACTGGAGGCGATGTTCAGTGGTGCCTAGTTCTTTATCGCCCGCGGTCTGCACATAAGCAACGAGGCAGCGATGCCCCTGACAGGAGTCGCACCCGTGACCTTTGGCTCGAAAGGACGGTGGGCGTTCGCTTCGCGAGCCAGATCGCGATGCCGATGAGACCGGGATGAGACCGGCACTCGGAGATTCCCTCTTAAGAAGGACGATCCCGGTATCAGCATCAGTTCAACCTCTTCTGCTTCCCAATGATCTCCTATCTCTTTCCCATATTCCCCAAGACTACATCCCAAATTACATAGCTAACTTTCCCAATTTGCATTACCCTGACAACGATGCCATCCAACTTCATCAGGCACAGTCGCGCGCCGATCCTGGAAGCACTGGCCGATACCCGCGTCGTCTACGTGATGGGCGCCAGGCAGGTGGGCAAGAGCACCCTGACGGGGGAGATCGCAACGATCGAGCACCGCGCCGACGTGCTCAGCCTCGACAACCGAGCGGCGAGGGATGCGGCAAGCAGCGACCCCGAGGGCTTCGTGGCCGGCCTTTCGCGCCCGGTCCTGCTCGACGAGATCCAACGAGCCGGTCCCGATCTGCTGCTCGCGATCAAGGGGGCCGTCGATGCCGACCAGACCCCGGGCCAGTTTCTGCTGACCGGCTCGGCCAACGTCCTCACCAACCGCAAGGTTCAGGACGCGCTCACCGGACGAATCGAGATCATCACCCTGTGGCCGCTGTCCCAGAGCGAGATCGAGGGATCGACGGGAAATATCGTCGATTCACTCTTCGCCGGGGCTCCGCCTCAGATCAGCAATTCCACGGTCGGCCGTGGGGCCTTCGCCGACCGAATCGCGGCCGGCGGATACCCCGAAGCGCTGAAGCGCAACGGCGCACGCCGAGCCAACTGGTTCGAGAACTATCTGAAAACGACGCTCGACCGCGACTTGCGCGACATCAGCGATGCGCAGAAACTGGGTGAGGTGCCGCGGCTGCTGAAGCTGCTGGCGGGTCGCGCCGCGAACCTTCTGAACTCCTCGGACGTCGGCAAGCGACTACAGCTGGAGCACAAGACCGTCCGCAGCTACACGACCCTCTTGGAGACCGTCTTCCTGGTCAAGACCCTCCCCGCATGGAGGCCGTCGATCGGGGCTCGCGAGTCGACGACGCGCAAGGTTTACATCGTCGATAGTGGTCTCCTCGCCCACCTGCTCGGAGCCGATCCGAAACGCATCGGCGAGGACGAGCGGACCACCGGAATGGCGCTTGAGAACTTCGTCGCGATGGAGGTGATGAAGCACCTCGAGTGGGCGAGCAGCGACGCAAGTCTGTTCCACTACCGAACCGGCAACGACGAGATCGACCTCGTCCTCGAGGACCGCTCTGGAGCGATCGCCTGTCTCGAGGTCAAGGCAGCGGCGACGGTCCGCGAGCGAGACTGGAGGCCGATGGCGAAGGTCCGCGATGCTCGCAGCAAAGACTTCCGCGCCGGGTTCTTGATTCACGCCGGCGCCCAGACCATCCCGCTCGGCGATCGGCTCTGGGCGGTTCCGATCAGCGCTCTTTGGGCATGACCAGTGACGCTTGACGGCTTCTCACAGTGGTTGTCCACCGGCTCGCAACCACTACCACGGTCTCTACGCTCCCGTTCTGACGCCTCGCGCACTACCGTTTCGCAGGCCGGATCGCGTAGGCGCTGATCCGCTCTGCAGAGCCAATGTCCGGCAAATTGAAAGGAGGAGGGGCGTGCGCGTGGCTAGCGGCATTGCGGCGGCGATGCGACCGGGATGCGACACCGACCCGGAACACGCGAATCGGGCCCGTTCCTGCGGCAGCCTTCCCTAACGTGAGAAACAGTCAGCGGCGCGCTGAACCATACGGTTCGCAAATCGTCTGAGGGCCGGACCATGAGCGCCAGGGGCCAAGGGAACCACCGGGGCGTCGCGGCTCACGAATCAGCAGGCGCAGGTAGGCATCGCGACCTTCGCAGCGGCCGATATCCACGGCTTTCAGCAGCGCAACGACCGGCCGGCGGTAGTAGCCGCCGTGGGGTTTGAAGATCGGGTTGCGGCCCCGACCATGTGCGACGGCTCCGCCCCAGCTCGACCAATGAACATTCGTGATCGAGCCGCTCGCATCGCCGCCGTTGTAGATGAGGTGCGGATGGGCAGTGCCCCACCCCTCTCCAGTAGGTGCGCCATAGATCTCACCGCCGAGGACCACGGGGGCTGCGCGCGGGCGGTAGGTGGTGCGGCGCCACCACATGTATTCGGAGCTCTGACCGACCTCGCCTCGATAACAGCGCGCGAGGGATGCCGAGCAACTCCAGCCAATCGGTAAATGACCGGCCATGTCGGCCTTGTAAATACGACGGGCCGTGCGGCAGCTGATGTTGTGAGCGTGAATCGGAACACCAGAGACCTTGCCGCAAGCCTTGCTTCCGCGCTCGGCGCTGGCCGATCCCGCCGCGATGAAAAGCGCCAATGCAGCCACTGCCAGCACTCCAAGGAGTTCTGCCCGCCTCATGCCGTCGATTCCACCATTGCGCCGGTTCGGCGTCAACCGATACGGCCCGTTTCGCCGCTTCGATCAGCGTGATCGGAGCTGCGCCTCAATTCTCCAGGGGGCGCTGACCGCGGCCTCCCTTCAGGAATTCGCACAGCTGCTCGCAGATCTTTCGCCTCGTCTTGATCTAATGCCCAGGGCTCAGTTCGATGGATCTTTCGCCGAAGCGTTCGGTCACGCGACCTGCAAGAAGGGAGAACGGGTTATCTCGGGTGGCGTCCGGCAGACCGCAGGTGGTGCAGGCGTCATCTCGCACATCTGGACCGTCGAATCCGAGCCCATTCCAAAGAAGCGAGGCTGGTACGTCTCGATGAACTCAGACCTGGGTGGGGCAGCCAGAACCGACTTCCTCGTGGTTGCGAACTGCGAACGGAAGTAGATACAGGCTCAGCGCCGGCAATACCTCCTCAAAGCGCGCTCAACAGCTCGACGTCGCGACCCTCGGCGAGGGTGTGGATGCCGGCGTCGAAGGTAACGAGACGCGTGCCGGATCGGCGGGCGAGAGTGAGCAGGTGTGCATCAGTCACCTGCCGGTAGCCGGCCACCTCGGGCACATCGGGGTCGACGATCGAGACCTGGTCGACGAGGAAGCGGTGCCCGTCGAGGGCGCGCAGCGCGGCGAGGACGCCACGCGCGGCGCTGATCCCGATTGCGCTGGGCAGAGCCTTGGGGTTAGATGAGACTCGGACGAAGCCGCTCTCGGTGATCGGGCAGGTCGCCCACCCCCTCGACCCCTCGGCGGCGAACCACTCGCGCATTGCCGCATGGTGGACGTGCGAGTCCCAGGCCAATGCGACAAGCGCGTTGACGTCGAGCAGAGCCACCGCGAGGCGTTCAATCTTCTTCGAGCCCGCGGCGAACCATCTCCGGGGTGATTGCAGGCGTTCCCTCGGGAACGCGGATCACCGGCAGGCCGGCGGCGACCTCGACCCGGGCGGGGGTCAGTCCGCGGCGGGCCAACTCGGAGATGACCGAGCCCAGGGAGCGATGCTCCTCGGAGGCAAGTTCACGAGCCGCAGTCGCCACGTCGTCGTCAATGTTCAGCGTGGTCCGCATCCACGGTTGATGCTACCGCATCACAGCATCATAGCCCCTTCGTAGAGGGTGGTTCACGGCTCCCGTCTGGCCGGCTCGGCCTCTCCACCTGCGCCTTGATGGCCATAGACGCCGCGGAAAGACCGGCATTAGCTTCATGTACGTCCGTCCCACACACCCTGCGCCAATATGCCCACCACCGAGATCCAGCGGGGGGTCTGCGTTGAGGCCGCCGGAGCGAGGCTGGCCGGCGAGATCCACGTCCCCCCGGACCCCCGCGGCTTCGTCCTCTTTGCCTCCAACCGCGATCTGATGCGGCTCGACCGGCGCCAGGTCGATCTCGGCCGGGCTCTGAACCGCCGCGGTCTCGGCACACTCCTTTTCGATCTCGACGAAACCACCGATGACCTCGATCTCGAGGGCGACCTCGAGGTCCTCACCGAGCGCCTGCTCGAGGCCACCGAGTGGAGTCTCGAACAAAGGGGCGTAAACGACCTCCCGATCGGCTATGTCGGCTCGGGCCTCGGGTCCGCCGCAGCCCTTGTCGCCGCCGCTGCGCTCGGGCCCCGGATCTGCGCCGTCGCCGCGCACGGGGGTCGGCCGGACCTTGCCGGGGAGGGTCTCGGCAAGGTGCAGGCGCCGACCCTGCTCGTCTTCGGCGGTGACGATCCACTCGAGGCCCAGGCCGCGGTCGCGGCAGCCGGAAAGCTGCGCTGCCCTCAGAGGATTCGAAACCTCGGAAGCGACGGCGGATCCGCCGGCCGCTGGACGGCGACCTTTGCCATCTGCCGCTGGATGGAGTGGCACCTCGGCTTTCCCGAGCTGCCTTACTCTCAGCCGGGAAGCTAAGAGCCGGCCAGGCTTATCGTGTCCCACCAGCTCTCGAAGGCCCGGCGCCGCCAGGAGGGTCCGATGTCCAGGCCGGCGAAGGCGCGGGCGAGGTAGGAGCCCGCCATCGTGTCGAGCGCCGCCACCGGATCGACCGCGGTGGCGATGTCGCCTCGCTCCTTGCCGCGCTCGATCAGCGCGACAACCACCGCCCGCCGGGGCAGGAGGACGTGCTCGCGGAAGGCGGCGATCAGCTCCGGGTGCCGCAGTTCCTCGGCGACCAGGCCCCCGATCAGCCGCAGGTAGCCTGGGCCGTCGGCCGGCAGGCCCTTGCGCACCGACTCCCAGAGCTCGGCGCGGGTGTCGCCGCGGTCGGGCACCTCGAGCTCGGGAAGCTGCGAGCGGATCACCGCCTCGACCAACGCTACCTTGTCGGCGAAGCGGCGGTAGATCGCCGGCTTGCCGACGACGGCCCGCTCGGCGACCGCCTCCATCGTCATCGCGCCGAAGCCGCGCTCGCCGAGCAGCGCCACGGTCGCAGCGACGATCGCCTCGTCAACGTTCGGATCGCGCGGTCTTGGCATCTACGCCTGCTCGGTGTGCGCCCGGCTCACGGCCGGACGAAGACCGCCATCGCCAGCTCGATCCTCTGCTCGACGATGTTGGCGGCGACGCCGGCCATCCTCGCCTCGAAGTCGGGTATCAGCAGTGAGAGATCGACTCCCTCGACGCGATCGTCGGCCGAAACCCCGACCAGCTCCGCCAGGGCAAGCGTCGCCGCACGGCCGAGACCGTGGAACTGCGTCGAGCGCCGCGAGGTCGTCGGGATCGAGCGGATCGGTCGAGCGCCCGGCCTCGCGCAGGGCGCCGAGGACGATCGCGGTGAGGTCGTCGGGACCGGTGGCGTAATAGGCCTGGGCGTCGATATCGCTCATGCCCTGTAACGTAACGACCGAGTTACGTTACGTCAATCGGGCTAGGCGAGCTCGAGAGCTCGGAGACCGGAGCAGGGCCCGGCTGCAACATGCCGAGCCCTGCGAGCCGTTACCGATTGATGCTCAGTGGCTGAGCGTGATCAGACTGCCGCTCGTCGTCGTCGCGGTGATCGTGCCGGTGAGGCTGATCGTGCCGGTGCTCGTGCTGCCGAGCACCGATTCTTCGAACGTCAGAGTCGACTGCGTCGAGCCGGAGCCGTTGACCCAGTTCGCTTTGCCTTCAGCGGACTGGCGCCACGTCCCCCACGGGCTGGTGGTGCCTACGGAGCCATTCGGCGCGACCGTCAGGTAGTAGTTGTTGGCGACCGTGTCGAAATGGGCCGAAACCACCATCTCCATTTTCAGGTAGGTGCCGTCCGAGCATTTGATCCAGGTGTAGCCGAACTGTTCGTTACTGAGCCAAGCTGACGATCCACTCGGAGTTCCCGTCGGCCACCCCTGAAAGTTGCAGGATTTCGCTTCTCCGCCGTTCAGCTTCAGGGTCAATTCCGTCGAGGTGAACTTGAGGCTGCTGGCGCTGAATTTCGCATTGACCACGGATGCCTGCGCCGGCGAGGCGACGACGGCGGCGAACGCGCTCACCACGAGGGCCACTGCGAACAGCCGCTTCAGGTTCTTTCCACTGGTACTCATCTCTCTCCTTGCGTCGTGTCGTTATATGGCGATCCGCATCACGGCCGCCGGGGCCGACGCTCCCAGGCACCTCGCCGATCGGCAAACGTTCTCGTACTCGGAGACGAAAAGGACAACACCGTGTGCTCCCTGATACCGCCGGAGGCGGGAGCGCTTTGGCGGGTTCCGCGACCCCACAAATAAACCGCGCGCGTCCACCGCGATCTCCGAACGTGCGTTTAGATCCGGGCGACCGCCTTGGGCACCGGCCACCGCGCATTCTCCCGCCATAGTTGCGACCTAACTCCCCACATCCGGTGCATCCGACCTGGAGCGCGGTGATCACGGACCCGGTGCGCCTCAGCCTCGTGCGGGCGCTCCTGGAGCTGCGGATCGCCAGCGCCGCCGAGCTCAGCCGACACAGCCACACCAGCGATCGCAGCGTGCGCAGGCACTTGGAGGCCCTGGTCGCGCTCGGTCTCGCCCACCGCGTCGAAGGCATGTGCGACGGCCTGACGACCGGGCGTCCGGCCGAGAGGTTCACGCTCGAGCCGGCCGCTCAGGAGCAGACGGCGGCCCTATTTGAGCTGCTCAGCGAGCCGTTTGGCACCGCGCCTCGATGAACTCGAGCGCGGCAGCGGCGCCGAGGAAGGGTGCCAACACCGTGCAGGAGGCAACCGGAAGCAGCCAGCGCATGTTGCTCTGACCGGCGAGCAGATGGTGCCGCATCAGGGCCGCCACTGCCGCCGGCACCGCCTCGGAGGTCAGCCGCGTCGGAGCCGCGTCGTCCCCGCCGAGCCGGTAGCCGTCCTCGAGGAAGAGTGCGTGAGCCCGCTGGTTGCGGTAGCTGTTGCGGATCGCCTTCTCCCCCGCGGCCAGGGCACCCAATAGTCCCAACCTCGCCAGCTCTGGCTCCCGCGAGAGGTGCCCGAGGAGCGCGTCGAGGGCCAGCCAGATACCGTCCGGCCAGCCGGTGGTGAGCGAATACTGGGCGGCGGTCAAAGCTACGCTCTGCTGCATAGCCTCGGTCTGGGCGGCCAGGAAGGCCTCCTCCTTGCCCCGGAAGTGCGAGTAGAACGTCGCTCGTGTGACGCGGGCCTCGGCGGAGATGTCAGCGACGGTGATCGATCCGTACTCAGAACGAGCCGACAGGCGGACGAACGCCGCCAGGATGCGGGAGCGGCGGGCCATCGCCGCCGTCGCGCCGGGCAGCGCGTGGCGGCCGCGAGGCAGCAGGCGCACCGGCTCGAGCGGGTGGGCGGGGGCCGGCGGAAACCGGCGACCGAGCTGCGCCCAGTAATTCCCGCCACGCGGCCCCTGGCCTTGGGGGCACCGATAGGACTCGACCCAGGCGAGGAGCTCCTCCCCCAGCTCCTGCAGTTGCCGGCCCTCCCCGTCCAGCACTCGGATCGCGAGGACGCCAAGGACGCCCCCCAGCAGAGCCGTCGCGGGGACCGCGAGCGGCGGTCCGGCGCCGGCGGAGGCCGAGGCTTCGAGCAGGCGCTCGATCGCCGCCAGCGTCCGCTGGTGCTCCTCGCGGATCTCGGGACTCGCCGCTGGCGCCTCGACAAGCAGCAGCCGGGCGGCGTCGGGGTCAGCGCTCAGCCAGCCCAGCAGGCCCTCGAGGAGCGCTCGCGGTCGCTCCGCGGGCGGGATTCCTGAGACCGCCTCCGCGAGGCAGTCGCGCAGATCCGAGACCCGCTCCCGGTAGCCGGCGAGGAGGCAGCTGTCCTTGTCGGTGAAGTGGCAGTAGAAGGTTGTCCGCGAGACGCCGGCCCCGCGTGCCACGCCACCGACTGTCAGGCCGTGGTACCCCTCGCGCGCAGCGACAGCGACCGCTGCGGCCGACAGCCGCTCGCCCGGTTCGATTGTCAGCGTCGTTGCCGCCGACCCGTGCCTCCGCATCTAGCTCCCACCGCGATCGTGCGGTCGGAGGTCTTCACCGGCCAAGACGACATGGATCTTGCCCTGCAGGTTGCCCTGCTCTCCTTCACTTGTCCCTCCCTGCCACAGGTGTCATTGGTCCTCCGGAGGCTGCGTCCGCCCGGAGGCGTCCGCACCTCTTGCTGACCCGGCGCCACCCTTTTTCGCGATCCGTCGTTCGATGCTGCCGGCGAAACCTCCTCGGAGTCGCCGGCCGTAACCCACACGAGGGAGGGATGACCCTAGGGGACAAAGGGTTCTTTGTCAAGAACCCTTGTTTGATATTTGTAGACGAATAATTCCGATTCGGGATCCCGACCTTGCGACCACAGCCAAAGGGGGCCTTTCGAGAAGCGGCCCGACCGACGGATCGCGGCGCTGGGATAATCGCGGTCCTTGGCAGGGCAGGTACCAAACGTCTGCGCCGGCCCTTTCGGCGCGCTCTACGACTTCTACATCGAGCGGCCCCGGCTGATGCGGGCGGTCGGCCGGACGATGTGGGGGATCGACGCCTCCGTCATCTATGCCGCCATGAAGCCGATCGGGGAGGCCGCACCCGGGGCGGTGATCGTCGACGTGCCCTGCGGCGGCGGGGTCGCCTTCCGCGCCCTGCGCCGCGACCAGGACGTGCGCTACCTGGCCGCCGACCTCGACCCGAAGATGCTGCGGCGGGCCCGGCGGCGGGCGGAGAAGAAGGGGCTGCACCAGGTCGAGCTGCTCGAAGCCGACATGGTCGACCTGCCGTTCGCCGACGGTGAGGTCGATCTCTTCCTCTCCTTCAGCGGGCTGCACATGATCCCCGACCCCGAGCGGGCGGTGGCCGAGATCGGCCGCTGCCTCAAGCCCGGCGGCAAGGTCGTCGGCACAACCTTCTTCTCGGGCGGCAGCCGGCGCGCCCGCCTCATCTTCAAGGCCGGCAGCTACCGGGGCCACGCCCTGCCGCCGCACCGCGACCGGCTCCTGGCCTGGCTCGAGGCGGCGGGGCTCGTGGAGGCCCAGCTCGGCCCCGAGCCGGGATTCACCTCCTTCGAAGCGAAGAAGCCCTAGCCGGTCCCGACCTCCGGCTCGGCCGCCGACCGCTCAACCGAGCGCCGAAGGGGCGAGCGCCGCGACCTTCCATTCGGACCCTTCGCGCGCCATCGGCATGAAGTAGGCGCTGCCGTGGGCGCCGCGGAAGAGGATGAAGGCCGAGCCGCCCTTGACGCGCAGGGAGCCGACGTCGGCGACGGCGGCTTCGCGCAGCACCGAGGCGGGCAGGCCGGCGGAGAGCCCCGCGAGCACCTGGGCGCAGGTCGGTTTGGCGCCCCCTCCCCCGGCCCCCGAAAGCTGGGCGAGCGAGCGAGCCGCGGCATCGCTCAGGTAGGAGCAGGCGGCGCTCCAGGCCCCGGCGGCGCGGGCGTCAAGATAGCCGTGCAGCGCCGCGGCAGCCTCGGCGAGTTCGGCCCCGGAGGCTTCGGAGCCTGATTCCTGGATCGAGTTGTCGCCGCCCTTTTCTTCGAACTGGGCGACCCTGCCGCCGCTGTCGTGGTGGGGCTTGGGATGGAACTCGGCCGCCGCGCCCTGACCCTTCGTCGAGTGCTGGGTCTGCGGCTTGGCGGGGCGCTGCCGCGGTTCGGAGCCCGAGCCGCTCGCTTCGGGATGGACCACGTGGACGCCGAGATGCTGGGCGGCGGCCCCAGCCGAAGTCGCGCTGGTGGTCGAACCTCCTCCCCCTCCGCTGCCACAGCCCGCGAGCAGGAGCGCGCAGAGCACGAGAGGGGCGATCAGGCGCATTGCCGGTGGTTACCGTCAACAAACAGAGGAAAGCGATCTCCCCATGGCCTCCGGGCACCTCAGCGGTGATGGGCGCCATGCCCCCGGTGCCCACGACCCCGGTGACCCTTCCCCTTCCCCCCCGCCCCGCAGGCGTCGGTGACCTTCGCCACCGAGTCGGCGGTCTTGCCGTTCTGGGCGTCGAAGGCGATCGAGGCGCGCTGGGTGGAGAGGCAGAGGTTGCGGTTGTTGACCAGGTAGCCGCGTTTGCCGCCGAAGAGGTTCAGGGTGAACTTGGAGACCGGGGCGTCGGGGACCGATTCGAAGGAGTTTCTGATCCTCGTCACCCCGTGGTGGGAGACCGAGTCGATGTGGCCGACCAAGACGACGTGGATCTGACCTCTCAGGTCTGCGACCAGGTCTGGCAGCAGGTGTTCGCCGCCGTTACTGCGGAAGTAGACCGGGCCTGCGAGCGGCGCTTCTAAGAGCGGGCTGGTGGCTTTGGCGTAGCCGAGGATCGAGCTCTTCGGGCAGGCCGCTTCGGCGAACTGGGGCCTCGTGCAGGGGGTCTGGATGTGGGAGTTTTCGATCTGCAGGGAGCTCGGCAGGGTGACCCTGGCGGCGGCGATGTTGGCGCCGGGTGCCTTCGGCATCGTCAGGGTGGCGTGCAGGGCGGGGAAGCCGGCGCGCCTGGTCTGGCCCTTCAGCGCCAGGTGGAGCTTCGGCTTGAAGGAAAGGGCTCCACATTCGCCGACCTGGAAGCGGGAGGCGGGGCTGGCGGTGGCGCCTTCAGACCCCCCCACGGTGGCGGTGATCGCCATCGGGTTGCAGGAGGTGGGGTTGAGGGTGAAGCCGGGGCGGTCGATCGAGACCGCGACCGAGCGCAGGTGCAGGGGCACCCCGTCGCGGATCTGCGGCAGCGGGTCGGTGGCGACGGTGACGTGGGCGTCGGTCTGGTCGACCTGCAGGGCGCTTCTGACCACCACGGTGCCGAGGTCAAACGGGCCCGCCACGGCGGGTACGACGACGGCGAGGCCGACGGGGGCGGATTTGTAGGGGCCGGTGAGGTAGGCCTTGCCGGAGACGAAGTAGGGGCTCGGGCCCTCCCCCGCGCCGACGGTGACCGTGCCGACCTCAGAAGCGGCCGGGCAGGAGGGGCTCGCCTGCTCGGCGGCGCCGCTCTTGGCCGCGGCGGCGGCGAGGGCGGCCTCGGGGCAGTAGGGGACGCCCTTCAGGGTGGCGAGGAGGCCGGGCGGCAGGGCGACCTGCAGGCTCGCCAGCTCGCGTTCGCCGTCCCCGCGGGTCAGGTGCAAGACGAAGGGGGAGTGCAGGCCCGCCAGCGGCTGGCGGGTGCCGGCTTCAAAGGAGGGCGAGAAGCCCGGCGCCCCGCAGCCGTGGTCGAGGGAGAAGGAGGCAGGCGGGGTGGCGGGCGGGTTGCCAGACCAGGGGCCGAGGGAGACCGCGGCGGCGTGGGTGCCGCATGACGAGGGGGTGGTGAGCGGTGCCCGCGGGCCCGACTTCAGGTGCAGCTGTAGTTCTTCGAAGGGCAGCTGGGGGTTGTTGTCGAAGGTGGTGGTGAGGCGGCCGGTGGCGGGGTCGGCTGCGACCTGGCCGGGGAGCTTGACGTCGACGCCGCGGGCGTCGTTTCTGAGCTCCACGGCGATCCGGAACATTTCCCCCGAGGCCGGGTCAGAGGAGTTCTGGGTGCGCAGGTAGACCGAGCCCTTGACTTCTTCTTCCAGCAGCGGGGTGCGAAGCGAGGCGGAGCCGATGCGGGAGGCTTCCGGGCATTCGGCCGCGCCTTCTTCGCCGAGGCGGAGCTGGGAGTCGGTGCAGGCCGCGAGGCCGGCGGCCGAGGAGGGGTTGATCGTCATCCCTTCGGGCAGGGTGACCACCGCCTTCTTCAGGTCGGAGGTGGCGAGGGCCTCGGGTTCCAGCGGGCTTGCCTGGGGCAGGGTGAGGGAGACGTCGAGGCCGCTCGGGCTCGAGGTGGCGTTGGTGGTCGGGGAGAGGGTGAGCGAGGGGTCGAAGGGCTCGTTGGCGCAGCCTTCCATGCCCGGGGTGGTCGCCTGCTTGGAGACGAAGGTGCCGGGGTGCTGGTAGGAGTCGGCTTCGGCTGACCATTGCAGGGGGCCGGTGCAGGAGGTGGGCAGGCGCAGAAAGGCAGCCGGCGGGGCCGAGGAGGGGCAGGATCCGTAGGGGCCGGGGCCGAGGCCGTTGTTTCCTTCCTGACCGTCGAGACAGAGCCCGCGCACGGGGTCGTGGGAGCTGTCGGAAGGCACGCCCCAGAAGGTGACTTCGGCCGCGTGGAGCGGCACCGTGGTCGGGGCGTTGCGGGAGACGATGTCGACGCCGTAGTCGCCGGGGCGCAGCCGAGCGGCGAGCAGGGTCGGGACCGACTCGTAGGTGAAACCGAATTCGGCCGGGACACCGAGGCGCGGCACCATCGCGTAGGCGGGCACCATCTGGCCGTTGTTGAGGCGCACGACGCCGATCTGGCTGTCGGGTGGGCAATTCGGAATCTCTAGGTGCGGAGCATCGGGGGAGGGTGCCAGGAGCTGACTCGAGGTACACCTGTCCGGGGTCGATTCGGGGTTGCCGATCAGACCGGCAGGAACGTGGGCGATGACATCGCGGAACTGCCCAACCGAGGCGGTGATGGGAAAGAAGCCGCCGATCGAGGCGGAGAAGGTGGGGAAGGCGACCGTGGTGGCGACCGCCGCCGGGTCGGAGCCGGCCTGATCGGTCGAGCCGGCCATTTCGGGTTGGAAAGTTTTGAAGGCGAAGGGAACCGGGCCGACGGTGAGCGTCTGTTCGCTGACGAGCGTCTGGCCGGTGCCGCCGCCGGAGACTTCGATCGAGTTGACGAGCGTCCCGGCGGCTCCCGCTTCGAGCTGGGCGAAGGTCCTAAGAACGAGCTGGCCGCCGGGCAGGCCGTTGACAGCAGGTCCGGTCCCCGACGTCGCCAGCTGGCAGGTGACCACGCGCCCGGTGGCTTCGCAGCTCGTGACCAAACCGAAGTCGCCGAACGGTTCGGTCGGCGCGATCCCGACGGGGAAATTGTAGGTGACCGTAATGTTGCCGGAAAGGGGAGCGTCGCCGATGTTTTCGACGGTCAGAATAGTCTTCACTGGCTTGCCAACGGTGAGCGAGTCGGGCGCGTCGACGTGGAGCGCGATCTTCGGCCCCGAGGCTAGCGCTGAGGCAGCGCCCAACGCGAAGACGCATAGGCCGAGGGTGAGAACAGCGGCGAGTCGGCGGATACGGGTGGTCATCAGCTTGGGCTGCTCCTTGGCGGTTGCGTGGGAATCGACGGGGTGCGGCCGGCGCCTGCTCATCGCCCTGCCCTCCCGTGGAGGTGACCGGATCGCTGGTGGTGATGGTGCTTGTGGGGGTGGTGGTGATGCCGCCGGTGACGTCGGCGATGTGGGGGCGGATTGCCGGGGCCCGAGAAAGTGCCGGTAGCGGCGGCGGTGCCCGGCGGCGGCGGGGCTACGCCGGGCTGGCAGACTTCGCCGCTGCAAGGGGCGGCGGTCGGGGCGGGTTCGGGGAAGCCGCCGCCGGTGCGGGCGTCGTAGAGGTCGACCTGGTTGTCGGTATCGGCGCCGACCAGCTCCTGGCGGGTGACGAGGAAGACGTCGTTGCCGCTGGGGCTGGCGTCGGCGAACCAGCCGCCCTCTTCGCCGTTGCCGGTCGAGATCAGAGCGAGGCGGCCGGTTTCGGTGTCATAGGAGTAGGTGTCGCCGGCGCCGTTGGTGTCCGCGGGCAAAAGAGCCTGGGCGGTGGAGAAGAAGAGGTGGCGCCCGTCGGCGGCGAGGTAATTGGGACGATCGCCGGGCAGGACAAAGGAACTGGTGCCACCGTTGGCGCCCGGCGAGATCCTGACGTTGGCGGTCGAGGGGCTGCCGTCGCGGGGGCAGGAGACGCAGGAGAGCGTGTTGGCCGGAGCGTCGTAGGAGTACATCTCAACATGACCACTGGTCGCCTGACCGGTAAGAGCGTGGGTATTGCTGCCACCGAAGGAACCGCTAAAAGCACCGAAGAACGCGAAGATCTTGCCGTTGGGAGATAGGCGCGCGCCGCCCGGCCCGAATGATGCGACCCCCATGCTGGCCCCGCCGTCGCGCTCGACACCGGAGCTCATAAGGCGAAGTGTGCCATCTGCCCAGAGGTAGAGATTGTTGCTAAAGCCATCCTGAAAAACGATCGTCGAGGCGTCGTCGCTAAGGCCCGCGACCGCTACACCACCGAAGCTCGGATTGATGTTCCCGCTTCGGGAGATCAGGGTGAGGTTGGATTCATGAGCAGGGTCGGGGCCTTCTGTGTAGAGATAGAGGTCGGAACCTTCGTTCGTGTCTTCGCTCAGCAGCCTCGAGGTGGTGGTGAAGATGACGTGGCGCCCGTCCGATGAGACCGCCTGCAGGTTGACTTCGGCGGGCTGGGGAATTGGTTCGACGTCGTTCTCCGATTCGGAGACCCATACGGTCCTGCTGCCGTCGCGGCGCAGGTAGAGCTGGCTGGGGGAGGCGCCGTTTGCGGGGGGGGAGATAAAGGCCAGCGCGGAGCCGTCTGGCGAGACGGTTCCCCGGTAGCCGGGCAAGGGCACGGTCGAGCCTTCAGGGGGTATCGAGCCGTCGGGGAGGATGCCGGCGAGCCGCATCGTGCCGTCTACCCATTCGTAGGCGCTGGGGACGCCGGCGGGCGCTTCGGACACGAGGCGAGTCCTGCTGACCAGAGCGACGTGGCTCAGGGCGGCGGAGGAGCCCCATTCCGGGCCGTGAAATTCAAACGGCTGGAACGGTTCGATCGCCGACCTGGTCAGGGTGTCGAGGGCTCCGGTGGCGGTGTCCTCGAGGTAGATATTGTCGGCGTCGGGGATGTCTTCGGAAGCAGCAGGAAGGTCCAGGCCGGAGAGCAGCGATTTCCCGAGGTCGTCGGAGAACCAGGGCATGAGCGTCGAGGGAAGGAAGACCTGCACCGCATCGAGCGCCTCAGCCGGGGTGATCGCATGCGTCTCCCAGCCACCCGACCCGCGACGGGCAAGGTACTGAACCCGCCCCCCGGAACCGGACCCCGCGGTGTCGGCAAAGCCTGCCAGAGAGGCGAATACGACGCCGTTGCCGTTGCCGGATGAGATTACGCTCGAGCCACCCCCTTCGACGTCACCGCCGTTCTTGTCGAGGGGCGAGACCATCTCGTAGGCTCGGCAGTCGGGCAGAAAGGTCGAGTGCTGTTCGACGCGCCGAGCTTCGTTGGGGCATTCTTCTACTTCGCCCGCGGCCGGGAAGGTCGGGAAGGGGACACCGTCGAGTTCGGAGCTCCCGGCGGCGCTCGCGGCAACGAGCTTGAAGTGGTATTCAGAGCCCGGGGTGAGGTTCGTCAGCTCGGCGCTTGCGATGGCGAAGGAGTTGCCGGCTGCGTCGAGGCGTTCTATCGCGCTGCCGCCCGTGGTTTCCGTTCCCGTTGAGACTTCATGGCCTGCACCGCTTAGTGGTTCAGTGCCGTCTTCGGCGGTGATCTGTTCGACGTCCTGTTCAGCGAGGGGGCCGGAGAAGGTGACCGAATAGATTCGCGTCGCTTCTTCTAGGAGTTCGGTAACGGTCACGTTGGGCGAACCGATTGAAGGCAGGGCCCGTAACTCGGCCTCCACTTCGGCAGCAGAGGCGTCGAAGGCGATGTCCCCGGTGGTGTCGCCGCCGAAGGTGAGGCGGAACTTCCCAGCCGTCGCTCGGACTGAAATTTGTTGAACCTCGTCGGTTCCGGCGCAGGGAAGTTCGTTGCCCGAGGCGGCGCCGATGCCGTAAAGGATTCGGCATTCGGAGAGCGGCGAATTGTGGGGGTTGACGCCGAAGCGGACGGTGGCGCTGGTCTCGGTCGGTTCGAAGGTCACTTCCTGGCGGAGCTCGGGGGCCTGGGTGGCGGTGGTGAACTGGACCGGCTGGCCGGCGATTTCGGTGGCTTCGCTCTGGCCGCCGGCGTCGGAGGCAACCAGCTTGACGGTGTATTCGGTGTTCGGTTCCAGGCCGGTGAGGTCGGCTTGCACCGGCTTGGCGGCGTCGCCGGCGGGGATCGCCGGGCCGGAGGGGTTGCCGCAGCCGGGGGTGCATTCGAAGTGCCAGGCGGTTTCAAAGGCGGCTGCTTCGGCGGCGTCGGTGGAGCCTTCGGGTTGGGGGGCGTTGGGGTTGACGAGGCCCGAGAGGTGGACGGTGGTGGCGGTGGCGCTGGTGGGGGCTTCGAGTTCGACGCCCGGTTTGGCGACCGCTTCGGTTTCGAAGGTGTCGAGAGCTACCGCTTCGGTTTCGCCGTCGGCGTTGTTTGCGACCAGGCGCAGGTGGTAGGTCTGCCCCGGCGCCAAGCCGCTGACCTGGCCGGAGACGTCTTCGGCGGTTTCGGTTGCTCCCGAGGGGCCGGTCTGGGCGTCTGAGAAGTCGGCCTGGGTGGCGTACTCGAAGCGCCACTGGGTGAACTGGCCTTCCGGGTTGACGTGGCCTTCGACCGCGGCGGTCGTGTAGCGGACCGAGGAGGCGTCTTCGACGGAGACCACCGGGGCGGTGGCGGTGGCGAGGGCGACGCCGAGCAGGAGGGTGGCGGTGAGGGCGGCGGCGAAGCCGAGGAGGATCCGGGTCCGTGCGCGCGGTCGGCGCAGCGCACTCCAGAAGGTCTTGTCGCGTCCCGGTGCTTCCACGTTCGTCTCCTTGTCCCTGGCCGGCTGCGTCGCCCGGCCCGCCCTCTGGCGGTCCCCTGACGACGGTGGTCGGCGGTTATCTCGTCCCTCCCGGCGGCAATGCCTCAAGCTGAACAGACGACTTCAGCTTTGAAAACTTTGCCCTCTCCGGTCCGCGCACATTTGAACACAGATCCGTGGCAAATGCAAGTAGCTGCGTGTTTTCAATCCGATTCCGCCTGTTTTCGGTGCGCTGATGCCATTGGCGCCTTTGAAGACGAACGCCTACAGGACGGCAGAGCCGAGGTCGCCGAGACACAGAAACGGCTCCCTACCCGGCTATGGTGCCGCCACGATGGTGATCACGCCGTGGGGAGATGCCGCCGAGCTGCGCAAGCGGAAGCTGCCTCCGGGGCGCGGCACCCCCGCCGAGGTGGTGAGGCAGAGCCAGCGCGAACGGCTCTTCGGGGCGCTGGTCGCGGCGGTGGCGGAAAAGGGTTACGAGGCGACGCGGGTGAGCGACCTGCTGGCGATCTCGGGGGTCTCGCGCAAAGCCTTCTACGAGCACTTCGAGAGCAAGGCCGACTGCATGCTGGCGGCGATCGCGGAGCTGGTGCGGGCGGGGACGGCGATCATGCTCGCCGGCTACAACTCGGCGGGGGCGTGGGAGGAGCGGGTCGAGCGCGGGATCGAGGCTTTCACGCGGCTGCTGGCGGCGCAGCCGGCGGCGGCGCGGATGTGCTTCGTCGACATCTACGCGGCCGGGGGGTCGGCGATCGCCACGGTCGAGCGCACCTTCGACGAGTTCGAGGCGATTCTCCAGGACGCGCTGGCGGAGACCGAGGACCGGGCGACGATGCCCCCGGAGATCGTGCGGGCGCTGGTCGGTGGCCTGCGGAAGGTGATCCACACCCGCCTGCACCGCCGCCAGGAGGCCGAGCTGGCTGAGATCGGGCCGCAGCTGGCGAGCTGGGCGCTCAGCTACTACCCGCCGCCGCAGCCGCTGCGGAAGGGGCGCGGGCCGAAACGGAAGCCAGGCGATGAGTCGGCGGAGCCGGTGGTGCGGGAAGTCGACGAGCGGATCATCCGGGCCGTCGCGGAGGCGGTCGCCGAGCGCGGCTACCTGGAGACGACGCTCGACGACATCGTCAGCCGCGCCTCCTGCTCGCTCAGCACCTTCTACAGCCACTTCCCCGACAAGGAGGCGGCGATGCTGGCGACGCTCGACCGCGGCGGCTCGCTGCTGCTGGCGGCGGTGATGCCGGCGTTCCGCCGCAACCAGGAGTGGCCGCTGGCGGTGCGGGCGGCGCTCGGGGCGATGTTCGCCTACGCGGTCGAGGAGCCGGCCTTCGCCAAGATCGGCGCCGTCGACGTCTATGCGGCCGGCGGGGCGGCCCTCGAGCAGCGCGACCAGGTGATGGAAGGGATGGCGCTGCTGCTCGCCGCCGGGTATGAGCGCGAACCGCAGGCGAGCCCGATCGCCGCCGAGGCGATCGGCGGGGCGATCTACGCGCTCACCTACGACCAGGTCCTGGCCCACGGCGCCGAGAGCCTGCCGGAGATCCTCCCCCTCGCCACCTACATCGCCCTGGCGCCGTTCCTCGGGCCCGAGGAAGCCTGCGCGATCGCCAACGGGGGCCGCCCGGGGAGCTCAGCCGAGCGCTGAGGGCGCGAGGCAGCGGACCAGCAGCTGGGAGAGCTGCGACGCCGCCCCGGCGAGGGCGGAGCGGCCGGCCTCGCCGACCCAGCCGCCGAGCAGGGCCAGGGCGCCGCCGAGGACCAGCAGCCTGACCTCCCACTCCACACCCGTCCCCACCGCCCCGGCAGATGGCTCCTGCGAGGGTATGAGAGCGAGGCGACGGACGAGCTCGCGACGGCGGGCGGCGACCGCCGGCACCGCGGCGGCGAGCTGGGGGCCGAGGGCGGCGGCCAGGCGCGGCTCGGCGTCGACGAAGCCGATCGCGGCCTCGACCCCGGCGGCGATCCGCTCCGGCGAGCCCGCCTCCCCCCCACAGGCGCCGCCGACCAGCTCCAGCAGCGCCTCGGCGACCAGCTCGTGTGTGGCCGCGAGGCAGTCGTCGGTGCCCTCGAAGTGCTCGTAGAAGGTCGAAGGCGAGACGCCGGCGCGGCGGGCGATGCCGGAGCTGGTGACGCCGAGGTAGCCCTCGCGGGCAAGCAGCTCGGCGGCGGCCGAGAGCATCCGCCAGCGCTGGTTCTCGGCGACCTGCTCGCGGCTGAGGCGCGAGGGTCCCGGACTCAGACGCCGGTCAGGCATTCAGCCGCGGACCCGGCAGCTGCGGGTGAGGACCGAGCTGAGGGTGAGGCCGCCGGCGAAGCCGAAGCTGGTGCGGGCCAGCGGGAAGGCCGTCGCGGAGAAGCCCGCCGGGGCCGGGCAGCCGGCGCTGAGATAGCTGTGGCGGCGGCGGCCGGCGCGGTAGCGGCGGCCGAGGGTGAGGCTGATCTCGGTGATGTAGGCGACCTTGGCGGTGACCTTCGGCAGCGAGGCTTCGAGCACCGTGCCGTAAGTGCCGTGGGAGGGCCGAAGCCGCAGCGACAACGTGTAGGAGGTCGGGATCGGGTCGGTGCCGAAGACGTGGGCGAAGATCACCGGGTGGCCGCCTTCGCGGCCGTTAAAGGCGACCAGCTTGCCCCGCGAGGGGAACGGCGACTGGGTGGGGATGATGACGTTGGCGGCGAAGCTGCCTTCGCCGACCTTGGCATCGCCGCAGGCCCGCAGCGCCTGGGAGGTGGTCGCCGGCTGGATCCGGCGCAGGTCGCAGCCAGGCAGCCCGGCGAGGTCGAAGTGGGCGTGGCTGTTGGTGGCGATCGCGATCGAGCGCAGCTGTGGCGGCGGCTTGCCGCCGAGGCCGATGACCCGGCCGCCGACGGTGGCGCTGATCGCGGCCAGGCCGTCGCGCGGTAGCCGCTTCGGCGCGATCTTCGCGCTGAAGCTGACCTGGACGTCGCCGTGGCGGACCGGCTCGGCGCGGGCGACGACGGCTCCCGCGGCAAGCGCAAGCAGCGCCAGCAAGGCCGCGCCCTTCCCTCCCGGCCGCAGCGCGCTCACTTCTTGCACCGCGCCTTCAGGGGCGGCCGCCCGGTGGCGGTGGCGTTGTCGTGGGCGATGTACTGGACCGAGGCGAAGCGGGTGCGGCTGCAGAGGTCGGCCGAGTTGACGAGGAGGCCGCGGCTGCCGCCGAAGAGGTTCATGACGAAGCTCGTGACCGGGGCGTCCGGGAGGTCTTCGAAGGTCGCCTCGAGCCCGCCCCGCCGCGAGCGCGAGATGTGGCCGACGACTTCGACCTCGAAGCCCTGCCCGTGGAGGTCGGCGACGAGGTCGGGAAGCGGGTTGGAGGAGCGCAGGTAGACCGGCCCTTCCAGCGGCTCCCCGAGCAGCGGCGTCAGCGCCCGCGCCGACCCGTAGACGGATTTCGTCGGGCAGGCTCCGGCGGCGAAGCGAACCCGGGTGCAGACCTTGCGGATGTGCTCCTGGGCGAGGAAGACGCTCGGCGGCAGCGCCACCTGCACCTTGGCCAGGTTGGCGTTGCCCGGCCGCGGCCGATAGACCGCGTGCAGGCGCGGGTAGGCGGCCTGGCCCGAGCCGCTGTGGACCTGGAGGGCGAGCCGCGGGGCGAAGCCGAGGTCGCTGCAGCCGAGCAGCTTGAAGCGGTCGGAGCTGCCGGCGGTGGTGTCGTCGGCGGCTCTGAAGGGGTCGGCGCCGGAACCGGTCAGGGTCGAATGGGTCTGCAGCGGATCGCAGCTGGTCGGGTTGACGGTGAAGCCGGGACGGTCGACGTAGACGCGGATGTCACGCAGGTGGATCGGGATCCCCTTGAGTATGTGGGGGATCGGATCGGAGCCGGAGGAGTCGATCGAGGCCTGCGCGGTCCGCTTGTCGATCCGGATCGCCGAGCGGACGACGACGGTGCCGAGGTCGAAGGGCCCGACGAGGGCGGAGTCGATCGCGACGATCGAGACCTGGGCGCCGTGGTAAGGGCCGGCGAGGTAGAGGTTGCCGGGGGCGTAGGCGAGGACGCCGCCGACGCCGTAGCCGGCGAGGGTGCGGCCGATCTTCGAGGCCTCCGGGCAGCTCGGGTGTTCTAGCTCTTCGCTGCCGCTGCGGCCCTTCGCCGCCTCGATCGCCGCATCGGGGCAGTAGGGGATGCCGGCGAGGTGGGCCAGCAGGCCGGGCGGGAAGGTCGCCGAGTAGGAGGCGATTTCCTGCTCGGCGTCGCCGCGGGTCATGTGCAGGTAGAAGGGGCTGAAGGCGCCGGCTTGGACGTTCAGCGAGCCCGCTTCGAGCCCGGGTTGGAACGGTCGGGCGGCGCCAGGGGTCGGGCACGGGCCGCCGCCTTCGCCGTGGTTGATGAGCAAGGTCGAGGAGTCGGGCACGTGCAGGCCGGCGTCCGACCAAGGCGTCATCAGGATCGCGGTTGCGTAGGCGCCGCATTGCGGCGGGGAGATCAGCGCCGCCCGCTGGCCTTCGCGCAGGCTCAGCTCGAAGTGCGAATAGTGGAGCTTGGGCAGCCCTTCGAAGGTGGCGACGAGGCGGCCGTCGTGAGGGTCGGGCTCGATCCTGCCCGCGGCGCGCTCGAAGATCCCGCGGCGGGGCGAATCGACCGTCAGGTAGAGCGCGAGCAGGGTGCCGGAGGGGTTCGCGTAGGGCTGGGCGAGGTAGACCGAGCCGGAGATCGGTTCGTGCAGGCCGATCAGCCCTTCGACCTCGACGTCGCCGATCTTGGAGTTGTTCGGGCAACCGGCGCCCGGCGGCGTCGCCAGCCCTTCGCGGGCGAAGTCAGCTTCGGTGCAGACGCCGAGGCCGGCGCCGAGCGAGGGGTTGATCGTCAGCCCTTCGGGCAGGGTCACGCTCGCGTCGCGGATCTGCGAGCGGACGGTCCCGCCGGAGTTGAGCAGGCCGCCGCCGTCGTTGACGTCGAGGTTGAAGACGAAGCCGGTGGCCGCGGCGGCCGATTCGGTGCGCAGCTGGGCTTTGCCGCGGGTCAGCGGCTCGATGCAGTCGGTGAGGCTGAGCGGGTGGCCCGCGGAATCGTGCGCCGCGACCGCCGCCGTCGCGCCGGCCCCCTGCTGCCAGGAGCTCGCGCTCGCTTCCCAGACGGGTGGACCGTCGCAGGAGGTGGGCAGGCTGAGGTAGGACTTCGGCGGTTCGAGCAGGGGGTTGGGGCCGGTGGAGCAGGTCCCGGCTATGAACGTCGGTGGGTTGCCGGGGATGATTTTGCCGGGGGTGCCGAAGTATGCGGCGGGGTCTTCCTCGTTTAGGCAGTTGCCGCGTTCGTCGTCATGGGCGATGTCCCACGGGGTACCCCAGAAGGTGAGGTCGACGCTGCGCAGGTCGAGCGTCTGCGGCAGGTTCTCGAAGCCGAAGACGAAGGCGGCGTCGGGTTCGCGGATCGCGGCGGCAAGAGTGACCGGGACGCCGAAGGGGGCGAAGCCGACCGCCTCGGGAGCTCCGTAGGGCGCCTGCAGGTTGAAGAGACCGAAGGTGCGGGTCAGGCTGCCGGCGTGGACCGTGGCGACTCCGACCTGGGTGGAATCGGGGCAGCTCTCGCCGGAGAGGCTCTGCTGATAGGGCGAAGGGCGCGGGGTGTGGAAGGCGGCCGCATCGCATTCCCCGATCGCCGCCGGGTTGGCCAGCATGCCCGGCGGGAGGGTGATGTGGAGATCGCGGAGATCTCCATCGGCGAAGCCGGCGCTTTCGCGGAAGCCGAGGTGGAGCTTCATCGCGTAGGGGTGGACGCCGGCGCGGAGTTCAGTCGATCCCCCGGCTTCGACCAGGCTCGCGTCGAAGCCTTCGGCGCCCGGCCGGAAGCCGAAGGCGGCCTGGGCGATCGAGGCGGGCAGAAAAACGGCGAGGGTCAAGAGCGCGAGAAAGCCGAGGCGAAGAGATCTCATCTGCGGCCTCCGCCGTGACGATGGCGATGCCTGCGGGCCCGGTGGTGGTGTCTGCGGTGGCGCTTGTGTCCGCCAAACCGAACCGGCGGGTTCGGGGGGGATTCGAGGCCGATGCTGGCGAGAGTCGCGTCATCGGGGCCTGGCGGCGGACCCTGGCAGGCGTCTCCCTCGCAGGGGGCCACCGGGGTCGGTTCGGCGAAGCCGCCCCCCGCGCGAGCGTCGTAGACGTCGACCGAGCTCGGGTCGGAGGGAAGCAGCGAGACTTCGGTGAGGAAGTAGGCGTCGCTGCCGTCGGCGGAGGCATCGAGGAAGGATGCTTCGCCGCTGTGCCCTCCGGAGACGAGCGCGAGGCAGCCGATGGCGAGCGCGCAGCTGCCGGTCCCTTTCGCCTCCCACTCGTAGACGTCGGGCCGCCCGTCGGAATCGCTGAAGAGCAGCGCGTCGGCGGAGGTGAAGAAGATCCGGCGGCCGTCGTCGGTGAGGGCGCGCGGCTTGTAGGCGGCTTCGCCGCCTTCGCCCGCCTGGTAGGCGCCTGGGATAAGCGAGGGACCTGCGGGCGTCATTTCCCGGGGGTTGCAGGAGACGCAGGTGAGATGGGCGATGGTGGCGTCGTAGAGGAAAACCTCGGCTTTGCCGACGTTGGCGTAGCCGGTCAGGGATGCCTTGGAGAGGAAGGCGAGATGGGTGCCGTCAGGGGTGACGCGGGCGCTGCCGGTCGCAGGCTGGTAGTCGGCCGGGTCGGCGGCCGCGGCCCCTGCCGCGACGAGCTTGGTGGAGCCTTCGTGCCAGAGGCGCAGGCCTCCCGAGGTGAGGTAGTAGACGTAGGAGCCGTCGGCGGAGGCGCCGAGGACGCCGGCGACTTCGGTCGCGATCGCTTCGCTGGCGAGGGTGGCGGCGGCAAACCGGTAGAGGGTGCCCCCGGCGGTGAAGTAGGCGACCGAGCCGTCGGCCGAGGCGAGCTGGAAGGCCGCCCCGTCGCCGACCGATTCGGGGACCAGGTGAGTCGTCGAGCCTTCTCGCAGATAGAGCGGGCCGTCTTCGAGCCCGGAGAAGTAGACGCGGGATCCGTCGCTCGAGATCGCGCCGGCGCTCGCGGCGAGTCGGGCGCCCGGCGTCGTCTCGGTGTCGCCGGGGAGAATATTCACCGCCGCCAGGGTCCCGTCGGTCCACTCGTAGAGGTTGGGAGCGCCGGCTTCGCAGCCCCCACCGGGGGCCGGTACTTCTTCGGCAGCCGGCGTGAGCGCGGCGCAGGTGGCGAAGACGACGTGGCGGAGATCGGGGGTGGCGCCGGCGAGGGCGAGGTGGAAGTTTTCGGCTGAGAGCGCGAGCGCAGGCGCATCGGCGGTGGTGATCAACGGCCGGTAACCGCTACCTTCGCGGAGGTAGAGGTTTCGGTAGCCGCCGGGCGCGCCCGGCCCCAAGGGCGGGTTGTCCTCCGTGCAGGAGGCGGCCCCGAGGCGACAGCTCCAGCCGCTGGAGAGCAGGCCGCGGGCGAGGTCGTCGGAGAACAGCTGGTAGGGGCCGGCGGCGTAGGTCCCGGCGAGCAGCGGCGGCGTCAGGTTCGTGGTTTCCCAGCCGCCAGCCGCGCGCGCTGCCAGGTACTGGCTCGCCGGGGCGGCGCCTTCGGCGAGGCCGAAGGAAGCGGCAGAGCCGAAGGCGATCGACCCTCCCCCGGCACCGGCCTGGAGGACTGCGCGTCCCGGCGCCGGAGGTTCGACGTCCCCCCCGTTCTTCTGCGGCGGCGAGACCAGCTCCCATGCGCGGCCGTCGAGCGCTTCCGGAGGACCGAGCGAGGCGAGAGCGACCGGCGCGGCGGCCAAGATCGCCAGCTGCACAATCAGCGGGAGGACGAACAGCCTCCAAGGTCCTGCTCCCCGTTCCCTGCCCCTCACCCTGGCGATCTTAGAGGAGAGCGTTTCCAAATCCAACCGGGATGTGGAACGGGTTCCGGCCGCCGGGAGAACGAGTGGCGGCCGGAACTCGTGCGGGAAGGACGCTCGCGGGGAACGGCGTGCTTCCCTCGGGATGGTCCCGCAGCCAGGGAAAACATGCGGGAACCGGATAGCGGTGGGATCCGCTGGTTCGAGTCTAGAGGGAAAAGTCTCTAAATATCAAGCTGATGTGCTCTAGCGTCCAGGAAAGCCGCCCGGCAGGCGCCGAACCTTTCACGGACGGACGGGGTTACCGCGCTACCGACCAGCCGATGCTCCACGGAGGAGAAAAAATGCCCGCTCGACTTCTGCCCGCGCTTGCCTGCCTTCTTGCCTGGGTCTCGCTGGTCTGCCCGGCGCCGTCCGGCGCCGCGACGTGGAGCTCGCTCCAGCTCCAGGGCGAAGCCGGGAACGCAAGGCTCTTCGGGATGTCCTGTCCCAGAACCTCGCTCTGCGTGGCGGTGGGGGCGAACAACACGATCGCCACCTCGACCGATCCGACCGGTGGCGCCTCGGGGTGGAGCGTCGTCCACCCCGGCGTAGGCTCAGATGCGATCGCGACCAACTACAGGAGATCCGCGGGGTCTCCTGCGCCTCGGTGGCGCTCTGTGTCGCCGTCGGAGATGACGGCGACAACCTGCGACCCGAACTCGGCGTCTGCAGGATCGACAATCGCCCGCTGCGCCCCTGCCGCTCGCCCAAGCACTACCGGGTCAGCGTAGGACACCACGTCTTCAGGGTACGAGCGATCGGGTGGACCGGGCTGCGGGGCCCGGTGGCAAGGTGGCCCTTCGAGGTCTGCCACCCCACGCCCTACCCCCTCTGCCACAAGCCGAAGACCTATCCGGTTCCGGGGAGTGCTGAAGCTCACGCGTCGCCGGGCCACGACAGCCCGGGCCGGTCCCGGGCCGCGGCTTCAAGATGACGAGGCGTCGTAGCGTTGCCACCCCGAAGGCACGGGAACATAGGCCGGGAGACCAGAACCCACCGTGACTGAGAAGGGGTCCCCGGCACTATTTACCTGGATAGTGCCTCGCTGAGCTCCGCTCACCCACGGTATTTCCGCACTCCATTCGCAATAGCAGGAATCCGTTTTCGCGATCACCTCGAGGAGAAGGGGGTCAGTCACCGACACCGTCCAGGGGAAGCGAATCTGCCGATAAAGCCTTTCACCGTGTAGCCCTCGAGACCCAAGCATGCCTTGTTGATCAGCAACTGAATCGACGATTCGAGGTGGATGCAGGTCGAGGTCGACCTCAAGTGCTTTGCCGACGAAGGGGCCCCCGCACTGTCCAGAGAAGATCGCCCCTGCCAGCCGCCTGTGTCGCTTTACAGAGAAGCTGATCCCGGTCAAGGTCACAGTTCTGGACGATTCCCCCTGAATCGACAACTGGACAACCCCCCGGGCTTACCGGCGCTGCCCCCGGTTGGGCTTCGATTTCCTTCCAGCTTTCCGCGGCCGGAGGGATGGCGATGGCAGACCGAAGAGAAGAGCGCGGCACAAACTCGCCGCTGAGGCAAAGGCTTTCTATCGGTAAGAGCGAGTAAGAGAGGGGAGGCGAATCGCCAGAGCTGACGTCGTCGGCCAGTTTCCGACCCAACCCGCTGGCAAAAGCAGTAGACCCAGCAAGCAAAACCGCGGCTGCAGCGGTGAGCACCCACCTGCGCTTTTGCCTGCGCCGCCCGCGGCTCCTCCCCATCGCGCAGATTCAATCACCGTGCCAGGCGGCTTTCCCGAGAAGCCGCCGACGGTCAGGCTCGGGAGCCGCATGGACACCAACAGCAGCAGCTCTATCCGTCCTCAATTGCAGGGTCATGCGAGTTAGCTGAAGCCATTCGCTCTACGACCTCCTTTTCCTTCGCCAAGTGCTGGCGGAGGCGGCTCCGAAACTCCGGATCAGCCTTTCGCTGGGCTACGTAGCGGTAGAGAGCAGCCCGAACCACTTCCGAGACCGGAAGGTCGTCGGCCCGGGCGACCGCGTTGAGCTCATCATTCAGATCGTCGTCAATGCGGACGGTCATGATCTTCGTCATATCGCCGGCCTCTGCACGTCGAGGACGCCCCTGCGCAAGCGCGCCGCAGGGTGCTCGACATAGAAGTCGCCATTGCCATAGCGGCCGGGGCGCCATTCCATCCCTTCAAGCAGGGCGCAGACCGAGACGTTCGTGCCGGCGGCGACCCTGAGAACGGTGTCGATGCGCGGGAGGTCGAGTCCCCGCTCCAGCACACTGATATGCGGGCGGCTGAGGCCGGCGAGGTTGGCGAGCGCTTCCTGGGACAGACCGGCCTGACGCCGGTTGCGCCGCAGGTTGAGACCGAAGCGTTCCCCGAGCGTCGGCTCGGGGCTCCCAGGGCTCGTTCGCTCCCTGATGCCCATCACTCCGCGCCTCCGCTCAGCTCGTAGTAGCGGACAGCCGCTCGGGTCGGCAGAAGCGGCCTGTCCTCCCCGCATGGGGGATGCATAAGCCCGGTGCCGGCAAGCTCGCGGACCGCTCGCTCCATCGCGTCGGCGCTGAGGACCCTTTGCAGGCCGGCGGCGCTCAGTTCCCGGGTCAGCTCGCTGCGCGTCAGCGATGCGGGATGGAGGAACAAGACCTGGCGTAGGACCGCCAGCTGGTCACGCTCGTCTTCGTCGTGGGTGGTCAGGAACTTCGAGGGTTCGAGACCCTTAGGGTTCTCGTCAGCCATGGGGAGGTCACTCTCCTTGTGGTCAGGCCCTCGGTTGGCGTCACCAGCGCCGGCCGGGGGCCGCTTGTGCGTGTTCTCAGCAGCTCGTCTTCTGATTTATGGGGCTCTGGGAGCGCTCGAGCCCGCACAGCAGTTTGTCGGCGCCGACTTCCAACGCCCCCACCAGCTTCATCAGCGTGTCGATCCGTGGCAAACGCCGCCCGCTCTCGATCAGGCCGATGTGAGTTCTGTGCAAGGAGCAGCGTTCAGCAAGCTCTTCCTGCGAGTAGCCGGCTCGGCGGCGGGCCAGGAACACGTTGCGGCCGAACCGTTCGGCGGCCGCCGTGTCTCGTTTCCGGCCATCGGTGGAAAAGGGCCTTGCCGGATTACGGCCCATAGGGTGTCGGTAAGCCATAGGAGCTCTGCCTCCTTGTGCCCAGGTCTCCGGTTGGCGTTCGCCCGCCTTCCGGAGACCGCTTTGTCTAGTTCAGCTCAACATAACAGCTTGGCGAGATTTTCTCAACAAAGTTTACTTGCCCTCGAGAATTTGGGAGATGCGAGAGTGATGCAGCCCAACCTCCTCGGCGATGTCACGAAGAGTCAAACCTTCTTTCTGGGCCTGCGCAAATGCTTCCTTGCGAGCTTTGTTGGCGGCTGCCCGATCTTCCTCGTATCTCTTCTGCGCAGCCCGAACGGCGCGTCGGGCATCGAGGTTCTTGTTCCGCGGCATCGGGCGCAGCCTACCCCGACGATATGACCCCCGCCCAAGGGACCGTCAAGGGACCGAAACCACTGCCGATGAGGCTCTTCCGGATCTCCTGTGACTTCTCCCGACCCATAACCGCCAATAGGTCATTAACGCTCTAAGCCTATTGGAGAGCCGAATCCCTGTCCTGAAGCGAGATTCCCCTATGCGCCCGACGGGAGTCGAACCCGCGACCTTCGGCTTGAAAGACCGACGCTCTTTGGGCCCCCGAAAGGACCCGTTGACCACTGAGCTACGGGCGCTCGGTTAGAACGATAGCCGCGCAGCGGGAATTGAGCGTCGCGGGGGTGGGGCTCATGTGCGGTCGGGTTCGCGGCGGCTGCGGAAGGCGGCTGCTACCCCCTGGGTCGCCTGCTCGGCCCCGAGCGGAAAGACGTGCAGGGCATCGACTGCGGGCCTGGTGGCCAGCTCGGCCGCCAGCTCCTCGGCGAGCTCGATCCCGCCGCCGGCAACGATCCTGCTGAGGGCCTCATCGGGGAGCAGGGCGCCTGGCAACCGGCGGGCGCGGTCGGCCATCGCCCGATCGCGCAGCAGCGCCACGCCGGCGTAAAACCGGACTCCCGCGAGCAGGCTCGCCGCCCGCCCGAGGAACGCGTCCAGGGCCTCGAGGTCGAAGACCATCTGCGACTGCACGAATTCCGCCCCCGCCGCGATCTTCCGCTCCAGCAGGCGCAGCTCCTTGTCGGGGTCGGGGGCGAAGGGGTTGACCACGGCGCCCACCATCAGGTCCGCCGGCTCGGCCCAGCCCTTGGCCTCCGCGATCAGCGCGGTCGCGCTCATGTCCTTCACCCGCGGGACCTCCCCCACCGGGTCGCCGTAGAGGCAGAGCACGCCCTCTGACCCGAGCGCCGCGGCGCCGACGACCTGCGACCGCAGCGCGAGCCGGTTGCGGTCGCGGCAGGAGACGTGCACGATCGTCGAGACCCCCTGCTCGCGCGCCAGAGCGACCGCGGCCAGCGGCGACATCCGCGCCTGCCCGGCGTGGTTGTCGGTGAGGCCGACGACGTCGACCGCGTCGGCGAGAGCGGCGATCCGCTCCCGCACCCGAGCGGCGTCGGGGCGGCCGGGAAGGGACACCTCGGCGGAGACAAGGGCGGACCGCAGCACGGGCCGCATGCTAAATGTCTGCGACATGGATCTTGGACTCGAGGGACGTGTCGCTCTGGTGATGGGCGCCAGCAGGGGAATCGGGCGCGGGGTTGCGGCTGCGCTGGCTCGGGAGGGGGCGCGGGTCGCGCTTGCGAGCCGGTCGGAGGAGAGGCTCGCCGAGGCCGCGGAGGAGATCGACGGCGCCAAGACGTTCGTCGCCGACGCCGGCGACCTGGAGCGCCTGGCCCGGCTGCCGCTCGAGGTCGCCGAGGCGCTCGGCTCGGTCGACATCCTCGTCACCAACACCGGCGGCCCTCCCCCGGGCGGCGCCCTCGACCACGGCTTCGAGGAATGGGAGGACGCCTACCGCTCGCTGGTCCTGGCGCCCCGCGTCCTCGCCGGCGCCGTCGTCCCCGGCATGCGCGGCGAGCGCTGGGGCCGAATCGTCAACGTCGGCTCGACGACGACGATCGAGGTCAACCCCGCGCTCAACCTCTCCAACGCCCACCGCATGGCCACGGTCGGCTTCTTCAAGACGCTCGCGCGCGAGGTCGCCGGCGACGGGATCACCGTCAACACCGTCGCCACCGGCCGTTTCGCCACCGACCGCATGGCCGAGCTCGGCGGCTCGATCGAGCAGGTCGAAGCGGCCGCCCGCGAGGAAGTGCCCGCGGGCCGGCTCGGCACCGTCGAGGAGTACGGCGACCTCGTCGCCTTCCTCTCCTCCGAGCGAGCCGCCTACATCACCGGCACCGTCGTCCCGATCGACGGCGGCCTGCTGAAGTCGTACTAGCTCGACGGGACGAAAACGGGCCCATATAGAGCGTTTTCGTCCCGTCGGCCTCGCCGGCGCACCCCATGCGCTATCGTTAACCAGATGGTTAACGATTTGTTCCGTGCCCTCGCCCACCCGATCCGCCGCGAGATCGTCGAACGGCTCGCGGCCGGCCCGGCGACCGTCGGCGAAGCCACCCGCGGCTTCGACGTTTCCAAGCCCGCGATCTCCAAGCACCTCAAGGTCCTGGAGGAGTCGGGCGTGGTCAGCCGGGTGATCAACGGCCGCACGCACCGCCTCTCGCTCGAGCGGCAGTCGCTCGAAGAGGCGGCGGAGTGGATGGAGCGCCAGCGCGCCGTGTGGACGCGGATGTTCGACGTCGTCGACGAGTACCTCAACGAGAAGGAGCCGAGATGAACATGCCCCCGGTTGTATCGCCGCAGGAGTGGGACGCCGCCCGCGAGCAGCTGCTGGTCAAAGAGAAGGAGCTGACCCGCGCCCGCGACGCGCTCGCCGCTGAACGCCGCCGCATGCCGCGGATGGAGGTCGAGAAGGACTACCGCTTCGAGGGGCCGGACGGCCCCGTCAGCCTGCTCGACCTCTTCGAGGGCCGCCGCCAGCTGATCCTCTACCGCTTCTTCTTCGAGCCCGGCGTCGACGGCTGGCCGGAGGCCGGCTGCCGCGGCTGCTCGATGATGGCCGACCAGGTCACCCACCTCGCCCATCTCAACTCCCGCGACACCACCTTCGCCAACGTCTCCCGCGCGCCCCAGGCCGAGATCCCCCGGCTGAAGGAGAAGATGGGCTGGGAGATGCCCTGGTACACGATCACCGACGGCTTCGACGCCGACTTCGGTGTCGACGAATGGCACGGCACCAACGCCTTCTACCGCGACGACGAGGACCGGATCTTCCGCACCTACTTCGTCGACAAGCGCGGCGACGAGGCGCTCGGGACTGCCTGGGCCTACCTTGACATCACCGCCCTCGGCCGCCAGGAGATCTGGGAGGACTCGCCCGAGGGCTACCCGCAGACCCAGGCCTACGTCTGGTGGAACCGCCACGACGAATACGACAACGCGACCGTCTTCGAGGCCGCCCTCTCCGACGCCTCCGCCTCGCAGCGCGGCGCCGCCAGCGTGTGATCCCCCTCGCCCACGTCGCCGGGATGCCGCTGGAGGAGCTGCTGCCGATGGTCGCCGGCCCCGGTACCGGTCTGCTGGCGGTGAGAGCATGGGTGGCGATGAGCCTGCGCCGGCAACGGGAGGACAAGCGATGAGCGACGGGACGCTGCAGATCGAGCGCAGTTATAAGGCTCCTGCCGCGCGGGTCTTCGAGGCTTGGACCAGCGAGGAGGTGCTGCGGCGCTGGTTCCACGCCGAGCCCGACTGGGAGACGCCGGCGGCGGAGGTCGATCTTCGGGTCGGCGGCGACGTCCGCGTCGTCATGCGCGACCCCGACGGCGGCAAAGAAGTCGGCGGCGGCGGCCGCTACACCGAGATCGAGCCGCCGACCCGGCTCGCCTTCACCTGGACCTGGGACGGCGAGGACCGCGAGACGCTGATCGAGCTCGACTTCGAGGAGGCCGAAGGCGTCACCACGGTGCGGATGACCCACAGCGGCCTGCGCGACCACGAGTCGGCCCGCCGGCACGAATACGGCTGGGGCAACTGCCTCGACAACCTGGCGGAGGCGCTGGCGCGAGAGTAGGGCGGGTCAGGAGTCCGAGGGCCCGCAGCCCGAGGGCGCGCCGACCTGCGCAGGTCCCCCGCTCCCGAACCGCCGCCGCAGCGCCGCGCCGAGCGGGGCGGAGTCGATCGCCGGGCCCTCGCCTTCCTGCCAGTGGTCGATGTCGGGGGCCTGCAGGCGCAGGCCCCCGGCGGCGACGATCGCCGCGACCGCGGCGACGCCCGCCAGCAGCAGGCCGAACGTCACCCAGGTGGCGCTCTCCACCCCGCTCGCCAGGTCCGGGCCGCTCGTCACCGCCAGGTGGATCAGCAGCGGCGCCGTGAAGAAGGCGGCGACGCCGCGCAGCAGCTCGACCAGGGCGAAGATCCGCGGCAGCTGCGGCGAGGGCAGGGCGAAGCCGGCGACGAAGAGGCCCGGCGCGACCGCCGCCCCCACCCCGACGCCGATGCCGCCGGTGCCGAGCGCGATCACGGTCGTGTTCCCGTCCGCGGCCCCGGTCAGGAGCAGCGCCGTCCCGGCCAGGCAGAGCAGCCCGGTGAAGGCGAGCACCGGCACGTAGCGGGTGAAGAGCAGGTAGCCGAAGGCGCAGGCGGTGAGGACCGCGCCGCCCAGCTCCGGCCAGAAGAGCGCGGTCGAGAGGTGCTGGGACTCGATCGTCAGCTGCAGCAGCCCGACCAGCGCCACCGAGCCCGCCCCGGCCGACATCGCCAAGGCGATCGCCGCCAGCGGGATCGTGTGGCCGAGCTGGCGGACCGGCATCAGCGGGTCCTTGACGTAGGCCTGGTGGGCGACCAGCCCGACCAGGCAGGCCGCTCCCAGCGCCATCGGGATCAGCACCACCGGCGAGGTGAAGCTGTGGGCGACAAGGTTGGAGGCGCCGAAGAAGGCGGCGGTGCAGCCGATCGAGGCCAGCGCCAAGGACTCGAAGTCGAAATCGACCTCGCGGTCCATCGGCGCCATGTCGCTGAAGGTGAGGAAGGACATCGCCAGCGCCAGCGCCCCGACCCCGGCGGCGATCCAGAAGAGCGCCCGCCAGTCGCCGAGGCCGGCGAAGGCGCCGCCGATCACCGGGCCGATCGCGACCGCCCCGAAGATCCCCATGTTCATCACCATCGCGGTCGAGCGCAGGCGCGGGGTCGGGAAGCCGAGCACCAGGGCAGGCGCAGCGGTGATCAGCATCAGGCTCGTGGTCAGCCCCTGCACCAGCCGCCCGATGAAGAAGGGGGCGGGCGCGCTCGCCGTCGCCGTCACCACCGAGGCGAGGGTGAAGACGGCCGCGTAGAGGACCAGCAGGCGGCGCCCGGGCAGCCGCGCGGTCAGCTGCACCGCGAGGATCGTCCCGAAGCAGTAGGCGGCGTCGGCCATCCCGGCGCTCATCTCCATCCCCGAGTCGCCGAGGCCGACGTCGGGGCCGATCAGCCCGCTCAGCGGCGGGATCGAGGAGGTGAGGACGAGGAACGGCGTCAGCGCCGCCAGCACCATCGCCACGGCGGGCCAGTAGTCGCCGGCCAGCGGCCCGCGCCAGGAGATCGGCCGCAGAGAGGTGAGACTTCGGAGCGCGAGCAAGTCCTCCAGGCTAGGGAAGCCGGTTGCTCGGCTAGGTGGAACTCGTCACGCAAATCGCCCCGATCGGCAGCGACCAGGCGACAGCTGCGCCGGGAATGGAGCAGCTGTCGCCTACGAATCGGATCAGACAGCGCTAGCTGGACAGCACGTAGAGACCTGTGCCGCTTGGTTTTTCCTGTGTGAATTCCTCGGCCCAGTTGAGATCCGTGGGACAGATAAAACCGCCTTCTTTTTTGACGAAATTGGTTTTGATGTCGAGGACCGCTGTACCGCTTCCGTTGCCTGTAAGCGTGCCCAGAGTCTGACCTACGCCAAATCCGTAGATACAGCTGGAACCCAGAATGGAGATTGTGATTTTGAACCCGGTCACTGTCACGGTGCCGTTGTCGGTACCGCTGATCGCGTGAACTTCGAGGGTTCCACCTTCCAGGGTTTTCGTTTCGATACAGCCTTCGACGCTTTTCCAGATAAGGCCCGAACCTGGTACCGAAATTTTCACTGTTTCGGTTGAGCTACCGGCGCTGGTGATGGTCCCCCGAAGTTCCCCTTCAGGACATTTCGCGGCTATCCCTCCCGATGTGTCGTTCCAGATCCCGGCCGTTCCAGGCTTGACGATGAATCGGGGTTCCGTTCCCAGTTTCCACTTTTCCGGACATGGACTCGATGTGGTGTGACAGAACACCGTCGCCGAGGCGGTACCGGTGCCGGCAATCGCCATCATGGCCGCGACTGCAACGGCGGCGAGGCCGATCATCTTGATGTATTTCATTACTCCTCCTTGTTGGTCGGCGCTATGCGCCGGTTGGCCGCAGAGGAGTACCAGCCCCGAGAAGTTTAGTCAAACTTTATTGAGGATACTTTGGGGACTTCAGCGCTTGCCGGCCAGCTCCCGCATCGCCGGGTAGATGATCACGTCGCGCAGCGTCTTCGCCCCGGTCATGATCATCAGCAGCCGGTCGATCCCGAGGCCGCAGCCGCTTGCCGGCGGCATCCCGTATTCGAGGGCGCGTACGAACTCTTCGTCGTTGGGATGCGGGTCGGGCTCAGCGCCGCTCTCCTGGCGCCGGCGCTGTTTGATGAAGCGCTCGCACTGCTCGATCGGGTCGTTGAGGTCGGTGCCGCCGCCGACGATCTCCATCCCGGCGACGATGCCGTCGAAGGCCTCGCAGACGCGGTCGCTCTCGGGGTGGACCTTGACCAGCGGCCAGATGTCGATCGGCAGGTCGATGATGTAGGTGGGCTGGATCAGCTTCGGCTCGACGAACTTGCCCTGCAGGGTGTCGACGACGCCGGCCCAGTCGTCGTCGGGGCCGACCGCGTCGCCGGCCGCCTCGGCCAACTCGTCGCGGCTCGCCTCGTAGATGTCGAGCCCGATCTCCCGCAGCAGCTCGTCGCGCAGGCGCACCCGCGGCCAGGGCGCGGCGAAGTCGATCTCGACGCCGTCGCGCATCACCTTCGTCGTCCCCATCACCTCCTCGACGACGGTCGACACAAGCCCCTCGATGAACTCCATCACGCCGTTGTAGTCAGCGCCGCCGACGAACATCTCCAGCATCGTGAACTCGGGGTTGTGCTGGGGCGACATCCCCTCGTTGCGGAAGAACTTGCCGAACTCGTAGACGTCCTCGAAGCCGCCGACGATCGCCCGCTTCAGGTAGAGCTCGGTCGCGGTGCGCAGGAAGAGGTCGCGGTCGAGGGCGTTGTGGTGGGTGGTGAACGGCCGCGCCGCGGCGCCGCCGGTCAGCACCTGCAGCACCGGCGTTTCCAGCTCGACCCAGCCGCGCTCGTCCATGTACTTGCGGATCGCGAGCGTCAGCTTCGAGCGCTTCTTGAAGATCTCCCGCGAATCGGCATTGGCCATCAGGTCGAGTTCGCGCTGGCGGTAGCGGGTGTCGGGATCGCTGATCCCGTGGAAGAGGTCGGGCGGGTCTTTCAGCGCCTTCGCCAGCAGCGTGCACTCGCGCACGCCGATCGCCAGCTGCCCGCGTTTGGTCACGTGCAGCGGCCCCTCGATCCCGACCAGGTCGCCGATGTCGAGGCCCTCGACCCGCGCGAACGCCTCCTCCCCCAGCACGTCCTTGCGCGCGTAGGCCTGGATCGTGCCGGTGATGTCGCGGACGTCGAGGAAGGCGGTCTTGCCGTGGCCGCGCTTGCCGGTGATCCGCCCCATCACCCGGTAGCTGAACTCGTCGTGCTCGCCCTCGCCGAGGGCGGCGGGGTCGTGCTCGCCCTCGATTACCTCGACGTGCGTGCGCCCCGGAAACGCGTGGGGGTAGGGGTCGATCCCTTCACCGCGCAGGCGCTCGAGCTTCGCCCGACGCTGCTCCTCAGTTGATACCGCGACCGAACGGTCGCCGGACTCAGGGCCGGTAGCCAACGGTGACCCGGTCGTCTCCTTCATAGTCCTGCAGGGTAGTCGCGTCGCGCAGCAGCTCGCGCATCGCCGGGCCGTGGTGGGTGTCGTGCTCCATCGCCATTTTCCAGCCCGAGGGGGTGCTGGCGATGACGCTGCGGATCACGCCGAGCCCGTCCTCGCCGCAGTCGCCGGTCACCGCGATCCGCGGCTCCTTCTGGATCTCCGGCGAGCGGTCGTAGATCGTCTCGTCGGTGACGTAGGGCATGTTGGCGATCACCAGGTCGACCTCTTCGGCTTCGACCGACCCGGGCAGGCCGCGGGCGACGCTGACCTCGAGATCGAGGCCGAGCCGCTCGGCGTTCTCGCGCGCCGCTTCGGCCGCTTCGGGCGAGAGGTCCGAGGCGGTGACCCGCAGGTCGGGCCGCTCGGAGAGCAGGGCGAGGGAGATCGCGCCGGAGCCGGTGCCGACCTCGTGGACGCGGGCGCCCTCGGGCAGCGTCGTCCCGACCTCGACCAGGAGCTCGGTCTCACGGCGCGGCCAGAGCACGCGCTCGTCGACGTAGATCTCGAGGTTGCGGAAGGGGGCGCGGCCGAGGATGTAGGCCATCGGCTCGCGCTCGACCCGGCGCTGGACGTTGGCCTCGATCTTCGCGGCGGCCTCGTCGTCGACCTCGCCGGCGCTCTCGACCGAGAGCTTGCTGGGCTCGACGCCGAGCGCGTCGGCGACCAGGACTTCGGCGTCGGTGCGGGCATCCTCCACCCCCGCGGCGGCGATCCGCTCGGCCGCGTCGTCGAGGATCGCTCCTACCGTGCGGGCCGAAGGGCCCTCGCTCTTTACGTCAATTGCCGCCATGGATCCCGCATCCTCCCCCATAAAACCGCTCCAAAGATTTTGCGCAAGATAGCACCGATCTGCCTGCCCGAGGTTGCCTGCCAGATAAATAAGAGGACTACGTCGCAGCGCCAACCGGTTCGTTCGCCACCGGCCGGGAAATGCCTCCGTGGCGACGGACGACGATAGCGATCCAGACCGCTCCGGCGGCCATCATCGCCAGGCTCTCCAGCTGCGGCGCGGTCAGCCCGAGGGCGTCGGTGCTGTTGCGGCGCAGGAACTCGACCAGAAAGCGCTCAGCTCCCGCGTAGAGCAGGTAGATCGCGAAGAGGACCCCGGCCCGGACCCGGTCGCGCAGCTGCCACAGCATGAAGGCGCCGAGGCCCATCGCCAGCGTCTCGTAGACGGGGGTCGGGTGAACGGTGCGGTCGGTCGGCACCGTTCCGTCCGGGTAGGACATCGCCCAGGGGCCGTTCCAGGGCTTGCCGTAGTCGCCGTCGCCGGAGAGCTGGCAGCCGCAGCGGCCGATCGCGTAGCCGAGCGCCAGCGCCGGCGCCGCCAGGTCGAGCAGCGCCAGGCCGAGGAAGTCGCGGTACCAGGCCCAGAGGCAGACGGCGATGACGCCGCCGATCAGGCCGCCGTACCAGACCAGGCCGGAGCCGGAGAAGAGGTTGCCGAGCAGGTCGCTCTTGACCTCGCTGTAGTTCTGGACGATGAAGTAGAGCCGCGAGCCGACGACGCCGCCGACCAGCGCCGCGAAGCCCATCTCATAGGCCCAGTCGACCGGCTTGCCGATCTCACCCAGCCGCTTCCAGATCAGCGCCCCGGCGCCGAGGAAGGCGAGCGCGAACATCAGCCCGAAGGTCTGCAGCGTCACCGGGCCGATGTGGATCTCGGGGTACACGAATAAGGGAAGCGCCTTTGGGGCGCCTAGTTGCCCTCGCTGAGCAGCATCTCCAGCAGCGCCTTCTGCGCGTGCAGGCGGTTCTCGGCCTGGTCCCAGACGGCGGAGCGATCGCCGTAGAGGACCTCGGCGGTGATCTCCTGCCCCGGGTGCGCCGGCAGGCAGTGGAGGACGATCGCGCGCTCCTCGGCGGCGGCGAGGAGATCGGCGTCGAGCTGGTAGGGCCCGAGGTCGGCGAGGCGGCGCTGGGCCTCCTCCTCGTCACCCATGCTGATCCAGACGTCCGTATATAGAGCGTCGGCTGCGGCGGCGGCGGCGCGCGGGTCGTCGGTCAGCTTCACGCCGGCGATCTCCTCCAGTTGGTAGCCCTGCGGCGCCGCGACGACGACTTCGAGGTCGGCGAGCTCGCCGAGGATCGCCAGCGAGCGGGCGACGTTGTTGCCGTCGCCGACGTAGGCGAGGCGGAGGCCCGCGAGCTCGCCGAAGCGCTCGCGCAGCGTCAGCAGGTCGGCGATCGCCTGGCAGGGGTGATGCAGCGGCGTCAGGCCGTTGACGACCGGGACCTCGGCCGCCTCGGCCAGCCCTTCGACCAGCTCGTGCGAGCCGGAGCGGATCACGATCGCGTCGACGAAGCGGGAAAGGACGCGGGCGGTGTCGCCGATCGACTCGCCGCGGGCCAGCTGCAGTTCGTCGCCGCGCAGCATCACCCCGTGGCCGCCGAGCTCGGCGACGCCGACGTCGAAGGAGATCCGCGTCCGGGTCGATGGTCGTTCGAAGACCAGGGCGACGCTGCGCCCGGCAAGCGAGTCGCGCCCGACGCCCTCGCGCCGCCCTGCTTTCAGCTCCGCCGCCCGGTCGAGCAGCTTGCCGAGCTCGAAGGCGCCGAGCTCCTGGCCGGTAAGGAAATTCATAAAGGGTCCGCTCCGCTTCGCTCCGCGATCAACAAGCCGTCGATACTAAGGGACGAACTGCATCAAATTTTGGTCGCCATAGGGCCAGAATCTGATGCAGTTCGGCCGGCTATGGAACTCACCGTCCTCGTCTGGAACCTCTTTCACGGGCGCGACTTTCCGCCCGACCCGGGGCTGCGCACCTGGCGCTCGCGGCTGCTGCGCTTCGACGAGCGCAACGAGACCCACGTCCAGGTCAACCGCGACCTCACCTCCGAGTTCGCGCAGCTGCTCTCCGGCGCGGCCTGGGACGTGGCGCTGCTGCAGGAGTGCCCGCCGCGTTTCGCCGAGCCGCTGGCCCGCGCCTGCGGGGCGGAGTGGCAGCGGGCGCTGACCTCGCGCAACCAGCTCGGGCCGCTGCGCGGACTCTTGGCGCGGCAGAACCCGGACCTGATGGCCTCCGGCGAGGGCGGCTCGAACCTGATCCTGGTCCGGGTGCCGGGCAAGCTCGGCGGGATCGCCGAGCGCCGCGACGTCGCGATCCACGAGGGCGAGCCCGAGCGCCGCTCGATCGGGTTCGCCGCCACCGCCTCGGGCGTCTGCATCGCCAACCTGCACACGACCAACGACCGGCCGCACCTGGCGGTCGAGGACATGCTGCGGGCGGCGGGGGCCGCAAGCGAGTGGGCCGGCGGCCGGCCGCTCGTCTTCGGCGGCGACTTCAACCTGCGCCCGGCGAAGAACCCGCGGATCTTCGAGCGGCTGCGTGAGGAGTTCGGCTTCGACGGTCCGGCCACCGCCCCTGACGCGATCGACCACGTCCTCTGCCGCGGCCTCGAGGTCCTCGACCCGCCGACCAAGTGGCCGGCGGAGAAACGCGAGCTGCCGTTCGAGGGACGGGCGCTGCGGCTCTCCGATCACGCGCCGGTGCAGGCGCGTTTCGGTCTCGCCGAGTCACACCTCCTACGGAATTGAGATAGTCGGGGCGCAGCAGCGGGCAAACCGACCACGGAGGCAGACCTAGATGGCTGAGAAAAAAGCGGCGGGCAAAGCGAAAGCCGGCGCGAAATCGAAATCGTCGAAAGCGAAAAGAAGCGGCAAAACCGGCACCAAAAAAACGGCGAAATCGAAAGCCAAAAGCAGCGGCAAAAAAGCAGCGTCGAAAACCAAAAAAACTGCGGCCAAAGCCCGGTCGAAAGCAGGCGCGAAAAAAGGCAGCAGCAAAAACAAATCGAGCTCGCGCCGCAAAGCCTCCAGCAAAGCGACGAGCGGCCTCGACAAGAGCGTCCAGCAGTTCCGCGAGAGCCTCGAGCAGAGCGTGACCCTGAGCCGCGACCGCATCCAGGACGTTGTCGACGACGCCGTCAAACGCGGCCGCATGACCCGCAGCGACGCCGAGAAACTGCTCAGCGAACTGGTGAAAAAAGGCAAACAGCAGCGCGACGCGCTGATCAAAGAACTCGAACGGCTCGCCAAACAGGCGCGCAAAGCGCTGCCTTGACCGCTGGTCCCGCAACCAGGCACATCTGGATGACGCGCCTGGCACACTGCGCATCTCGGCGTCCTCGGGCTTGCCTTTGCCAACCGGCAAAGGCTGCGCCCTGCGTCCTTGATCTGCTTGGCCAGGCACGCCCCCAGGCGCACCTGGTTGCGAAACCAGCGGTCTAGTGGAGGGGGCCGCCGGCACCAGGGGGGCGGCCCGTGCTCCGCGCCGGGGCGAGGAGCTGGAGCTCGAGATCGATTCCCTCGCCTTCGGCGGGCGGGGGGTCGCTCGGGCTGACGGCTTCGTCGTCTTCGTCGCCGGGGCGCTGCCGGGCGATCGCGTCCGCGCCGAGGTCACCAAAGGCAAGAAGCGCTTCGCCGAGGCGCGCGCGGTCGAACTGCTGCGCGCCGGCAACGATCGCCTGCCGGACACCTGCGTCCACGGCGGCGAGCCCTGCCCGGGGGCGCCGTGGCAGGGACTCCCGTACGACCAGCAGCTCCGCTACAAGCAGGAGCAGGTCGCCGAAGCGCTGGGGCGGATCGGTGGGCTCGAGGGCTTCGAGCTGGAGGAGATCGTGCCGGCGGTGGAGCAGTGGCGCTACCGCAACAAGCTCGAGTACTCCTTCGGCGAAAGCGATGACGGCGAGCTGACGCTCGGCTTCCACGCCCGCGGCCGCTGGGACGTCACCGTCGACGCCGACGACTGCCACCTGGCGAGCGAGGGCGGGAACGAGGCGCGCAACGCCGTCCGCGAATGGGCGCGGGCCGAGGCGATCCCCGCCTGGGACCGGCGCGCCGAGCGCGGCGTCCTCCGCAACCTCGCCGTCCGCGAAGGCCGCCGCAGCGGCCAGATCCAGACCCGGCTCGTCACCACCAAAGCGCGCTTCCCGCGACCACCGGTCGACCTGCACACGATGGTCGAGGACAACGCCGGCGGCACCGACGGCCCGACCGGCGTCCTCGGCGAAGAGCGCCTGCGCGAGGAGCTCTGCGGCCTGAAGCTGGAGATGTCCCACGGTGCCTTCTTCCAGACCAACACCGAGATGGCCGAGCGCCTCTACGCGGTGGCCGGCGAATACGCGGGCCTTAGTGGCAGCGAGCGAGTCTTCGACCTCTTTTGCGGGATCGGCACGATCGGGCTGACGATGGGCGCGCAGGCCGGCGAGATCTGGGGCTTGGAGATCGTCCCCGAGGCGATCGAAGACGCCGAGCGCAACGCCCGCGCCAACAAGATCGAGAACGCGCGCTTCATGGCGGGCAACGCGCGCACCGGGGTGCGGCCGCTGGTCGAGAAAGCGGGCAAGCCCGACGTCGTCGTCGTCGACCCACCCCGCGCCGGCCTCTCGCAGAAAATCGTCCGTCGGGTGCTCGAGTGCGAGGCGGAGAAGATCGTCTACGTCTCCTGCAACCCGACCACGCTCGCCCCCAACGCCGTCCAGCTGCGCGAGGCCGGCTATAAGTTGGCCCGGGTGAGACCGGTCGACATGTTCCCCCAGACCCCGCACATCGAGTGCGTGGCACTCTTTGAACGCGACGCGAAACGGGTATCGGCGCTCGCATGCGAAGCAGAGGAGGCGGCAGCTGATGACGAGTAGAGCGTTCGGTGTTGCAGCAGGTCTCGATCCCGAGGTGGCGCGGCCGCTGGCGGCGCGCTGCGCCGAGCTCGGCTACGAGTCGATGTGGTCGAACGACCATCCGGGCGCGAAAGGCCTGGCAACGTTGGCGGAGTTCGCCGCCGCCGCGCCGGGGGTCGACCTCGGGGTCGCGGTAATCGCCCTCGACCGCACCCCGCCCGAGCAGATCGCCGAAGACCTCGAAGAGTTCGGTGTCGACCCGGCCAAGCTCTGGCTCGGGGTCGGCGCCGGCTTCAACAAGAAGCCGCTGACGGCGATGCGCGAGGCCGAGCCGCGGCTGCGCGAGCTGTTGCCCGGCGTGAAACTCGTCCTCGCGGCGATGGGCCCGAAGATGTGCGAACTCGCCGGCAGCGACTACGACGGCGTCTTCTTCAACTGGATGACCCCCGACTTCGCCGCCGCCGCCGGCGAGAAAGTCGAGGCCGGCGCCCGAGCAGCGGGCCGCGACACCCCACGCGTCTTCGGCTACGTCCGCACCGCCGTCGGCCCCGACGCCGCCGAGCGGCTGGCCAAGGAGGAGTCCTTCTACCGCGACCTCCACAAGGGCTACCGCGACCACTTCGACCGCCTCGGCGAGCCCGAGGGCACCGTCGGCGTAGCCGCGCCCAACTCCACCGCCGCCCAACACGCGTTAGGCGCCTACGAAGACCCCCTAGACACCATCGTCGTCCGCGGCCTCGCCAGCGCCAAGGTCGAGGCGATGACCACCCTGGCCGAGTCCGCCGCCCCCGCCACCTGAGCAACGAATTCAGCGCTCGCTGATTTTCGGCCCCTATAGGGCCGCTTTTTCAGCATGCGCTGAGTTTGCCCGTCGCGGGTATGAGGGCCAGAGACGCTACCCCGAGGAGGAACCATGGACTTCAAGAAGCTGGCGAACAAAGCCAAAGAGACGATCGACAAGCGCGGCGGCGTCGACTCGCTAAAAGCCGACGCCGAGGAGCTTAAAAAGGTCGCACAGGGCAAAGGCAGCCTCAGCGACAAGGCGAAAGCCGCCGCCCAAGCGATCAAAGATCCCGGTGAGCGGGGCCAGGACGAGGCCGCCGCCCACGCCGGTGGCAAAGGGCACTCGGCCGCGCCCGCCACCGGCGAAAAGCACCCCGCCCAGCACGCCGGCAACCCCAAGGACACGCCCCGCAAAGGCGGCCCACCGCACAATTGAACCCTGCGACTAAGGTTGCGGGTTCTTTTTTTAGCCGGGATTCGCGAAGAACTCTCTACGGACCTTGACCTCTTCAATGGTCCGGATCGTCGTCTCCACGCCCAGACGGTGGTCCTTGAGGAGATCGCAGAGATGCTCGCCGTCGATCAAGTCGATCGGCGGCGCCCCATCACGAGTCGCCTCCTTCTTCGCTTCCGCGGTGAAGTTTCCGGTGGTTATGAGTAGGCCCTTGTCTCCGCGCCCCTGCATCGCGCCGCGGAAGTCGCGCACCTTCTCAGGACCCACAGATCCCTTGTATCGCTTGCATTGAAAGTAGACCGGAAAGCTAACCAGGGAAAGTCTGTAAACACCCATCCCGTCGATCCCCCCGTCGCCTGCGCCACCCATGACCGTTGCGTTTATGAACCCGGCCGCGCGCAGTAGTCGTTTCGCCAGGTGCTCGAAGTCGCTGGGGTCCATGTTGAGTAGAACCTGCAGCAGCTCTTCTCGCCAGTCGTCCGTTTCCTCGTTCGCGTCCTCGGCGGCGAGATCCGGATCGGCACCGGCTTCCTGCGCTGCCTTCTTCTTCTTTTTGCGCTTCTCGGCAAGCTGCGCAAGGTAGTCCCTCCACCTAGGTTCGATTTCTCCCTCGGTCAGCTCTTTTCCCAGGCTGGTCGTCTCCCAGGTCCCGCGCGCAGGGTTCACCAAGGCCTCCATCCCCTTGAGATAGGTCCGGGCCCACGCAAGCCGATACTCGATCTCGGAACGTGGCCCGTTTTTGTGGAGGACGGACATCTGGTCCTCGGTGAAGCCCTGGGCCTCGATCACTCGCTCATCGATCTCGTCGAGCTTCGCGGTGTGGCCCAGCTCTCGAACTGCGATCAGAGTCGGCCAGAGCAGTTCGTTGTAGGTCGGGATCTCGGCGCTATAGGTGGACGACATCGGGACAAGGCTATCTATAGCCCGGCCTGCGCCGGTACCTAATAAGGCGGCAGGTCGTCGTACCAGTCGCCGAGGGTCTTGAAGGCGCGCCAGAAGCGGGCCTTGGCGCCCTCTTCGTCCAGCGATTCGTCGATGTCGGGGACGTAGAGGGCGTCGATCGTGGGGGTGAAGGCCTGGATCTCGCCCTCGCTGAGCTGGACCTCGCGGGCGAGCGGGATGCTGAGGCCGTTGAGGATGCGCAGGGCGGGTTCGCCCATGACGACGACGATCTTCGGCTGCACGATCGCCAGCTCCTCGACCAGGCGGCCGACGCACTCGCCGGCGGCGAGGTCGGGCTCGGCGATCGGGCACTTGACGCAGAGGGTGCCGTAGACGACGAGGGGGTCGATCCCCAGCCGTTTGAAGCTTTTCATCAGGGCGTTGCCGGAGCGGCCGTAGAAGGCGACCCCCTCCTCGATCTCCGAGGCCAGCGGCGCCTGCTTGAGCATGAAGATGTCCGCCTGCGGGTGGCCGGAGCCGAGCACCGGCATCAGCTTGCCCCGCGGGCAGTGCGGGCACTCCTGGATTTCGCGGGTCATCTGGTTGAGCTCGCGGATCGCGCGCTCCAGGTACTTCTCTCTGATCTCGTCGTCGATCGACCGCATCGGGGCGTTCTTTGACGAGGCGGGCGCGGCTCCTTTGCGCGACGACGCCTGCATCAGGACTTGCTCGTGCGGCGGCGCTGGCCCGACCGCCGCGGCCGACCGCCGCGGACCGGCTTGGCATCGGGCACCCGCCGTTTCGGCGCCTTCGGCCGGCCCGTCGTCTGCAGGAACTTCAGCGTCTGCACGTAGACCAGGTTCTTGTGCTTGCGGGTGATGTCGGCGTCCCGCATCGCCTCGAGGAACTCGGCCGGGCCGTCGAAGTCGTGGATCCGCTGGCGCACGCTGCCGAGCCCCTGGGCGACGTGGCTGTCGGAGCCGGCGGCCGGGACGATCCGGTACTTGCGGGCGAACCGCACCGCCTCCTCGTTGAACGAGGTCAGCGCCACCCGCGGGTTGAAGACCTCGAGCAGATCGATCTCCTCGACGATGTCGAGCAGGTGCTCGTAGTCGGGCACCGAGTGGAAGCGGTCGAACGGGTGCGGCACGTAGACGAGGCCGCCCTGGCGGCGGATCTCGGCGATCGTCTCCGCCATCGTCAGCCCCTTGGGGATCTTCTCCTCGAGGAAGAGGCCGATCACCTCGCCCTGCTCGGCCGTCTTCACCTCCTCGGCGACGATCACCTTGATGTCGCCGAGCTCCTCGGCCAGCTTGCGCGCCTCCAGGGCGCCGGAGACCTCGTTGTGGTCGGTGATCGCGATCGCTCCGAGGCCGCGGTCGCGGGCGGTGTTGATCAAGACGTCGACCGGGGTGGCGCAGTCGCCGGAGTGGTCGGTGTGCATGTGCAGGTCGACCTCGATCAGCGGCCGCTGGGAGATCCGCTCGCGCACCTCGGCGTCGCCCCCGGGCGGGTGGCGACGGTCGAGCAGGCGCCGGTAGATCGCTTCCAGCTCGTCGGCGATCGCGCCCCAGTCTTCCTCGCCGCTGCCGTCCCCCAGGACCTCGTAGTCAGCCGGGAAGAAGCGTTCCAGCAGCTGGGCCGTCTCCGGGCGCGTCACCGTGCGGGCGTCGATCCGGCCGAAGAAGATCTCGACCAACGGCCGCGCCACCTGGGTCGCCAGCACCCGTTCCCGCGGGTCGTGGAAGGTGGCGACGTTGAGCGAGAAGGAGTGGCGCAACGCCGCCGAAGGCGCGCTCGGGGCGAACGGGTCGTGGACGTGGACGATGTCCGGGTGCTGCGATTTCAGCAGCCGTTTGACCGGGTCCCCGGTCTTGACCCGCAGCACCTCGTGCCCGCGCCGCTCCAGCTCCTCGGAGATGGAGGCGGCGAACCGCGCCGCCGGGTTCGCCCCTCCCCGACGGACCGGGAAGACCTGGGCGATCGAGAGCGGGCCGGAGGTCACAGAGGCAGGATAAGAGCCCGGGAACTCTCGAGACCGCGAAGAACCCGAATAATTCCGGTTCCTCGCGGTCTCGCGTAAATCAGGCTGGTTCTGGCTAGGCCGTCGCGGAGGTTTCGGTCGCCGGCTGGCCCGGCAGCGCCTTGCCGCGGGCGTTGGCGACGATGAACTCCTCCGTCTGCTCGCGGGCCTCGTCGTCGGGGCGCTGCGTGTGCGGGCTCTTCATCAGGTAGCTGGAGGGCCCGTCGAGTTGGCCGGCAACGCCGTTGTTGAGCGCCAGCTTGATCAGCCGCACCGCGTCGATGACGACGCCGGCGGAGTTCGGAGAGTCCCAGACCTCGAGCTTCAGCTCGGCGGTCAGCGGCACGTCGCCGAAGGCTTTGCCCTCGAGACGAATATGAGCCCACTTGCGGTCGGTCAGCCAGGCGACGTAGTCGGACGGACCGACGTGGACGTCCTCCTTGGGCAGCTCGTGCCCCATGATCGAGGTGACGGCGTTGGTCTTCGAGATCTTCTTCGAGTCCAGCCGCTCGCGCTCGAGCATGTTGTAGAAGTCCATGTTGCCGCCGACATTGAGCTGCGAGGTCCGCTCCAGCCGCACGCCGCGATCGTGAAAGAGGCGCGCCAGGGCCCGGTGGACGATCGTCGCCCCGACCTGGCTCTTGATGTCGTCGCCGATGATCGGCAGGCCGGCCTCCTGGAAGCGCTTGTCCCAGTAGTCCTCGCGGGCGATGAAGACCGGCAGGCAGTTGACGAAGCCGACGCCGGCGGCGAGCGCCTGCTCGACGTACCACTTGGTTGCCTCCTCGGAGCCGACCGGCAGGTAACAGACGAGGACGTCGGCCTTGGTCTCTTTGAGAATCCCGATGACGTCCGCGGTTTCGCCCGGCGCCTTGGTGATCTTCTCTTTCAAGTACTTGCCGAGGCCGTCGTGGGTCATCCCACGCTCGACCTTGACCCCGAGCTCGGGGACGTCGGCGAACTTGATCGTGTCGTTCTGCCCCGACCAGATCGCCTCGGAGAGGTCTTTGCCGACCTTCTCCTGGTCGATGTCGAAGGCGGCGACGAACTCGACGTCGCGCACGTGATAGCCGCCGAGTTCGACGTGCATCAGGCCCGGCACTTCGTCGGCCGGGTCGGCGTCCTTGTAGTACTGGACGCCCTGGATGAAGCTGTTGGCGCAGTTGCCGACGCCGACGATCGCGACGCGGACCTTGTCCTCCGCGCGGCCGACGCCGTTCGTGTGGCCGTTGCCGTTGGCTCCGTTGCTCTCACTCATTGAAATCGAAGTCCTCCTGGATTGCGCTGGGTGGCTTCAGACACCTGGCGGCTTCGCTGGTTACACGTCCCCAGCGCCGCCACCGTCGTCGTCCTTGACGCCGGGGACCTCGCCGGAAAGCTCGTTTCTCACATGCCATACCCGCTGGAAGGTGGTGAATATCGTCAGGGCAGCGATCGCGTAGACCGCCGGGGCCAGCAGTTCGAAGTCGCCCAAACCGGCGCCCTTGGCGAATAACAAGCCGATCGAAAGTATCACCACGCGGACCGGCCGGGTCGCCAATCCCACCTTGCATTCGACCCCGAGCGCCTCGGCCCGGGCGCGGGTGTAGGAGACCATCAACGAGAAGAGCACCGCGGCCACACACATAGCGGCAGCAAACGAGCGCCCTTCGACGGCGAAGTAGCCGGCGACCGCGGTGAGCACGATCCCCTCCTCGATCCGGTCGAGGGTCGAGTCGAGGAAGGCGCCGAAGAGCGAGCCCTTGCCCGACATCCGCGAGTAGCGGCCGTCGAGCGTGTCCATCACCGAGCCGAGGATGAAGGCGATCCCGGCGAGGAAGAAGAGGCGCTGGGTGACCAGGACGGCGGCGACAAGGTTGCCGAACAGGCCCATCATCGAGATCGCGTTCGGGGTGAGGCGGGACTCGATCAGGCGGTCGCGGGCATAGGCCCGCAGCTCCTGCCCGTTGCGGGCACTGCCACGACTGCTGCTGCGCCGGGGCGGCGCCGAGGGTCCCATCGCGGCTCAGGCTATAGAACGCGCGTTACGACCCGCGTGTGCGGCTGGCGAGTGCCGGACCGAGCGGGGGTAGGACGCAGGGAGGCCGAATGGCAGCGCCATTTGGCCGACTGAGGACGACGCCCCGCGAAGTGTGCCGGCGCCGCCAGGCGTGCGCGGGGGTCGTAACGCGCGTTCTTCACGCCTCGACCTCGCGCGGCGCTGGCGGGCGCCAGGCCCAGGCCTCCGGGCGGACCCGGGCGAGGGCGCCGCGGGCGATCGCGAAGGCGGTGAGGGCGACGAGCCAGCCGAGCACGGCGTCGATCCAATAGTGGTTGCCGGTGACGATCACCACCCAGGTGATCAGGATCGGCCAGAAGGCCCACCAGGCTTTCGACCACCAGTGGCGGCAGACCATCACCCCGGTGGCGCCGATCATCATCGCGAAGGCGCAGTGCATGCTCGGCACCGCCGCGTAAGGGTTGATGAAGACCTTGGCCAGGGTCGAATCGTGGTTGACGTCGGAGAAGCGGGTGATCGTGTCGACGAAGCCGTCCTGCGGGAACATCCGCGGCGGCGCCGTCGGGAAGCCGACGTAGCCGATCAGCGCCAGGCACATCGAGACCACGAACATGTTGCGGACGAAGTAATAGGACTGGTTGCGGAAGAGGTAGAGCCAGACCAGGAACCCGAGCGCGATCGAGAACTGGGCGTTGAGGTAGAGCTGGTTGGCGAGGTCGATCACCCAGTGCGCGGGCAGGAAGAAGCTCTGCACGCTCGGCTCGAACAGGGTGTGGGTCGAACGCTCCCAGTCGATCACCTGGGCGCCGTGGGCGAGGGCGTCGGCGCGGTTGGAGTCGGCAACGCCGCGGCCGAGCTCGTAGATGACGTCGACGCCGACCAGGATCCCGATCTGGCGCCCGGCGTCGCCCCAGCCTTTGGGCAGCTTGGCTCCTATGGCGGCGAGAGCGCGAGACACGTAACACCTCATTGTAATCCGCGCGTTAACGGCCGCCGAAGCGCAAGTCGTGGTTCCTTTCGGACCTATTTCCTCCTCAAGGAACCACGCGATTACTAGGGTCCCTGTCGATGGCTTGGAGGCGACCTCAACGGCGGCGGGTGCTGGCGATCCGGGACCGGCTGCGGGAGATGTACGGGGTGCCGGCGGAGGAGCCGCACGGGCATCCGATCGCCGAGCTGGTCAAGACCGTGCTCTCCCAGCACACCAACGACCGCAACCGCGATGTCGCCTACGCGGCGCTGCGCGAGCGCTTCCCCACCTGGGAGGAAGTACGCGACGCGCCGATCGCGGAGCTCGAGGAGGCAATCCGCCCTGGCGGCCTGGCGAAGCAGAAGGCGCCGCGGATCCAGGCGATCCTCGAGCGGCTCGGCGACCCGCCGGACCTCGACTGGACCGAGACGGCGCCGCGCGAGGAGTCGCTCGAGTTCCTCCTCGATCTGCCTGGCGTCGGCCGCAAAACCGCAGCCTGCGTGCTGATCTTCACCTGGGGGATCCCGGAGATCCCGGTCGACGTCCACGTCCACCGCGTCGGCGGCCGGCTCGGCCTCTTCCCGGCCAAGGCCTCCTTCGAGAAGGCCCACGACGAGATGCTGGCGATCGTCCCGCCCGAGGACGCCCATGAGTTCCACGTCAACCTGATCCGGCACGGCCGCACCGTCTGCCGCCCGAAACCGCGTTGCGGCGAGTGCGCGCTGCGGCGGATGTGCCCCTGGTACCGGGAGAACCGCGCGGGTGCGGGCGCCGGATGATCGGCTGCCCGGCGAGGTGCGACTGGGGGCGCGCCCGGCCGAGCGGATCAAGGACGCAGGGTGCAGCCTTTGCTGGTTGCAAAGGCAAACCCGAGGACGCAGAGCCGCGAAGTGCCGGGTGCGTCATCCAGGCGTGCCTCGGTGGGCAGCCGATCATCTAGTATCCGCGCCGCTAAATGAGCAAGCGCACCTTCATCTGGTTTGGCGTCCTCGTCCTCGTCCTCGCGGTCGTCATCCCCTACGCCGCCTTCAGCGCCAAGGGCGACGGCAGCGACGGCGGCTCGACGCAGGCCGAAGACGCCAAACAGCTCTTCGTCATCAACTGCGGCACCTGCCACACGCTGAGCGCGGCCGGAACCGACGGCAACTACGCCCCCAACCTCGACGAACTCCTGGCTCCCACCGGCCCGCCGGAAGGCGATGCGAAGAAAGTCAAGGAAGGCGAGGAAGCGATCGAAGGTCGCGTCCTCAACGCGGTCGAAAACGGCGTCAACAGCGCCACCCCCGGCAGGATGCCCGCCGGCATCCTCAACGAAGCCCAGGCCAAAGAAGTGGCCGCCTGGGTCGGCGAAAACGCCGGTCAGGGCTAGCGCCGGCGAGACGAGGGAGGCGGTCGCCCGCCCCCCTCGCACCGAGTGCGTCTAGTACTCGAACCGCAGGGCGCTGAACAGGCCCGCGTGGTCGGAGTCCCAGAAGCCGTTGACCGGCAACAGGCCCGTGACCTCCGAGCGCTCCAGCGTGATCCCGCTCGGGTCGTTCGTCATCACGTGGTCGACCTGGTGGTCGAAGTCCGAGACGCTGCCGCCTTTCCCGACTTCGAGCAGCGGCGAGTTGAGGCAGCAGCCGAGCGGATCATCCGTGCTGCGCTCGACGAAGCCCGCCGCCAGCAGCGCCTGGTAGGCGAGCCGGTCGGCACCCGTGACCGTGTCGTCGTCGGAGTTGAGGTCGCCGACCAGGACGACCGGCAGGTCGCTCGTCGCCGGGCCCCCCGGGGCCACGAGTTCCTGGGCCTGCGCGGCCCGGATCAGCGGCTGGAACGCCTCCAGGTGGGTGTTGACGAAATGGAACGGGTGGCTGCCCCGGACCCTGGCATCGGTCGCGGTCCAGCCGCGTTTGACCGCCACCGGTTGGCCGCCCACGGATAGTTCGAGCAGGGTGTTGAAGTTGCCGCCGCTCGCGTTCCAGGTGTGCACGCCGGCCCCGGTGCGGGCGAGGATCACGTCGCGCATCTGCAGCTTGCCGAGCACCTCGGCATCGGCCAGTTCGCCGCCCGGACCGTCGCCTGCGACGCCGTTGAAGTCGGCCGGGGTTTCGGTCCCGAACTCGTTCTGGACGACGACGACTTCGTAGCGATCGGGCCCGGGACCTTTGTTGAGCTGGTTCAACAGCAGGTCGAGGTAGTCGATCGTGATTTCTTTGCCGGCCGGGGTGATCGGGGTCGTATGCCAGAACGCCACCTCCTGCAGGCCGACCAGGTCGGGCTTCTCGCTGCGGATCTCGTCCGCGAGCCCTCTGGCCCGGGTCGGGAAGTCGTTGGCGACGACGTCGCGCAGGACGGCGCCGCTCGCGCTCACCACCTGTTCGGTGTTTTCGGCGGCGATCACCGGCCCCAGGTCGGCACCGAGGTAGAGGTTGCGGGTCATCACGCCGGCGACCTTGCCGACGCCGTTGTCGTGGCCGGCGGGGCGGTGGCCGTGGTGGTCGCCGCGCCCCTTCGCCGCCGCCGTCGCGGGCAACGCCAGCGCAAGCGCCAGGGCCGCGACGGCCAGCAGGATCGGCAGCCGGCGGGTAAGTGCGGTGCTCAAGCTCGTCCTCCTCTTCCGTGGCCCCGTTTCCCTCAGGGCCCGTTGGTCGAGGCGCCTCCGTCCGGGTCGCCTCCCCCTTCGGCTACCCGGCTCCCGCGTGACTCGAATCACTATAGGCGCTCCCTTGTAATGCGCTCACAAATCTGCCACACTGCCGCTTAGATTTTTAGAGCTTCATCAATAGAACCCCAACTTAGATCCCTGGAGGAAAGCGAAAAGTGGCAAAGACGATCGGAATCGACCTCGGCACGACCAACTCGTGCGTGGCGGTGATGGAGGGCGGCGAGCCCACCGTTCTGGAGAACGCCGAGGGCGGGCGCACGACCCCGTCGGTCGTCGCGTTCACCGAGAGCGGCGAGCGCCTCGTCGGCACCGTCGCCAAACGCCAGGCAGTGATGAACCCGGAGAACACGATCTTCTCGATCAAGCGCTTCATGGGCCGCAAGGAGGCCGAAGTCAAAGAGGAGGAGACGATCGTCCCGTACAAGGTCGAGGCCGGCCCCAACGGCGACGTCCGGGTCGACGCGCGGGGCAAGCAGTACAGCCCGCCGGAGATCAGCGCGATGATCCTGCAGAAGCTGAAAGCGGACGCCGAAGCGAAGCTCGGCGAAACCGTCGACAGCGCCGTGATCACCGTCCCCGCCTACTTCAACGACGACCAGCGGCAGGCGACCAAGGACGCCGGCAAGATCGCCGGGCTCGAGGTGAAGCGGATCATCAACGAGCCGACCGCGGCCTCGCTCGCCTACGGGCTCGACAAAGAGGACTCTGACCACGCGATCCTCGTCTTCGACCTCGGCGGCGGCACCTTCGACGTCTCGGTGCTGGAAATCGGCGACGGCGTCTTCGAGGTGAAAGCAACCGCCGGCGACAACCACCTCGGCGGCGACAACTGGGACAAAGCGATCGTCGAGTGGCTGGTGGCGGAGTTCAAACGCGACCAGGGCGTCGATCTCTCCCAGGACAAAAACTCGCTGCAGCGTCTCTACGAGGCGGCGGAGAAGGCGAAGATCGAGCTCTCCTCGACCCAGGAGACGCAGATCAACCTGCCGTTCATCACCGCCGTCGAGGGGCAGCCGAAGCACCTCGACCTCAAACTCTCCCGCTCGAAGCTGAACGAGCTGACCGGCGAGCTGCTCGACCGCGTGGTCGGGCCGGTGAAACAGGCGCTTAAAGACGCCGACACCGAGGTCGACCACGTCGTCCTCGTCGGCGGCATGACCCGGATGCCCGCGGTCCGCGAGAAGGTCAAAGAGCTGACCGGCAAGGAGCCCCACCAGGGCGTCAACCCCGACGAGGTCGTAGCGGTCGGCGCGGCGATCCAGGCGGGCGTGCTGGCCGGCGACGTCAAGGACGTGCTGCTGCTCGACGTTACCCCGCTGACCCTGGGGATCGAGACCAAAGGCGGCGTGATGACGCGGCTGATCGAGCGCAACACGACGATCCCGACGAAGAAGTCGGAGGTCTTCTCGACCGCCGAGGACAACCAGCCGAGCGTCGAGATCCACGTGCTCCAGGGCGAGCGCGAGATGGCCAGCGGCAACAAGAGCCTGGGCAAATTCCAGCTCACCGGGATCCCGCCGGCGCCGCGCGGCATGCCGCAGATCGAGGTCGCCTTCGACATCGACGCCAACGGCATCATCAACGTCACCGCGACCGACAAAGGCACCGGCAAAGAGCAGAAGATCGAGATCAAATCCGGCTCCGGGCTCTCCGACGAGGAAATCCAGAGCATGGTCTCCGATGCCGAGAGCCACGCCGAGGAGGACCGCAAGCAGCGCGAGCTGGCGGAGGCCCGCAACCTCGCCGAGAACGCGGCCTACCAGGCCGAGAAAGCGATCGACGAGGCCGGCGACAAAGTCGACGAGTCCTCGAAGGAGGATGTGCGTACGGCGGTCAAGGACGTGCGCGAGTCGCTCGAGTCGGGCTCGAAAGAGGAGCTGGACTCGAAGGTCGAGGCCCTGAACACGGCGATGACCAAAGTCTCCGAGCAGATCTACGCGGCGGCTTCGGCTGAGGCGGCCAGCGGTGAGGGTTCCGAGAATGGGGCCTCCGCCGATGAGGAGGAGGTTGTCGACGCCGAGGTTGTTGATGAGGAGGGCAAGTGAGTTCCACTCAGGACGAGAGCGCTCGGCCCGCGGGTCCTGCCGCCGCAGGGGACCCACCGTCTCCTGCAACTACGCAGGAGACGGTCCCCCCTACGACGTCACCCACGGGAGAGTCGGAGCAGGTGGACCGGGATTTCGAGGCGCTGCTCGCTGACGCCCATAAGGAGAAAGAGGAGTACCTCGAACTGGCGCGGCGGACGAAAGCTGACTTCGAGAACTTTCGGAAGCGGGCTGCCTCAGACGTTCAAGCCGCACAGGTTCGCGGGAAGGTTGCTGTTGCTCGGGAAGTGATCGATGCGGTCGACAACCTGGAGCGGGCGCTTGAGGCAGCTGACGACGGCGCCGCGCTTCGTGAGGGTGTCGAGATGGTGCTCTCGGGGCTTCGGGAGACCTTGACGCGGAATGGGATCGAGGTCGTCGATCCCAAGGGGGAGAAGTTCGATCCGACCAAGCATGAGGCTCTCTCCACTCAGCCGGTGGAGGGGACCGAGAGCGGGGTTGTCGTCGAGGTTCTGCAGAAGGGCTATGCGCTGCTGGGGGACCAGTTGGTTCGGCCGGCACGCGTTGTGGTGAGCGCTTAGGAGGAACGTGGCGGACGAGCTCTACAAGACGTTGGGCGTCTCGAAGAAGGCGTCCGAGGGCGAGATCAAGAAGGCGTACCGGAAACTGGCCCGGAAATATCACCCTGACCGCAACCCGGGCGACAAGGAGGCGGAGGAGAAATTCAAGGAAATCTCCGCCGCCCACGACGTCCTCGGCGATCCCGAGAAGCGCAAGGAGTACGACGAGGGCGGCGCCTTTGGAGGCTTTGGCGGCGGCGGCAACCCCTTCGGCGCCGGCGCTCCCGGGGGTCAGGCCAGCGGCTTCGGCGGCTTCGACTTCGGCGATCTCTTCAGTGGTGTCTTCAACCGGGGCGGCGGCCGTCAGACGCAGCAGGTGCGCGGACGCGACCTCGAGACCGAGGTGGCGCTGACCTTCGACCAGGCGATCAACGGCGCCCAGATCAGCGTCACGGTGCCGAAGTCGAGTCGCTGCGCTACCTGCCACGGCAGCGGCGCCAAACCGGGCACCTCCCCCACCACCTGCCCGCGCTGCGAAGGCCGCGGGGTCGAGAACCAAGGCCAGGGCCTGTTCTCGATCAGCCAGCCCTGCTCGCAGTGCGGCGGCTCGGGCCAGATCATCGAGGACCCCTGCCCGACCTGCGGCGGCTCCGGCCTCACCCAGCAGACCAAGCGCTACAAAGTCAACGTCCCCGCGGGGGTCAAGAACGGCAGCCGCATCCGCCTCGCCGGCAAGGGTGAGGACGGCCCCCGCGGCGGCCCTCCCGGCGACCTCTACGTCACCACCCGCGTCGCCTCCTCCCCGGTCTTCAAGCGGCTCGACGACGGCAACCTCGAGGTGACGGTGCCGATCACGGTGCCGGAGGCGCTGCGCGGCGGCACGATCGAGGTGCCGACGCTGGCCGGGACGAAGAAGATCAAGGTGGCGCCGGGGACCAAGCACGGCTCGGTCCAGCGTCTGCGCGGCGAGGGGCCCCCGAAGAAGAGCGGCGGCAACGGCGACATCCGCTACCGGCTCGAGATCCAGATGCCGACCGAGCTGAGCGAGGACCAGTTGAAGGCGGTCGACGAGCTGGCCCAGACCCTGAACGGCGGCGACCCACGAGCGGAGCTGTTGCGAAAGGCGGCGCGCTGATGGCCACCTACCGGCGGCGGGTGAAAGCGACCTTCGACCAGGACCAGGGCGTGTTCATGATCTCGGTCGCCGCCGAACTTGCCGAGATGCACCCGCAGACGCTGCGGGTCTACGAGCAGCGCGGGCTGATCGAGCCGAAGCGCTCGCCGAAGAACACCCGCCTCTACTCCCAGCGCGACGTCGAGCGGCTGCGGCGGATCCAGGAGATGACCGCGCAGGGGCTGAACCTCGCCGGGGTGGAAATGGTGCTGGCGCTGGAAGGACAGGTGCAGCGGCTGCGGGCAGAAAACGAGCGGCTGCGCAAACGACTGGAGGAGACCGAAACGAACGGGACCCGGAACGAGAAGAAGAACGGAGAGACGAGCTGATGCAGGCGGACAGGTTCACGGTGAAATCGCAGGAAGCGGTAGCGGCGGCGCAGGAGCTGGCGCGCACCCGCAACAACCCGGAGATCGCCTCCGCTCACCTGCTGCTCGCCCTCCTCGACCAGGCCGAATCGATGGCGGTCGCGGTGCTGCAGCGGGTCGGCGCCGACCCGGCGACGGTGCGGGCCGGTGCCACCGACGCGGTCGGCAAGCTGCCGACCGTCAGCGGCGGCGAAGAACCCCGCATGTCCTCCAACCTGGCGCGGGTGGTCCGCGCCGCCGAGGGGGAGATGGCGAAGTTCGGCGACAGCTACATCACGGTCGGCCACCTGCTGCTGGCGCTGGCCGAGGACGGCTCCGGCGTCTCGGACCTGCTGCCCGACCGCGAGGAGCTGGAGCGCGCGGTCAAAGCCGTCCAGGGCCCGGCCAAAGTGACCTCGCCGAACGCCGAGGACAACGCCCAGGCGCTGGAGAAATTCGGCCGCGACCTCACCGCCGAGGCCGAGAGCGGCAAGCTCGACCCGGTGATCGGGCGCGACGAGGAGATTCGTCGCGTCATCCAAGTACTAAGTCGCCGGACCAAGAACAACCCGGTGCTGATCGGCGACCCCGGCGTCGGCAAGACGGCGATCGTCGAGGGGCTGGCGCAGCGGATCGTCAAGGGCGACGTGCCCGAGAGCCTGCGCGACCGCCGCGTGATCGCGCTCGACATCGGCTCGCTCTTGGCCGGCTCGAAATACCGCGGCGAGTTCGAGGAGCGGTTGAAAGCGGTGCTGAACGAGGTCCAGCAGGCCGAGGGCCAGATCGTCCTCTTCCTCGACGAGCTCCACACGATCGTCGGCGCCGGGGCCGCCGAAGGCGCGATCGACGCCGCCAACCTCTTGAAGCCGATGCTGGCGCGCGGCGAGCTGCGCGCGGTCGGCGCGACCACGCTTGACGAGTACCGCAAGCACATCGAGAAAGACGCGGCGCTAGAGCGGCGCTTCCAGCCGGTGCTGGTCGGCGAGCCCGACATGAACGACACGATCGCGATCCTGCGCGGTCTGAAGGAGCGCTACGAAAACCACCACGGCGTCCGCATCTCCGACTCGGCGATCGTCGCCGCCGCCACCCTCTCGGAGCGCTACATCGCCGACCGCTTCCTCCCCGACAAGGCGATCGACCTGATCGACGAGGCCGCCTCGCGGCTGAAGATCGAGATCGACTCGGTGCCGACCGAGATCGACGAGGTCGAGCGGCGGATCCAGCAGCTGGAGATCGAGCGCCAGGCGCTGAAGAAAGAGACCGACGAGGCCTCGAAGGCGCGGCTGGGGACGCTGGAGGAGGACCTGGCGAACCTGCGCGAGGAGGCCGAGGCGCTGCGGACCCGCTGGCAGAACGAGAAAGAGCCGATCGAGCTGGCAGGCGCCGCCAAGGCGGAGCTGGAGGAGGCGCGGCAGGAGGTCGAGCGGGCCGAACGCGAGACCGACCTCGAGCGCGCCGCCGAACTCAAATTCGGGCAGATCCCCGAGCTGGAGGCGAAAGTCGCCGAGCAGCAGGCGCGGCTGGAGGAGATCCACGCCGGCGGCGGCACGATGCTCGCCGACGAAGTCACCGAGGAGGACATCGCCGAGGTCGTCGCCAAATGGACCGGGATCCCGGTCAGCCGGCTGATGGAGGGCGAGGTCGAGAAGCTGATCCACATGGAGGAGCGGCTGCACGACCGGGTGATCGGCCAGGACGAGGCGATCGCCGCGGTTTCGAACGCGCTGCGGCGCTCGCGCGCGGGCTTGTCCGACCCGAATCGACCGATCGGCTCTTTCCTCTTCCTCGGCCCGACGGGAGTCGGCAAGACCGAGCTGGCGAAGGCGCTGGCCGAGTTCATGTTCGACTCCGAGCAGGCGATCGTCCGCCTCGATATGTCCGAGTACATGGAGAAGCACACGGTCGCGCGGTTGATCGGCGCCCCTCCCGGCTACGTCGGCTACGAGGAGGGCGGCCAGCTGACCGAGGCGGTGCGACGACGCCCCTACGCGGTGGTGCTGCTGGACGAGATCGAGAAGGCCCACCCCGACGTCTTCAACACGCTGCTGCAGCTGATGGACGACGGGCGGCTGACGGACGGACAGGGGCGCACGGTCTCGTTCACCAACACGGTCCTGATCATGACCTCCAACGTCGGCTCCGACCGGATCGCCGGCGAGCAGGTCGACGAGGGCATCCGCGAGGCGATCGAAGAGGTGCTGGCGGCGACCTTCAAGCCCGAGTTCCTCAACCGGATCGACGACACGGTGATCTTCCACCGGCTCAGCAAGGCCGACATCGGCCGGATCGTGCAGCTCCAGGTCGAGCAGCTGGTCGGCCGGGTGGCCGAGCGCGGGATCGAGATCGAGCTCACCGATGACGCCCGGACGCTGCTCGGGAACCTCGGTTACGACCCCACCTACGGGGCGCGGCCGCTGAAGCGGGTGATCCAGAAACAGCTGGTCGACAAGTTGGCGCTGAAGATCCTCGAGGGCGAGTTCAGCGAGGGCGATGTGGTGCGCGTCGACGCCGGCGACGGCGAAGTTGTCTTCGAACGCGCCGGGACGCCTGCTGCAAGCGCAGCTTGAGGCTCAAATTCCCGCTCCTTTCTGCCGAAACAACAAGACACGAAAGGTGCTCTTTAATTGTCTGGTCGAAGCTGGGCAAAGGGAGACAGCCTGTTGGAGCGAATGAAGGAAGACGTGACCCCGATCAACGCGCGGCCGAAGCGCCGCCAGCCAGAGGCGTTCGAGGACGCCTCTTTAGCGCTGCGTGAGCACCTGCTCTGGCCGGTAGAGGACCGGCTGCTGGGGCTGAGCGACCGCGGTCGCGCCGCTGTCGCCGGCGGCGTCGTCGTCGTCGTGCTGGGTCTCGGGATCGGCGCTTTCGCGCTGGGCGGATCCGGCGGCTCCGAGCCGGCGGCGTCGACCCCGGTCGCCGCGGTCAGCGAGCGCACCCCGCACCCCGCCCCGATCTCCCCCGCTCCGAAGGCACAACCGGAGCCGACGCTCCACGGCGCCGCCCCGGTCTTCAAGCCGGCCGGCAACCCGGAGAAGGTCGGCGCCTCGCAGGGAACCGAAGAAGCCGGCGCACCGGCCACTGCGGCCGCCGCCAACACCGGCGATCCCGCCACCGACACGATCACGTCCTCCCCGGCCGCCCGCCCGCCCGCCGCCACGGCTTCGAAAGCCCGCCCCGCCACCGACCTGCCCGACGGCCCGCCGGCCGGGCCCGCCGCGATCGCCGTCGCCCGCAAGTTCGCCGACGCCTTCGTCGTCTACGAGACCGGCGGCAACGAAGACAGCGTCCGCAAAGCCTTCGGCGCGACGGCGACCCCGGAGCTGACCAAGGCACTTATGCGCCGGCCGCCGCACCAGCCCGCCGGGGTCGAAGTCCCGCAGGCCAAGGTCCTCAACGTCGTCCCGGCGCCCTCGCACGGGACGATCTACCCGCTCAGCGTCTCGCTGCTGCGGGTCGGCGTGACCAGCGAGCTGCGGCTGGAAATGGAAGAGCTGAAAAACCAGGGCTGGCGCGTCACCAACGTTCTCGGCTGATGGAGCAGGCGGGCAAGATCAAGCTGGCCTTGGCGAGCGCGGCGGCGACGCTGGCGCTGGTGGTCCCGGTGGCGATCGCCCACGCCGACGCGGAACCCGCGGCGCTGCCGACGGGCGAAACGACGCTCGAAGCGCCTGCAAGCGCCGCGCCTGAAGCGCCCGCCAACTCCGTAGGCCCCGAACCGGCCGAACACTTCGTGCCGCCGCCGGCGGAAGAACCGGGCGTCAAGCACGGAGCGACGTTGGTCTCGCCGCCGCCTCCGGCGACCCACACGCCGCCGCCGACCGGCGGCGTCAACGCCGGCAAGGGCGGTTCCCAGGCAGGTCCTGAAAACTCTGAAACGGAAACCACGACCGGCGCCACCACCTCGCCGAGCCCGACGACCTTCGCGATCCCCTCCCTGCCCGCCTCCAGCTGCGCGATCAGCGGCGTGCCGCCGGTCCTGATCCCGATCTACCAGGGCGCCTCGGCCAGGTATGGGCTGGGGCCGCAGGGGCCGGCGATCCTCGCCGGGATCAACGCGGTCGAGACGGCCTTCGGCACCAACCTCGGTCCGTCCTCGGCGGGCGCCGAGGGCTGGATGCAGTTCATGCCGGAAACCTGGGCGACCTACGGGGTCGACGCCAACGGCGACGGGGTAGCCGACCCGAACAACCCCGAAGACGCGATCTACGCCGCCGCCGGCTATCTGAAAGCGGCGGGGATGCCCGCCGACACCTACGGCGCGATCTTCGCCTACAACCACGCCGACTGGTACGTGGAAGAGGTGCTGGCGAACGCCGGCTGCTACGCCGACGAAGTCGGCAGCAACTCCTTCAGCGCGATCGGCCTCGGGCCGCAGATCCAGGTCTTCACCTGCGAAGCCGCGCCCGACTGGAAACACCGGATCCCGGAGGAATACCTGCAGGCCTTCGAGGACGCCGCCGCCCGCTACGAACTCGGCAAGCGCGGGGTCTGGACGCTGGCGGCGATCGCCCGTCTCGAGTCGCGCTTCGGCCGCGGGATGAGCAAGCACCAGCTGAACACCGAAGGCGCGCTCGGGCTCGACCGGATGGAGTGGAACCGCTACGCGGTCGACGGCGACAACGACGGCAAGGTCCGCCACAAGGACATCGCCGACTCGGCGGCGACGCTGGCGCGGATGATCTGGTCGCGCGGCAGCATCCAGGCCGGCGTCTTCACCCACAACCAGGCCGAGTGGTACGTCGACGAGGTCCTGCAGGAGGCCGGCGAAATCGAAGGCGGCTGCAAAGTCCGCTACATCGACTGGCGCATCGCGCCCCTCGCAACCGGCTTCGAAGCGCCGGGCGCTACCTCGGTCCTCACCCCCGAGGGCCTCGCCGCCGCCCCGCGCAGCGCCCCGCCCGCGATCAAGGCCGTGATCGCCGCCGCCAACTCGATCGCCGACACCCCCTACGTCTGGGGCGGCGGCCACGGCTCCTGGTACTCCTACGGCTACGACTGCTCCGGCGCGGTCTCCTTCGCCCTCTACGGCGGCGGCCTCCTCGACACCCCCCTCACCTCCGGCTCGCTGGAGAGCTACGGCGAACCCGGCCCCGGCCGCTGGATCACGATCTACGCCAACGCCACCCACACCTACATGGAGGTCGCCGGTCTCCGCTGGGACACGGTCGGCGACGCCGAAGGAACCGGGCCGCGCTGGCACACCGAGCCTCCATACCCGGAAGGCTTCGTGGTGCGGCACCCGCCTGGCTACTGAGTCATCTGCCTCGGCGATCCTGGTACTTGTAGGGCGTTCTCGCGGAGTCGTAGACGTTTTGCTTCCCCTCCAGTCGGAGGCACTGGCCGTTAGCCCGTTGAGCGCCTCTTGGATAGATGCCGCGGTTTGACCTCGAAAGAGGCACGTGAAACAGCCCGACCGCCAGCGGCTCGTCCTCCTCAAACAGGGCGGCCCGATAGCTACCCGCCCGAAGCGGAGCAAATCTGACTTCTTCATGACCAGCTCCAGCGATAGGTAATGCAGCCGACCGGATCAGATGACCGTCCCAGGTCCAGATCCTCAGGGTGATGAACCGGAGGGCAGCGGGGGCGGCAATCCGCCGGCCGAACACGATTCCATCGGGATGAATCTTCGGCCCGGTCACATCCATGCTCCAGGCATTGGCACCACCTACGACCTTGGCGAGGTGAACCGGCACGACCTGCGTGCCGCCCGGATCGACATCGAGTTCGAGTTCCAGCTTCGATTTCGTCCGGCCCGATGGCTCAGAACGATTCCTTTCGACGGGAGACGCCCTCGGAAGCTCGTGGCAGAACTCTCGGGCGCGACTTACAAGGGGGGTCCTTTTGCCCTGGTCGACCTGTGCATCGGCAGCGGAGAGATCTGCGAGACCGATAAGCGTTTGCGCACCGCGAGCGGTAAGCGCAAACGGCAGGGAACGCGCCTCTTCAAGCGGCTCGTCGCCGAGAGCCGATGCATCGGCTCCGGCTCGAGTGTCGCTTAGGAAGCCGGCTATCGGCGCCAGCGGCCTTCCTGACACCTTGAGCTCCATCGAGCGGATGATCACCGGGCGAAGGCTGTCGTTGACCAGAGAGATGCGAACCGCGTAGCCCGCCGGGGTCGATCCGAGGAAGTTCACCGAGGCAGCAGCATCGAGATCGACCGCTGATTCTTCTCGATCGGCATGGAAGCTCAAGTACAGAGCAAACAAAGCGAGGAGCACGCTGAGTACCGAGAGGACGAGTGGTGCGAAGCTCTGCTTGGGCCTCTCTGGGCATGTACTTCGAGAACCCTGAACGATCTAGCAACCCTAAGCAGCGGACAGCAGCGAAGCAACCCCCGGTAGAAGGTGTTCGCCCTTTGCTTCCAGGGAAAGCAGTACCGTGTCGGCAGAGCCTATTTAGACCCTTGGAGGAGCGGGAGATGCCTACTTTTTTGATGCTTACGAACTTGACCGCGGAGGGTGTGCGGACGCTTAAGAACCATCCCGGGCGGATCGCCGAGGTGAACCGGGAGGTCGAGCAGATGGGCGTGAAGGTCGTGTCGCAGTACGCGACGCTGGGGCAGTACGACTTCGTCACGGTGGTCGAGGCTCCCGACGAGAAGACGATGGCCAAGGTCTCGGTCGAGCTCGGCTCGCGCGGGACGATGACCAGCCAGACCCTCGCCGCGATTCCGGCCGAGGACATGGCCTCCGCGCTCTAAGCCCTGCGCTCTTGAAGGTTCTCGTAGTAGGTGGAGGCGGTCGCGAGCACGCGATCGTCAAGGCGCTGCGGCGATCGCCGCAGGTCACCGCGGTGCTCTGTGCGCCGGGCAACGCGGGGATCGCCGCCGACGCCGAGTGTCTGCCCGACGTCGCAGCTGACGACGCGGCGGCGATCGTCGCCGCGGCGCAGAGCAACGGGGTCGACCTGGTGGCGATCGGGCCCGAGGCGGGGCTGGTCGCCGGTGCCGTCGATGCCTGCGAGGAGGCCGGCATCCCGGCCTTCGGCCCGCGCAGAGCCGCGGCTGAGATCGAGGGATCGAAGGCTTTCGCCAAGCAGCTGATGGCCGCGGCCGGAGTGCCGACCGCCGGCTACGCGCTGCTGAGCAGCCGCGAGGAGGCAGACGAGCAGCTGCTGCGGGCGGGCTTCCCGACCGTGCTCAAGGCCGACGGGCTCGCCGCGGGCAAGGGCGTGATCATCTGCTCGACCGAGGCCGAGGCCCGCGAGGCGCTCGACGTCTTCTTCACCGAGCGGCGCTTCGGCGAGACGACGGTGATGATGGAGGACTTCCTCGAGGGCGAAGAGCTCTCGCTGCTGGCGCTCTGCGACGGCGAGAACGTGGTCCCGCTCGCCCCCGCCCAGGACTACAAGCGGATCTTCGACGGCGATGAGGGGCCGAACACCGGCGGCATGGGCAGCTACTCCCCCGTCCCCGGCTTCGGGGCCGCCGAGGTCGAGGAGATCGTCGAGCGGGTGCACCGGCCGATCGTGGCGACGATGGCGGCGCGCGGCGTCCCCTTCCACGGTGTCCTCTACGCAGGGCTGATGATAACCGCCGAGGGACCGAAGGTGCTCGAGTTCAACGCCCGCTTCGGCGACCCCGAGACCCAGGCGGTGCTGCCGCGGCTGCGCTCGGACATCGCGGAGCTCTTCCTCGCCGCCCGCGAGCCCGGCGGCCTCGCCGGCGCCTCGGCCGACTTCGGCGGCGCCTGGGCGGTGACCGTCGTCCTCGCCTCCGCGGGCTACCCGGAGTCGTCCTCGAAGGGGGACGTGATCACCGGCTTGGAGGAGGCGGCCGAGATCGCCGAGGTCACGCACGCCGGCACCGCAAAACGCGACGGCGAGATCGTCACCGCGGGCGGCCGGGTGCTGAACGTGACCGGGCTGGGTAGCAGTCCCGCCGAGGCCCGCGAACGCGCATACGATGCAGCCGGCCGGATCGCCTTCGAGGGAATGCAGATCCGCACCGACATCGCTGCTCGCGCCGTCCAGCGCGTCCCCAGTTGAGCCAGTTCACCCGGATAACCAACAGAACCACCCGAGAGGAACAGATGAGCGAGATCTCCGAGGAGCCGACCGGCACGCCCGACCCCTCTGACCCCCGCCCCGACGCCCCGGCGACGATGGCGACCGTCGAGGAGGCCTTCACCGAAATCGACGTCGCCGAGCCGCAGGTCGGAATCATCATGGGCTCGAAGAACGACAAGCCGAAGATGGAACCGGCCGGCAAAGCCCTCGAGGACGCGGGCATCCGCTACGAGGTGCGGGTGATGAGTGCCCACCGCGATCCGGAGCTGGTCCGCGAGTACTGCCAGAACGCCAGGATGAGGGGCCTGAAGGTGATCATCGCCGGCGCCGGGATGTCGGCGGCACTGCCGGGAGTCGCCGCGGCCCACACCGACCTGCCGGTGATCGGGGTGCCGATCCTCGGCAAGAGCCTCGGCGGCCTCGACGCGCTGCTCTCGGCGGTGCAGATGCCGCCTGGGATCCCGGTCGCCTGCGTCGCGATCGACGGGGCCAAAAATGCCGGCGTGCTCGCCGGGCGGATAATCAACGCGTGATCCCTCGCTACACCCGCCCCGAGATCGGGGCGGTCTGGACCCAGGAAGCCAAGCTGCAGAGCTGGCTTGAGGTCGAGCTGGCGGCGACCGAGGCCTGGGCGGCGGAGGGCGTGGTGCCGGCGGAGGCCGCCGAGCAGGCGCGGGCGAAGGCGGCCTTCACGGTCGAGGCGGTCGAAGAGCGCGAGAAGGTGACCGACCACGACGTCGCCGCCTTCGTCGACGTGGTGGCCGCCTCGGTCGGCGAGCACGGCCGCTGGATCCATTACGGCCTCACCTCCTCCGACGTGCTCGACACGGCGCTGGCCCTGCAGCTGCGGCGGGCAGGAGAAATCGTCCTGGCGAGCGCCTGCTCCTACCGAGATGCCTTGCTGAAGCGGACGCTCGAACACCGAGACACTCTCTGCGTCGGCCGCACCCACGGCGTCCACGCTGAGCCGACCACCTTCGGTCTGCGGCTGGCCGGCTTCGTCTTCGAGGCCGACCGCAACCTCGACCGGCTCGAGGAGGCCTTCGCCCAGCTCGCGGTCGGCAAGCTCTCCGGCGCGGTCGGCACCTACGCCTCCGTCCCGCCGGCGGTCGAGGCGCGGGTGATGCAGAAGCTCGGCCTCGGGCGGGAGGACGTCGCCACCCAGGTCGTCCCTCGCGACCGCCACGCCGAGCTGCTGAGCGCGATCGCGATCGCCGGCGCCGGGCTCGAGCGCTTCGCGACCGAGGTCCGCAACCTGCAGAAGACCGAGGTCCGCGAGGTCGAAGAGCCGTTCGCCGCCGGCCAGAAGGGCTCCTCGGCGATGCCGCACAAGCGCAACCCGATCCGCACCGAGCGGATCACCGGCCTCGCCCGCGTCCTGCGCGGGTACGCGCAAACGGGCGTCGAGAACGTCGCCCTCTGGCACGAGCGCGACATCTCCCACTCCGGCGCCGAGCGGGTGATCCTGCCCGACGCGACGATCCTGCTCGACTACATGCAGGACCTGGCGGCGAAGGTCGCCGCGGGGATGAAGGTGAACGAGGAGCGGATGCGCGAGAACCTCGGCCTAACCTACGGCGCCCTGTTCAGCCAGCGCGCCCTCACCGCCCTGGTCGAGTCCGGAATGACCCGCGACGACGCCTACCGGGTCGTCCAGGAGAACGCCCAGCGCGCCTGGGACACCCGCACCGAGTTCCGCGAGCTCCTCGCCGAGGCCGCCCCGGACCTCGACCTCGACGCCGTCTTCGACTACGACGCCTACCTCACCCACCTGCCCGCGATCTTCGAGCGACTGGAAGCGCTGCGCGGCTAGCGGTAGGGTCGGGACATGGTCCTCTACACCTGCGGTCAGAAGACGCACGGCCCCGGCTTCGCGCATCCGTGCGCCAAAGCGGGCAAGGCGCTCGACGCCGCCGGCTACGAGTACGAGATCAAGACGGTCAGCGGCTACCGGGCGGGGTTCTGGACCTGGGGCAGCCGCAGCAAGGACCGCGAGGAGGTCAAGCGCCTCAGCGGCACCAACGAGGTGCCGATCCTCGTCCTCGACGACGGCGAGGTGATCTCCGGCTCCGGCACGATCGCCCGCTGGGCGAAGGAGCACCCCCACTCCCCCGCCAAGTCGGGCGGCTGATTCAGCCGAAGACCATGTTCGCGATCAGGGCGGCGATCACACCAAAGGCGCCCACGAGAAGGCCGTTGCTCAGGCGATCTAGTCGGCTGCCGATATCTGAGAGCTGAGCGGTGATGCTCCCTTCAAAGCGGCCGAGCCGTGCGTCCATTTCGTCGAAGCGGAGATCCACCGCATCGAATCGCAGGTTCATTTCTTCTTTGGTCGCCATCTTCTCGAAGCCCGCGTCCATCCGCCGGCTGAGTTCGTCCAGTCGCTCGTCGTTCCAGCTGTCCACTGTCCCCTCCTTCTCCAGAAGTGCCTCCATGGAAGGAGTGTAGACAAAAACCTGCGAGATGTGTTGTCTGACTAAGGGTCAGACTGAGAGCGGCTCCCGCGCGGGCTCTCGCGCGGTCAGCACCACCGGCGTTCCGGCCTTCGGCGAGAGGGTGATGTTGCGGCGGCCGGTGCGCTCGGGGCGCGGGTCGGCCTTGCGCAGCTCGCAGCGGGTCAGCACCTCCCGGAGGACGACCCGCATCTCGAACTCGGCGAAGGTGGCGCCGATGCAGCGGCGGACGCTGCCGCCGAAGGGGATCCAGGCGTAGGTGTCAGGTCCCTCGTCGAGGAAGCGCTCGGGCTTGAAGGCGAAGGGCTCGGGATAGATGTCGGCGCGGGTGTGGGTGAGCCAGATCGCCGGCGTCACGTCGGTGCCGGCCGGCAGGGTCATGCCGTCGACCGAGAGCTCCTCGGTCAGCCGCCGCCCCGCCAGCGGGATCACCGGCCGCAGCCGCAGCGACTCGGAGATCGTCGCCCGCAGGTAGTCCTCCTCCCCCGCCGCCAGCTCGTCGCGCAGGCGCCCCAGCGCCGCCGGGTGGCGCAGGAGCAGGTCGAAGGTCCAGGCCAGCGCCGTCGCCGTCGTCTCGTGCCCGGCCAAGAGCAGCGTCATCAGCTGGTCGCGCAGCTCCTGGTCCTCCATCCGCGAGCCGTCCTCGAACTCCGCGGTCATCAGCATCGAGAGGATGTCCTGGCGCTCCTCGAGGTCGGGCCGCTCACGGTGCTCGGCGATCTCGGCGAAGAGCAGCTCGTCGACTTCGCGCAGCTGGCCCTCGTAGCGGGCGAACGGCCCGTTGCCGCCGAAGCGGCGGAGGGCGAGGCCGAGCACCTGCTGCCCCGGCGAGGCGGTTTCCTGCAGGACGCTCGAGAGCATCCCCCGCAGGCGGTCGAGGCGCGGCCCGCTGGAGACGCCGAAGACGACGCGCAGGATCACCTCCAGCGTCACCGCCTGCATCCGCGCGTGGATCGGGAAGGCCTCGTGCAGAGGCCAGGAATCGATCTCGGCGGAGACGATCTCGGTCATCGTCTCCTCGTAGGAGCGCATCCGCTCACCGTGGAAGGGCGGCAGCATCAGCTTGCGACGGCTGAGGTGTTCGGCCCCTTGCTGGATCAGCAGCGAGGTCGAGCCGAGGATCGGCTCGAGGACGATGTTGCGGCCGGGCGGCAGGGCCTGCTCGCGCTGGCGGTAGAGCGCCTTGATCGCCTCCGGGTCGCTGATCAGGACCATCGGCCGCTCGAAGCCGAGAAAGCGGAAGCTGAAGGAGTCGCCGAACCGGCGCCGGCAGTCGTCCATGAAGGCGATCGGCCGGAAGGCCCAGCGCAGGGTCTGCACCAGCGGGCTGTGCTTCGGTTCGGGCGGCAGCGGCACCGAAGCAGCATCGCAGAGGCCGCAATATGCGGGGTGTGACACTGCTCCCAGAGGGGTTGGTGTCAGCTCTCCGCCGAGCTGGGTAGCATCGCCGCCGATGACGAGCGTCGCCGACCTCAAACTCCTCTCCTCGGGCAAGGTGCGGGAGATCTACGAGTGGGAAGACGACCTGCTGATGGTCGCCTCTGACCGCATCTCCACCTACGACGTGGTGATGCCGACGCCGATCCCCGACAAGGGCAAGGTGCTGAACCGGATGTCGGTCTTCTGGTTCGGGCTGACCGGCGACATCGTCCCCAACCACTTCATCAGCGAGGACGTGCCCGAGGAGGTCGCCGAACGGGCGATGCGGGTGCGCAAGCTGGAGATGTACCCGGTCGAGTGCGTGGTCCGCGGCTACCTCTCCGGCTCGGGCTGGAAGGAATACCAGCAGGGCGGCGCGGTCTGCGGGATCGAGCTGCCCGCGAACCTGGTCGAGTCCGATCAGCTTCCGGAGCCGATCTTCACCCCGAGCACCAAGGCCGACGTCGGCCACGACGAGAACGTCGACTTCGACAAGGCCGCCGAGATCGTCGGCGACCGGGCGCTGATGGAAGAGCTGCGGCGGATCTCGATCGAGGTCTACAAGCGCGGCTCCCAGCACGCGGCCCAGCGCGGGATCATCCTCGCCGACACCAAGTTCGAGTTCGGCCGCAGCGCCGGCGCCGAGATCGTCCTCGCCGACGAGGTGCTGACCCCGGACTCCTCGCGCTTCTGGCCCGCCGCCAGCTACCAGCCCGGCGCCACGCCCCCCTCCTTCGACAAGCAGTACGTCCGCGACTGGGCGAGCGCCCAGGGCTGGGACAAAAAGCCGCCGGCGCCGGAGCTGCCGGCCGACGTGGTCGAGCAGACGCGGGCCAAATACGTCGAGGCCTACGAGCGCATCACCGGCGAGTCGTTCTGAGCCGATCGCTCGACGAGCGTGTCGAGACCGCTTAGCGAGTCCGCGTCACACCGCGCATATCGCGGTCCCTTGCGGACTCGCTGCTAACTTCGTCGCGTGGGCAAGGTCTACGAGGGCATCGACCAGCACCAGCGGGATTGGATCGCTGAGCAGGCGCTGTTCTTCGTCGGCTCGGCGCCGCTTGATGAGGGCGGGCACGTGAACGTGTCGCCGAAGGGACCGATCGGAACTTTGCGGGTGCTTGACGATCACACCGTCGCCTACCTCGACATGGTCGGCAGCGGCGCCGAGACGGTGGCTCACATCCGCGAGAACGGACGGATCGTGGTGATGCTCTGCGCTTTCCAGGGGCCGCCGCGGATCCTGCGACTGCACGGGCGCGGTGAGGTCGTGCCCCACGACGACGAGCGCTTCGACGACCTCTATACGCGGGGCGGGTTCGAGGCTCCGCATGACGTCGAGGCGGCGCGGCGGGCGATCATTCTGGTCGACGTCACCCGAGTGTCCGACTCCTGCGGCTACGGCGTGCCGCTGATGAGCTACGAGGGCGAACGGCCCCACCTGGAGGCTTGGGCGGAGAAGAAGATCCGCGTCGGCGGTGCCGAGGAGATCGAGGCCTACGTCGCCAAGAAGAACGCCGAGAGCATCGACGGCCTGCCCGCCTTCGATGCCGAGGGTCAGCCAAGCCGGTCCTGATCAGGCAATGGAGGCCGATGGCGGAGCGGTGCCGCTTCGCTCATGGTGACGCGGGGCGGCACCGCTTGCCATGGAAAGGAAGGAAGCCCGGGCTCCTCCTCCCTGCGCTCGACCCTGGCGCCGCCCCCAGGAAGGGTTGCGGGCAGCAGGTGGCCAGAAGGAAGCACGGTCAACCTCATGCTGCGAGCCTCCAGCTACCGCAGCAGTACCGCCACCGGGAACAACCCTAATATTGACCCTAATCTTCTTCTTTAATAGAGCTTTGTCTCTGGAAAGAGGTGCAGGCAATGGTGCTGCTGGAGCGGGAGCGGGAGATGGCGGAGCTCGGTGCAGCGGTCGGTTACGCCAAGCAAGGCAAGGGGCGCGCAGTCGCGATCGAAGCAAGCCCCGGCCTCGGCAAGACGCGCTTGCTGAGCGAAGCCAAGGCCGTGGGAGAAAGGGACGGGCTGAACGTCCGTTCGGGCCGAGCGACCGAGCTCGAGCGAGATTTCCCGTTCGCGCTGGTGCGACAACTGTTCGAACAGCACCTGGCGAATCTGCCTGACGCGGAGCGCGAGGTTCTGCTCGACGGAGCCGGTGCCGCCCGCGGCGCACTCGGGCTCGGCGGCGGCGTGGAGGGCCAAGACCCGTTCGCGGTGCTGCACGGCCTTTACTGGGTCACGGCGGCGCTGGCCGAGCGTGAACCGCTCCTACTGGCCATCGACGATGCTCACTGGGCGGACGCGGGTTCCCTCGACTACCTCGGCTTTCTGCTGCCGCGGCTTGAGGAGCTGCCGGTGCTGGTCGTGGTCGCGGCCCGAACGGACGAGCCTGATCCCCCGCCGGGACTGGGGATGGTCCTGATGGACGGTTCCCTTGACCGCATCCCCTTGCATCCTTTGACTGCGGAGGCGACGGCGGAGCTGCTCACGCATGAACTCGGTCGCGCGCCGGATCCCACTTTTGCCGCTGCCTGCCAAGAGGTCAGCAGCGGCAATCCCTTCTTGCTTTGCGAGCTGGTTCGGACATTGGTGGAGCGGGAGATCGATCCCACTGCCGAGCACACGCAGCAGGTCCGAGAGCAAGCGCCGGAGGGGGTCGCGCGGATGGTCCTGACCCGGATCGCGCGGCTGCCGCCGGAGGCGGCGACGGTCGCCCGATCACTCGCGATCCTCGGCGACGGCAGCGACCACCGCCTGCTGACGGCGATGAACGGCACCGACCTCGAGGGCACTCAGCGGGCGGTCGACGAACTCCGCGCGCACGCGATTTTCGACGCCGACTCGTCGCTGCGTTTCATCCATCCGCTGGCGCGCAACGCTGTGTATGCCGACATGCCGGTGGGCGACCGCTCCCGGGCACATGCCCGGGCGGCGATGCTCCTGCGCGAGCGAGAGGTCGGACCCGAGCGAATCGCCACCCATCTGATTGCCACGGAGGAGCAAGGAGAGCGAGCGACCGTGGCAACGCTGGTAGAAGCAGCAGAACAGGCGCTGGGGGCCGGGGCGCCCCGCTCGGCGATCGCCTACCTGACCCGTGCCGTCCGCGAGCCGCCGCCGCCGGAGCTGCGAACCGCCGTGCTCGACCCGCTGCTGACCGCCAGCTTCCGCGCGGCCGACCAGGCGGCCTTCGCGGCGGTCGAAGAGGAGGTGCTGGCGGAGTGGGCGCGCGACCCCTCGCTGCGTAGCCGCTGGGCGATCCAGTTGACGATGTTGATGGCGCTTTCGGGACGCTTCGAAGAGGCCGCTTCGATGCTGGTGGAAGCGGTCGAGGTGGCGGCGGCGGAAGGCGACGTCGAGCGCGCCTACCAGCTGAAGGCACAGCTGAGCACCCTGGCGGCGATGGTGCCCACGGTGCCGGAGGTGGACGTCGGAGACCTCGGTGCCGAGATCGATCCCGACAGCCCCACCGGGAGGCTGGCGGCCGCGATGGAAGTCCGTTCGGCTGCTGTGAACGGGACGGCCCGTCAGGTGGCCGATGCCGCCAAGCGGGCGCTCGGCAACGAGGGCAGCATCTTCGCCGAGGAGCCGGAGCTCGCCGCCGCCTCGATCGCGGTGATGAGCTTGGTGGCCGCCGACGAGATGGGGGCGGCCCAGCATGGGGCCGAACGCGCGCTGGCGATTGCCAGTGCGCGCGGCGCAACCCCCGAGCTCGTGCGGGCGCGGTTTCTCACCGGGTTCGTCGCCTGGGGCTACGGGGACCTGGTCACCGCCGAGGCGGACATGCGCCAGGCGATCGACCTGGCGCGGATGGCGGGCATCCTGCCGCTGGTCTTCATGTACACGGGCGCGCTGGTCGAGGTGCTGGTCGAAAGAGACGAGCTGGAGGCAGCCGAGGCCGAGCTGCAGGCGATCGGCATGGCCGACGGTCCCATCCCGGCCAATCCCGTGTTCGGGCTGCTGACCATGACCCGCGGGCACCTGCGCTTCGAGCGCGGCGAATTCGAGCGGGTCCTCGAGGATTTCGAAGCGGTCTCCGCTGAGGCGGAAGAGAGCGGTATGGGGCCGGGACCGATCGCCTCGACTAGTCCCTTCGCGGCGATCGCGCTGGTCGCCCGCGGGCGGCGGGAGCAGGCTCGCGAGCTGACCGAGGAGATGCTGGCCTGGGCCGAACGCTGGGGCGCTCCCTCGAGCATCTCGCATGTTCTGCGGGGCGTCGCCGCCACCCGGGAGGGAGAGGGGGCGATCGAGGTGCTGGAACGGGCGGTGGCGCTGGTCGAGGACTCGCCCAGGCGCTTGGAGCGCGCCCACGCGTTGGTCGAGCTCGGCGCCACCCTACGCCGGCAAGGCCGACGCGCCGAGGCCCGCGCGCCTCTGCGGGAAGCCTTCGAACTCGCCCGCCGCTGTGGCGCCGCCCGGATCGCCAAGCGCGCCAACACAGAGCTGCAGGCCACGGGGGAGACGGTTCGCCGCTACGCGCCGATCGGGGTCGAATCCCTGACTCCGAGCGAGCGGCGGGTGGCGGAGCTCGCCGCCTCCGGGCTGACCAACCGGCAGATCGCCCAGTCGCTCTTCGTCACCGTGAAGACGGTCGAGGCCCATCTCAGCGCCGCCTACTCCAAGCTCGACATCCGGTCCCGGCGGCAGTTGCCTGCCGTTCTTCGCGAGGCCGAAGCCTGATCAGGCCGCGGCAACCAGGCGCCGCATCAGATCCGCTGCTTCTTCATCGTCCAGCGCGCCTTCCTCGGTCAACTGCTGCCAAGTGCGGAAGGCGATCGCGTGGGCGATCGCGGCGCGGGTGCGGTTGCCCTTGCCCCGCAGTCCCCTTCCCCGCATCAGGATCTCGGTGATCAGCTCCATCAACTGGTGGTAGGGGGCGAACAGCTTGGCGACCATCGGCACCTGCGCTTCGTCGCGGAGGAGCTTGTCGAGCATGCCGCCGGCGCGGCTGTAGTAGGCGTAGAGCTCGTCGAGGGCGGTGCCCAGGCGCTCGTCGGGGTCGTCGATCTTCTGCCAGCGCGTCACGTCGGGTGGCGGGTTTTCCGCTGACCAGTGGGCCGAGCAGGCGCCGAACAGCGCCTCCTCGTCAGCGAAGTGCCGGTAGACGGTCGAGCGGGGAACGCCGGCGTGCTCGGCCACCGCCTTCATCGAGGTCCGGGCGGGCCCGAGGGTGCCATGCAGCTCGACGGCGCTTTCGGTGATCCGCTGCTTCGTCTGCGCCTCGAGTTCGGCGCGACGCTTCATCTTGTAGGGGCGCTTTTTATCGGCCTGTTCGTTGGACATATCTGTAGCGCCAATCTTGACAGATGGCACCGAGTCTGTCTATGCTTTTCGTGCGACATGGATGTATTGCGAAAATTGTCTTCGACAGAACTCTCAGCAGAACCTCACGAAAGGAAAGAACAGATGGCAACGGTGATCGGACCCGATGACGGCAAGGCAGGCTTTCTCGGCAGCATCGGAGTGCGCTTCATGATCAACGGGGAGGACGCGGGGGGCGACTTCTCCCTCGTCGAACATCCCCTCTCCCCGCGGGCGCTGGCGGCGCCGCTGCACCGGCACACGCGCGAGGACGAGTACAGCTTCGTGCTCGAGGGCCGGATGGGCGGCCTGCTCGGCGACGAGGTGGTCGAGGCCGGCCCCGGGGACCTCGTCTTCAAGCCGCGCAACGAGTGGCACACCTTCTGGAACGCGGGCGACGAGCCCTGCCGGATCCTCGAGATCATCGCCCCGGCGGGCTTCGAGCACTTCTTCGAGGAGCTGGTCGACCTCGGCGGCGCTCTGAAAGCCGACCCGGAAGAGGTCGCAGCCCTCGCCGCCCGTTACGGGCACGAGCTGAAATTCGAGTCGGTCCCGGAGCTGCTGGAGCGCTTCAACCTGGTCGTCGGCGAGCCGATCGTGGCGCCGCTGCAGCTCGCTTAGCCCCGCAAATACCGCGAGTTGAAGACGGGTCGCGTAGCCGCACGGCGCTGCTACCCTCCAGCGGTAGGCACAGTGTCTGCCTGCGCGTCCGTCTTCAATGGCAGCGAGGAAAGCGCGCTTTTGACTCCCAAGCAGGGGTTCAGCTTCGACTCTGAGGGGCCGCGTGAGGAATGCGGCGTCTTCGGCGTATACGCACCCGGGCACGACGTCTCCCGGCTGGCCTACTTCAGCCTCTACGCATTGCAGCACCGCGGGCAGGAGTCGGCGGGAATCGCCACCTGCGAGGGCGGGATGATCACGACGATGCGCGACGCCGGTCTCGTCTCCCAGGTCTTCGACGAGGAGAAGCTGAAGGCGCTGCAGGGGGACATGGCGATCGGCCACGTCCGCTACTCGACCACCGGCGGCGGCTCCTGGGAGAACGCGCAGCCGGTCTGGCGCGACGACGGCCGCGAGGTCGCGCTCGCCCACAACGGCAACCTGACCAACGCGGTGGAGCTCTGGGGCGAGCTGAAGGAGCGCGGGCTTCACTTCCGCGGCACCTCCGACTCGGAGATCATCGCCGCCCTGCTCTCCTCCCACGAGGGGAAGATGATCGAGGACGCGGTCGCCGACGTGATGCCGCGGCTGCAGGGCGCCTACTCGACCGTGGTGATGACCAAGCGGGCGATCGTCGCCTTCCGCGACCCGCACGGGATCCGGCCGCTCAGCCTCGGCCGGCTCGACGACCGCTTCGTCGTCGCCTCGGAGAGCTGCGCCTTCGACATCATCGGCGCCGAGCTGATGCGCGAGGTCCACCCCGGCGAGATGGTCAGCCTGACCGAGCGCGGACTGGAGACGCGGCAGGTGGTGAAGGCCGAGCGCCGTGCCGGCTGCGTCTTCGAGCACATCTACTTCTCCCGGCCCGACAGCCGGCTCGAGGGCAAGGTCCTGCAGCAGGCCCGCGGACGGATGGGCGAGATCCTCTGGCGCGAGGCGCCGGTCGAGGCCGACCTGGTGATCTCGGTGCCGGACTCGGGCAACCCGGCGGCGGCCGGGTTCGCGCGCGCCTCGGGGCTGCCGCGCGACGACGGCCTGATCAAGAACCGCTACGTCGCCCGGACCTTCATCCAGCCCGGGCAGGAGCTGCGCAAGCACGGGCTGCGGCTGAAGTTCAACCCGCTGCCGGAGATCGTCGCCGGCCAGCGCCTCGTCGTCGTCGACGACTCGATCGTCCGCGGCAACACCACGCGCCAGATCGTCGGCATGCTGCGCGACGCCGGCGCCGCCGAGGTGCACCTGCGGATCTCGGCGCCGCCGATCCGCAACCCCTGCCACTACGGCGTCGACATGTCGACCCGCGAGGAGATGATCGCCCACAAGCGCTCGGTCGAGGAGATCGCCGACGAGCTCGAAGCCGACTCGCTCGCCTACCTCTCGATGGCCGGCGTCTACGAGGCGATCGGCGGCGACCCCGGTGAACACTGCGACGCCTGCTTCACCGGCGACTACCCGCTCGGCGACCCCGACGAGGCCGATGGCAAATTCGCCCTGGAGTTGGCCAGCGGGATCTGACCAAGCAGTTCAAGGACGCAGGGAGCGAAGCGTGCTTCGCACGTGAGCGACCGAGGACGCCGAAATGCGCAGTGTCAGATCCCGCTGGAGATCACATCGAAACCCAGAGGGGTTCAGGTTGTGTGACTGTGTAGGCGCCGCTCCAGTTGGCGTTGCCGGGAGCGCAACCGAGGTTCCCCTTTGTGAAGGTGAGGGGACCGCCCCAGTCGATTGTCGCCATCGCGCCGCCTGTGAGGACGCCGACGTCGCCGGGGTCATAGAAACATTCGTCGCCGGTGAATGTCCAGAGGATCTTCAGTTCGGTTCCTGTCAACGTCAGTGTTCCGTTGTGGGTCCAAACCGGGATATCGATGATTTCGATATCCATTGTTCCGGGTTTGACGGCTACGACGTCAACGGGTTCGCCGGCGTCTTCGCAGCCGCCGAAGTTGAGCACGTTGATGAACACGCCCAGAGGTTTGGCTGTGGCCTGCTCGGTGTTGCCGTCGATTGTCGAACCGGCGCATTCGACGACGCCGTTGGGGGTCGGGATCACGAGCCTCGTCCCGGCCTCCAGGTGAGCGTGGATTGTCGTGCCCGCCGGATAGAGGTGGGCGCCTTCGCAGATCGGAAGGCCGCCCGGTGTTGTCGGTGCTTTGCAGAGCGACGTGAATGTCGCCGAGGCGCTGCCGGCGCCGGCGGTCGCCATCAGGGCAACCACCGCGACGGCGGCAAGTGCGAGCTTCTTCAAGGTATTCATTTCTGCTCTCCCTCGCCCGGCACCCGGCCGAGCGTCGGTTATCGGAAGAGACCCAGATACCACCGTTGGGATTTTTAGTCAACCTTTACTTATCAATCGTCGAATTGCCCTCTTGCGCCAAGATGCGCGCGTGAGCTCGTTCCGGATCGTCGTCCTCGCCTCGGGCAGCGGCACCAACCTGCAGGCGATCCTCGACAAGCTGCACGGGCGCGATGGGGTCGAGGTGGTCGGTGTGGGCTCGGACAAGCCGGCTGCCGGGGCGCTGGAGCGGGGACGGCGTGCCGGGGTCGAGACCGGCGTCTTCGCCGCCGCCGACTACGCCGATCGGATCGCCCGCGACGAGGCGCTCGGGGACTGGATCGATTCATGCCGTCCCGACCTCGTCGTCCTTGCCGGCTACATGCAGCTGCTGAGCGCGCCCTTCGTCGCGCGCTTCCGCAACCGGGTTGTCAACGTCCACCCCGCCCTGCTGCCCTCCTTCCCCGGGCTTGACGCGATCGGCCAGGCGCTTGCCGCCGAAGTCGAGACCACCGGGGTCACGGTTCACTTCGTCGACGAGGGCGTCGACACGGGGCCGGTGATCGCCCAGCGCGCGGTGCCGGTGCCTGCGGGCGGCTCGCGCGAGGATCTGGAGGCGGCGGTGCACGCGGTCGAGCACGAGCTCTACCCGGAGGCGATCCGCACGATCGCGGAGGGCCGGGTTAGGATCGACCCCAGCGACCCGAGGAAGGTCGCGATCACCCCTTCGATGAACCCCGAGCCGGCCACCGACAGCACTCCCGAGAGCCTCGACAACGGGCAGGTCCGGGTGCGCCGGGCGCTGATCTCGGTCTCCGACAAGACCGGCGTCGCCGACTTCGCCAGGGGCCTGGCTGGCCTCGGGGTAGAGATCCTCTCCACCGGCGGCACCGCGACGGCGCTGCGCGAAGCCGGGCTGGAGGTGACCGACGTCTCCGAGTTCACCGGCCAGGAAGAGATCCTCGGCGGCCGGGTGAAGACGCTGCACCCGCGGCTGCACGCGGCGCTCTTGGCTCGGCGCGGGGACCCCGACCACATGGCGACGCTGGAGCGCGAGGGAATCGAGCCGATCGACGTCGTCTGCGTCAACCTCTACCCGTTCGAGGAGACCGTGGCCGGCGCCGACGTCGCCCACGAGGTGGCGATCGAGAACATCGACATCGGTGGGCCGACGATGATCCGCGCCGCGGCGAAGAACCACGAGAGCGTCGCCGTCGTCGTCAAGCCGGAGTCCTACGACGCGGTCTTGGCCGAGCTGGAGGAGGGCGACGGCGAGATCTCCGCCGCGACCCGGCACTGGCTCGCCAACGAGGCCTTCGCCCAGACCGCCCGCTACGACGCCGCGATCAGCCGCTGGTTCTCGATGGAGTACGAGGACTTCCCCGAACACCTGGCGGTCGCTTACGAGAAGGTGCTCGACCTCTCCTACGGCGAGAACCCGCACCAGCGGGCGGCGCTCTACGCGGAGTCGGGGCTGCGAACCCACATCCTCGCCCGCAGCTCGAAGCTCCACGGCCGCGCCCTCTCCTTCAACAACGTCCTCGACCTCGACTCTGCCCGCAGCCTGGCCGAGGACTTCGAGCAGCCGGCCTGCGTGATCGTCAAGCACAACAACCCCTGCGGGGTGGCGGTCGGCGCCGACGCGCTCGAGGCCTACCTGAAGGCGCTGGCCTGCGACCCGGTCTCCGCCTACGGCGGCGTGATCGCGCTCAACCGGCCGATCGGCCGCGAGCTGGCCGAGGAGCTGCACAAGAACTTCGTCGAGGTCCTGAGCGCGCCCGGCTACGAGGACGGCGCCCTCGAGGTGCTGCAGCAGAAGGAGGCGATCCGAATCCTCTGCGAGGAGGAGCGGCGCCAGGCCGACCCCACGGAACGCGACGTCAAGCGCGTGGTCGGCGGCCTGCTGATCCAGGACCGCGACGGCGACCCCGAGCCGCGGGAGATCATGGAGGCTGTCACCGGCAACGAGCCGAGCGAGGAGCAGTGGCAGGACATGCTCTTCGCCTGGACCGTCAGCCGCCGTGTCCGCTCCAACGCGATCGTGATCGCCAAGGACGGCGCCACCCTCGGCATCGGCGCCGGCCAGATGAGCCGCGTCGACTCCGTCCGCCTGGCCGTCGAGAAGTGCCGCGAGGCCCGCGGCCCCGAGGCCGACCGCCTCCTGGCCGGCTCCGCCCTCGCCTCCGACGCCTTCTTCCCCTTCGCCGACGGTCCCGAGCTGGCGATCCAAGCCGGCACCACCGCGGTGATCCAGCCCGGCGGCTCGAAGCGCGACGCCGAGGTGATCGAGGCCTGCGAGCAGGCCGGCGTCGCGATGGTCTTCACCAAGCACCGCCACTTCCGGCACTAGGCGAGTGGAGGCCGGAGCCCGCGTCTCCCCCGCCGGCGCCGAGCGGCGGACGACGCCGGTCGAGCTCTTCTGGGACCTCGCCTTCGTCTTCGCGATCACCCAGGTCACCCACTTCCTCCTCATCCACCTGACCTGGGGCGGCTTCGGGCGCGGGATGATCCTGCTGGCGCTGATCTGGTGGGCCTGGTCGGCCTTCGTCTGGGCGGCGAACGCGCAGTCGGAGGACTCGCCGACGATGCAGTTGGCGCTGCTCGTCTCGCTGATCTTGATCTTCCTCACCGGGATCGCCGTGCCGGACGCCTTCGGCGCCGAGGCGACGCTGTTCGCGCTCACCTACTCGGGGGTGCGGCTGATCCACCTCGGCCTCTACGTCGACGCGTCCCGCCGCGGCAACGCGTCATGGGAGTCGATCGCCGGCTTCGGCGCGGCCACCCTCGGCGCCCTGGCGCTCCTAGTCATCGGTTCGTTCTTCGACGTCGCCACGCAGACGGTCTTCTGGGCGGTGGCGCTGGCGATCGACTACGCCGGCCCTGCCTGGCTGACCCGCGCCCGCCTCCGCGGCCTGCAGCAGGTCGCCGTCGCCCACTTCGCCGAGCGCTATGGCCTCTTCGTGATCATCTGTCTCGGCGAGTCGATCGTCGCCATCGGGCTGGCGGCCAACGGCAGCCCGGTCGATGCCGGCCTCCTGGCCGCGGTCGGCTTCGGCCTGCTGGCGACGATCGGCCTCTGGCGCACCTACTTCGGCGAGCTTGCGGTCGACGCCGAGCAGCGCCTGCGCGAAGACGACGGCGATGTCGTCCTCGACGCCGCCGACGGCTACAGCTACCTGCACCTGCTGATCGTCGCCGGCATCGTCGTCTTCGCCGCCGGCGTCCGCGAAGTGGTCGAGTCCCCGAGCGTTTATCTCTTCGACCCGATCAGGCTCTGCCTCTGCGGCGGCATCGCCCTCTACCTCTTAGGCCACGCCGCCTTCCGCCTGCGGATGGTCAACCAGGTCGTCCTCTCAGAGCTGTTCGCGGCGGTCCTGGCGATGGCCGCTTTCTTCGCCTCCGACCACCTGGAGGGCTACCTCACCGTCGGGCTCGTCGCGATGATCCTGATGGCGCTGGTCATCGCCGAACTTCGGCGGCCGCGCGCTGCCGCTCGCTAGCGCGCATCACGTAGTTGCAGACCTGCATCGGATCGTCGGCGACGACGAGGAGCTCTTTGTCGCCGGGGGAGATCAGGCCGTTGTCCTCGAGGCCGCGGTCGATCCACTCGAGCAGCGGGTCCCAGAACTCGGAGTCGACCAGGATCGTGGGGAAGTGGTAGATGCGGCGGGTCTGGATCAGGGTGAGGGACTCGAACATCTCGTCGAGGGTGCCGAAGCCGCCGGGCATGATCACGAAGGCGCGGGCGAAGCGGACGAACATCAGCTTGCGGGCGAAGAAGTAGTGGAACTGGAACTGACGGTTGACGTAAGGGTTGATCGCCTGCTCGTGCGGCAGCTCGATGTTGAGCCCGACCGAGAGGCCGCCTGACTCGGCGGCGCCGCGGTTGGCGGCCTCCATCAAGCCGGGCCCGCCGCCGGTGATTACGGTGTAGCCGTGGTGGGTCAGGCAGGCCGCGGTCTCGCGCGCCAGCTCGTACCAGCGGTGTCCCTCCTCGACCCGTGCCGAGCCGAAGATCGACACGCCTTCGTCGATATCGCGCAGCGCATGGAAGGCGCCGCCGATCTCCTTGCGGATGCGGTCGAGTCGGCGCTCGTCATCGCTCTCCTTGTCGACCGGCACCCGCAGCAGGCGCTCGTCGTGCCATCCCCCGTTGCCGTTCTCCACGCCCACATGGGAATTGTCTCCCATCAGATGAACAACGGCTTCAAGATGGAGGCTGGCCGCAGACCGAGGCGGTGGCAGCCTCTCGCGGCTGCGCCGCCAGGTAGGCGAACTCCTCGTTGAGCGCCAGCACCGCGAGGAAAGTGGCCTCCTTGATCAATTCGCCGTACGACCGATACCCATCAGCCGCGAATTATCACTTTACTACGCCATCGAATACGGCATTGCTGGCACATCCTACGGCCATATTAAAGCCAAGCGCCGCTGCTCCAGCCTGACCGTATACCAACAGCGCCTGATTCTCTAGATATGCCGTCGCAGCGCCTCCAGCACACGCAACGATTTGCTGCCTGTTCGCCTTTATGAACGTGTGCACGTCCTTCATTGCCTGGATCGTTGCATGTACCAGTGCCTCATGAGTCTTGAACCTCTCGTTACCGTAAGTCATGAGCAGATTACGCGCTGCGTTGAAGGCGTCTCCCGTCGCCTTCCCGGCGGTCCCTGCGCCCTTCCTTGCCTTACTGGTTCCATCATCCACATCCCCAGCCACGTCTCGCATTAGTTGAATACACCAACCACAGTCGGCCGCATGCGCCCCTCCTCCTCCGGAGGAATAGTGCGACAGGCGCCGTAGCCGGTTTTTTCGCGCCTGGTGGCGCGCCCGGCTATTGGCACTTGCGATCTGGTGACATCCCCTGCCCGTGCATTCGCCGGTCAGGTCGAAATTGTTGACCGGATCCTGGTTAGCGTAGTCATAGGAATTGGCTGATCCGCCTGTCACCGGATCGGGTGATAGGAAACGTCCGAGCGCCGGCACGTAACTTCTGAGGCCCATCTGGACCACCCCCGATGCAAGCTGGGTGCGGCGGCCTTTCGCTCCGAGCCAGCTGTATTCCGGGTTGCCACCCAGCAAGGTAGCGGTCTGCTTGGGGTTGCCGAACTCGTCGAAGCGCTGAGTTGCAATTAGTTTCGTCACTTTGGGGTCGAGAGCTGCCGTTGCAGTGACGTCGCCGTGCATGTTTGCCAGCTGTAGGGTGACTTCGCCATTGCTCCGCTGCAGCGCCCCGATCGCTCCGCCGATCGCGGAGATGTTCCGGGTCCACGTCGTCGCTTTCCCGATTTCTTCGGTCCAGGTCGGGGTATCTGAGGTTCCGGCGTAGTGGTAGATCTCGGTGCCTTCTTCGCTGCCGCCCGTCCGGACACGCCGGCGCTGGCGCAGCGTGGCGTCGAGTTCATACGTGTTCGTAACCCCGTCCTGGGTCTGGCTGCGCGTCAGGTTGTTGACGTAGTAGCTGGTGCTCAGCGCGCCGCCGCCGGAGTAGGCGCTCGGCAGGCTGGTGATGCGACCGAGGTTGTCATAGGCGACTCCAGAGCCGATCAGCCGATCGGCGGTGTCGTAGGAGTAGTTCTTGACGGTTCCGGCGGAGGTGGTGTCGCAAGCACCGCCTTCACCCGGAGCCCGCGTCGTCAGTTTCGTCCGGTTGGAGTCCGCATCGTAGGCGTAGGAGCGCGTGGTGCAGCCTTCCCCGACAGGCGTTTCCTTGGCCAGGGTCAAACGGCCTGCCCTGTCGTAGGCGTATTCCATGTTGCCGAGCGTGCTTTCTTCACGCAGCACCTGACCGCCGGCCAGGTCTTCGCGGCTGAACGACAGCCAGGTGCACGACGAGGAGCATTCGGTTTCCTTGATGTACTTCAGCGACACCGCCGTCCCCGCCTCGTCGTAAGAGATCTTCTGGGCCAGACCGTCGGGCAGGAGTTGCTCGATCAGTTGCCCGTCGGCGTTGTAGGCGGCTTTGAAGCTGCCGGCTGCGGAGTCGATCAATTCGGTCCCGACCCCCGACATGGAGTCGTATCTCGCTTCCTGGGACCCCTTGCCATCCGTAACGACCACCGGCCGGCCGAGCACGTCGTAGGAGAAGCCCGAGACGTTGCCGTCGGCGTCTTCGGATTTTTCCGGGCGGCCGAGGGAGTCGTAGGTGGTCGTCACTGCTTGGTTGTCGAAGCCGATGCAGCTTTCCGGGGCTTCGCAGACCAGGCGCTGCTGGTAGGGGACACCGGTAGTGGAGCTGTAAAGGGTTTCGCTGCTGGGGAGTGAGGTGCCTTCGCCGGTCACTTTGGTCTTCACCGCCCTCCCGGCCGAGTCGTAGGTGAAGGTCGTGGTGCGCTTCAGCACGCCGTTCGTCTTCTCTTGAAGTTCGGTCGGTTGATCGAGGTTCGAGTAAGCCGTGTACCAGGTCCAGGGGAGCTGTGGATTGCTTTCGGCCGGGCTAGGAGCCGCCGCCGGCTGGGTCATGCAAGGCAGACCGGCCCAAGCAGGTTTTTCGCCGCATTCGGCCTTTTCTTCGTTTTTCAGAGCGGTCCAGTAGAACTGCTTGGTCGTCCCGGCGGCGCCACCGGCGCTGTTGGAGGGTTGGCGCTGTTCCTTTAGCTGTCCGTTGGCGTTGTAGACCATCTTCTGGGTGATGTTGAGGCCGCCTGGGTCGGTGATCACTTCCGTCGGCTTTCTCAGGGTCCAGTCGTAGTGAGTTTCCGTCACTCGCGGTTCCAGTTCGGATACGTCGCCGGGAATAACGGCAGAGGCGGTTGACTTGGTCGGCAGGCCAGGCCACGTTTCGCCTGGTCCCGGCGCCGGTGCTCCCTGGTCATATTCGGTCTTCGTGTGCTGTCGCGCTTCCAGCCTTACTCCGCTTTCGAGCTTCACATCGTGAAGTGGTCCCCAGGTTTCCAGCACCTTCGTGCCATCTTCGCTGTAGACATAGTGGGAATCGAGCTCATGTGATCGTTCTGCGGGATTTGAATCCTCAAGCGCCAGAAGGCGATTCTGAGCCCCGAGCGTCCGTACGACGTTCCCGTGGGCATCCGTTTCGCTCGTGGTAATACGGTCCCCTTCGACGCCAGGTGGCGACGGGGAGGCGGTGTTGACCTCGTAGCCATCCGGGTCCATGTAGTGGATGGCCGCGCCGTCATAGTTGCTCGGGGGATAGGTACCGGGGACGTGGTTCGCCGGGAAGACCGCCGTAGCGTCCACCGGGAAGTCCGTCTGACCCCATTCGGCCACGGATTCCGGGCTCATCTCGAAAGGAGCGCCTGAGCCGCTGAGCGGGACGTCGTAGGCGATGGTCGTGGTGGCCGTCGGTGCACTTTCGATCAAGCTGGCGCGGCTTACGCTCTTCAGTCGCGCTTCACCCGTGCAGCAGCCCGATTTGTATTCGTATTCGAATTCCCAGGGTTTCTCCCCGGGCGGGGTCAAGGAGGTGAGCCTGCCGCTTCCGAGAACTTTGTAGCCGTATTTCTCCTTCAGGCTCGCGAGGCGCGGGTCCCACTCTTCGGTCAGTTCCGCGGAGGATCCGTAGTTGTACTGCGCAACCGGCTGTGAGGTTTCTTTGTTGCCGCTTGCGTTGTAGTAGCGGATTTCGGAAAGGTTGACTGACCATTCCGCAAACCCTTCGGCCCACGTGCTCCTAGGCAGGTATTCCAGTTTCAGCGTTCGACAGCCGGGCGTTTCGATCGACGTCAGGTCGCCGCACGTGACCCCGGGGGCTGCACCGATGATCCGGATCAGGCGTAGGCCTTCTTCGTGGCCGACGTTTTCATAGACGAACCGCGAACTCGGCGTCGCCTGAAACGACACGCCTTCCGGGATATATTCCCCACTCGTTTTCAGCTTGAAGGTCGTGTGCGTCCCACTGGGGTCGGCAAGGACGATGTGTTCCGAGCCTTCTTGAGTCAGCTTCAGTTCTTTGGCGATCTCCGGGGCGATGTAGTTGCCGCCGGACATTTCGAAGGGGATGCTTCCCCCTTCGTTGTCGAAGAGTTCCATGATGTGTTCTTCGGGTTGGGCCGGTTCCTTGATCCATTCTTCGCAGGATTCGGGCGGGCAGGTTGCGCCACAGGTGACGGTTTTCTGTTCCGAGTTCCAGCATTCTTTTTCTTTGACGGCGGGAGTTGCCGGAATCACGCGTTCTTTGAGTACGGTCCAGGCTTCACCTTCGTAGTCCGCTTCAACCGGCGTAGATGGCTGCCACCATGAGCCGAGGACCTTGGAGAAGGTGGTGAGGCTCCTGTCGATAGTTGAGTCGTACACTCGCGTGAATTCGAGGTTGGCTTCGGTGCCCGGAATCGGAATCGATACGTCAGTGCGGCTGATAGTGATGTCGCCGGTGAGTAGATCCAAGGTGGCGGGGCCAACGGATTCGACAGCATCGGTGGTGATCCGACTGGTGTTGTTGGTGCGGATGAAATCGGTTGCGGTGGCCGCACTTGCCCCGGCAGCGTTCTTCCCTCCGTCGAACACTGCTCTGAACCTGACGGTCTCTTCAGAGTCTCCAACTCCGCTGAGCTGGGGACACTCTTTCGCGTTGAAGAAGACGGGTTCGGTGTGGCCCGGGTTACCTGCTGTCGGAAGCGGCCATGAGACCTGTTTGCCCTTGCCGTCGATTACGCATTCGGCCGGGACCGTCTGGAACGTTTTCGCTTTAGGCAGCTCCATCTGGAAGGTGACCCCGGTGACGCCCCCGCCTTCGGGCGCACTTCCCCATTCGGCCTTGAGGGTGTAGTAGCTGGCGGTCTTCTTTCCATCTTCGGGATAGACCAGTTTGCTCGTCGAAGGCGCCGCCGGATATCCTTCCGTTTTGAACGTCCACTTGGCAGGCGTTGCGTCCACGACGCCCGATTTGTTCACAGAGCCGACGGCGAACGTGTGCCAGCCAGGGGTCAGGTGCTGAGGCAGGACGTAGGGCGACGTGCAGGCGGTTTTCGGTTTTTCTTCGGGGTCGTCCAGTGAGCACTTGAAGGTGAGACCGGAACCGCCGGCGGTGAAGGTGATCGGCGGCTCTGCGTGATCCGTGTAGGTGGGTGTCGCTGAGGTGATCGTCGTCTCCGGCGGCTGCGAGACCGTGAAGGTCCGTTCGGCGGGGGTCGCATCGACGTTCCCGGCCACGTCCTTTGCCTTGACCTTGAAGGTGTGTGAAGTTTCGGAGAGACCCGTGTATTCCTTCGGGCTTGCACAAGATGCGTAGGCGCCGCCGTCCATTGCGCATTCGAAACCCGCGCCGCCCTCGGAAGACTGGAAAGTGAAGATGGATTTGTTGCTTTCCGTTTCCCCGCTAGGCCCGCTGTTGATCGTCGTATCAGGAGTCTCCCCGCTCCCTTCTTTCGATTTGAGGACGTACTCCCAGTTTCGGCTCCCGATGTTCCAGTAACCCACGGAGACGCAGTCCACCGCGGCCCAGCAGGACACGCCTGAGAGCTGATTCCATTTGGCGTTCGGGGGTTTGGGTGCGGACTCGAGGCCCCAGTTGGCCCCGTCCCAGCCCATGACGATCGGGACGGGCAGGCCTGCGGCGGCACCCTGGCCCACCGCGGTGCACTTCGTCGAAGATATGCAGTCGACGTCGTTCAGCCCATTCGTCGACGAAGTCGTGGGATTCGGGCTTGGCTGGATCGCCCACGCCGTCCCGTTCCAGCGGATGACGTACGGCACGTTATTCGCGCCTTCGAGGTAGGCTCCAACCGCCGTGCAAGCCGTACTCGAGGTGCAGGAAACGTCGCTTAGCGAGGTTCGAGCCGGGCCCGGTTGGGGCGGCGTCTGAATCCGCCAGTTGGTCCCGTTCCAGCGCTCGACAACAGGATGGATGACGCTTCCGGCGTCCGTGTAGGTGCCGACGGCGATGCAGTAATCGTTCGACGGACAGGAGATGCCTCCCAAGGAAGCATCGGTCGAGCCGCCCGGCGTCGGCACCGTCTGCAGCGACCAGGTGCTCCCGTCCCATTCGGCGGTGAGCAGCGCGTGCGGGTAGCCGGTCTTGGTGTAGCCGCCGACAGCGTGGCAGTTAGAGACGGCGGGACAGGAGATCCCGTTCAAGAAGGCCGCCGACCCGCCGCTCGGGTTCGGAACCGTTTGGAGCGCCCAGGAACTTCCGTTCCAGCGCTCGACCAGGCTGCCGCTGGCCTGCCACCCGACCACGGTGCAGTTTTTGCCGTCCGTGCACGAAGCCTCGTTGAGGGCCGAACCCGGAGCGCTCGGAAGCGTCTGTTTTATCCAGGTGGCACCTTCCAGCCTCCAGGCCTTCTGTTCCGAGGTGCTGCCGGTGAGGTTACGGCCGACCGCGATGCATGCAGTCGAGCTGTAACACTCAACGCCGTTGAGGTTGGCGTGGACGGCGACCGGATCGGTCACGGACCATGACGAGCTGCTGTATTTCTGGCCGAGCTCTTCCAGCGGCTGACCGGGGTAGCGCATCGTGCCGACGTCGACACAGCTGCTGCTGGAGCTGCAAGCGATGGCCGACAGGCTTGCTTTGGTCGTTCCAGCGGGGGCAGAGGAACCTCCCGATTCCCAATATTGAAAGCCGGGAGAAATTTCCTGCCAGACGGTCAAGTACGTGCTCTGCGTCGCGCTTTCTCCGCTGCCTTCTGTGTAGTTCCCGACCGCGCGACATTCGCTGGTCGAGACGCACCAGATGCTGAAGAGTTCTGAAGCCGCATATTCGGGGGGCAGGAGTTCCGACAGATTGGAGATGCTCCAGGTCGTGAAGGACAGGCGCTCGGCGAAGGCCTGCGTTTTCGAAGTCGAGGTGATGTTCCTGCCCACCGCCATGCAGGAGGTGGTGGACATGCAGTAGACGTCGGTCAGCTTGGTTTCTTTGGCTCCGCTGGGGTTCGGCGTGGAGACGATCGACCAGCTGGTGCCGTTCCAACTCATCGCGAGGGTCTTCGTGGTGCCGGATTCGACATAGCTGCCGACGGCGCGGCAGGTGGCGCTCGCGGGACAGGCGATGCCCGACAGCTGGCTGGACGACGCGCCCGCCGGGATCGGCGTGGTGGTGACCGACCACGCGGTTCCGTTCCAGGCCATCGAGAGGTTTTTCGTCACCCCCGAAGCCACATAGCTGCCGGCGGCGCGGCAGTCAGTGCTGCTGAAGCAGGCGATCGCGTTGAGGTGGGTCGAGCTGGCGCCGGTTGGGGGAGTGATCGTCACGACCGACCAGGAGCCGCTGACCCAGTTGAGCGCGTAGGGCTTCGACACACCTTCGGATACGTAGGTTCCAACCGCGCGGCAAACGGTCGAGGACGGACAGGCGATTCCTGCCAATTCCGTCGAGGTGGAACCGGCGGGGCTTGGCGCGCTGACGACGCTCCAGCTCGTGCCGTTCCAGCTCTTGAGCCTGGCAGCTGGCGTCGATCCGGTGATCAGCGTCCCGACGCGGAAGCAGGAGGTCGACGTGGCACAGGCGACATCCCCCTGTTCGGCCGGGCCGGAGCCGGATGAGCTCGGCAATTCCGATAACGCCCATTCGCGCTGGTAGCCATCCGCGCCGATCGCTGACCAGGCGCCCCCGATCCGCTTGTAGGCGAAGGCGCGGTTGACACCTGTCGTCCCGTAGGTCTGGGAGCCGACCGCCTGGCACATGCTCGAGGACGGACACGAAACTCCGGCCAGCGGCTGAGTCGGCGTGGTGGGCGATTCACCGCCGAACGCCTGTTCCGTCCATGTCGTCCCGTTCCAGGTCATCACGACCGGCAGCGTTTCCGAACTACGTTCGAAGCTCCCGACGGCCGTGCATTCGCTGATCGCGATGCAAGAGACACCGGTTATTTCGCTCGAAGTCGCCCCGGACGGGACGGGGGTGGTGACAACGGACCACGATTCGCCGTTGTAGTTGACGCCGTAGGTCTTTTTCACCCCGCTTCCGTCTTTGTAGAGCCCCACACCGGAGCAGAACCAGGAGGAGCAGGAGACGCTCATGAGCCGGCTGTAGGTGGCGCCTGCCGGAGCGGGGCTCGCTTTGAGGGCCCAGGTCGCTCCGTCCCAGTACGTCGCCAGCGCCTTGGTCGTGCCGGAAGCGTCGACGTAGCTGCCGACCGCCTGGCACGCGTACTCGAGCTTGCACGCTATGGCCGTCGCTTCGCTCGATTTGGCGCCTTCCGGGCTAGGCAGCGCGCCGACGTTCCATTCTTCTCCGTCCCACCAATCGCTGTAGGCGCGTTTCGCGCCGCCGCTGTCGGTGTAGGTCCCGACCGTCCCGCAGCCGCTCGACGAAGGCGGGCAGGTGGCTCCGAGCAGTTCCGCAGCGGTCGATCCCCCTGGTTGGGGCGGGGCGGCGAGCTGCGTCCACGAGGTGCCGTTCCACTTGAAGGCAAGCGGATGGGTCACTTTGCCGGAGTCGACGTAGCTGCCCGCGGCGATGCAGGAGGTCGTCGATTGGCACGAGACAGCGTTGAGGCGACTTTCGACCCCGCCCGACGGGTTGCTGTAAGTCGACTTCGCCCATGAGCCTCCATCCCACTTCTCGATCAGAATCTGGGCCGAGCCGGAGGCGCCCGAGGAACCAACCCCGAAGCAGAATTCCGAGGAGGTGCAGGAAGTCGCGTTGAAGCTGCTGCTCGCGGCGGCGCTCCCTCCCATCAGCAGCAGCGCGATGCAGCCGGCGAGGAGGAAAAGCACAGCAGATCGACCCCGGATTGGCTTCGGACTGGATTTCATGCGGTTCCTTCCTCGGTGGACGAATGCCGACGCCTTCGCGCAGGCCGTTTAACGAGCGAGACTCCCTAGGCAGCGCGATCGAGAAAGCTGGCGCGCACCCTCGGGTGCGCGTTCCGCGACTTCGATCCCTCCCGTGATCTCCATCTTCTGACGAACAGCATAGTACCTCGGAGAACAATATGTTTTTTAAAATTAGGAGAACCTCTTTGCGGCAAGTGGGTGATCCAGGCAAGGATGTTCGGAGTGAGGCGGCGACCCTCACAACCGATGATTCGCTTGCGGCCGCGCGGGCATCGTGGAAAAGAGAGCAGCCAGCGTCGCGGCGCCGCCTTGGGCCGAGGGCTGACAGGCTCCCTAGGAAAGATCTGTGGCGGACACTGCTCACCCAGGGGTCGTGTGGGAGGTCAAGCGTCGGTCGAGATGCCCCCGGCGGGACTCGAACCCGCGCCGCGCGGCTTAAAAGGCCGCCGCTCTAACCAGCTGAGCTACAGGGGCGAAGTGCCCATGGTAGAGGGCGCCTGAGTGCGGTGCCGGGAGGTTCAGGAGAGGTCGGGGAGGCCTTCGTAGGCGGTCGAGGCCTCGGCGTGGGTGCGACGGGGGATGCGGCCGGCGCGGCGGGCGAGGTGGCCGGCCTCGACGGCGTGGCGCAGGGCGGTGGCCATCGCGATGGGGTCCTCGGCGCCGAAGATGGCGCTGGCGGCGAGGACGGCGTCGCAGCCGAGCTCCAGCGCCTGGGCAGCGTCGGAGGCGGTGCCGATGCCGGCGTCGAGGATGACCGGGACCTCGGCGCGCTCGGTGATGATCGCGATGTTGTACGGGTTGCGGATGCCGGCGCCGGAGCCGATCGGCGAACCGAGCGGCATCACCGCGGCGCAACCGGCCTCCTCGAGGCGGCGGGCGAGGATCGGGTCGTCGTTGGTGTACGGGAGGACGGTGAAGCCGTCGCCGACGAGCTGCTCGGCGGCGTCGACCAGCTCGACCGCGTCGGGGAAGAGGGTGCGGTCGTCGCCGATCACCTCGAGCTTGATCCAGTCGGTGGAGAAGGCCTCGCGGGCGAGCTTGGCGGTGCGGACGGCGTCGCGGGCGGTGTAGCAGCCGGCGGTGTTGGGGAGGACGAAGAGGCCGAGGCGGTCGATCACGTCGAGGACCGAGCCCTCGGCCGCCGGATCGATGCGGCGCAGGGCGACGGTGACGATCTCGGTGCCCGCCGCCTGCAGCGCCGCTTCCATCTGCGCGAGCGAGCGGAAGCCGCCGGTGCCGGCGATCAGGCGCGACCCCCACTCTCGGCCGCCGAGGTCCCACGTTTCGTCGGACTCCGGAGCGCCGCCTTGGATCGCCGCCAGCACCTCGACCGCCTGGCCCTCGCGCAGCGGCGTCCGCTCCCACTCCGAGCGCGGGACGACCTCGCCGTCGAGGGCAACCGCGACACCGCGTCCCCCCTCCCCCGCGCCCGACTCACGCACGGCAACGTCAAGCGTCGCGCCCTCCGGCAGCTCCTGCGCCCGCCCGTTCAGCTCGATCCTCATCGCGCCACCTTCTCGATCCGGCGTTCGTCTTTGGGACGGCTATTCCGGTCCAAGGACGAACGCCGCTCGCCCGAGATGAGATCCGCGACGGTTTGAGCCGCAAGCGGGGCCAGGAGGATGCCGTTGCGGAAGTGGCCGGTGGCGAGGACGAGGCCGTCGATCGCGCCGGAGCCGACGATCGGCAGGTTGTTCGGCGTGCCGGGGCGGAGGCCGGCGATCGCGTCCACCAGCTCCATCTCGGCGACGTCGGGCAGCAGGCGATAGGCCTCGCGCAAGAGCTCATGGACGCCACCGGCGGTGACCGCGGTGTCGAAGCCCATCTCTTCGACGGTGGCGCCGACGATCAGGCGGCCGTCGCCGCGCGGGACTAGGTAGACGCGCTCGGAGGCGAGGATGTGCCGCGCGGGCGGCTCGCCGTCGCGGCGGCGCAGCTCGAGGACCTGGCCTTTGACCGGGCGCACCGGCGGGCGGGCGTGCTCGGGCAGCCATTCGGTCGCGCCGGACCAGGCGCCGCCGGCAAGGACGACGGCCTCGGCGCGGATCTCGTCGAGCGGTCGATTCGACGTGTCCTGTGCGTCGAGTTGACCGCTCGCCTCCACCCGGACGCCGCTCAGCTGCTCGCCTTCGAAGATCCCCTCGATTACTTCGGTCCCCGTCAGCACCTCGCCGCCCTCGGACCGGACCGCCACCGCCAAAGCTTGGGTCAGCGCCCGCGGATCGACCGCTGCCTCTCCCGCGGCGAAGACGCTCCCGTGGAACGAGGGCGTCAGCCCCGGCTCCAGGTCCCGGCATTTGCGCGGCGGCAGCCACTCGGCCTCGAGCTCCAGCGAGCGCTGGAGGTCGTGGACCCGGCGCAGCTGCGCCGCCTCGTCGCGGTCGAGGGCTATATGAAGAGCGCCGAGTTGCTCGTAGCCGGTCGTCTCGCCGCTCGCCTCCTCCAGCTCGGCGACGAACTCCGGGTACAGGCGCGCCGCCGCCAGGGTCAGCTCGAGCAGTTCCGGCTCGCCGAAGGTCAGCTCGCCGACCGGCGCCAGCATCCCCGCCGCGACCCGGGTCGCCCCGCAGCCCGGCTCCCCGCGCTCGACCACCGCCACCCGCGCGCCGCACCGAGCCAGCCGCCAGGCGCAGCTGAGGCCGATGACGCCGCCGCCGACCACCACCACATCGAAGACATCCCCACCAACGTCACCAACATCGGAACCGCGCTTCTCTCTCACAGCTTTGCCTCCGCCGGCATTACCCGGATCAGGTCGAAACGGTCGGTGGCCTCGATGCCACCCTCTCAGCCCTCGCGGGCTCCCGTGCATCTCCGATGGTACTCGCCAGCCATAATCGACCGATGAGCTTGTCGCTGCCCGAGGGGGACGGCCCGCTTCGCCGCGAGCGCCTGCGCACCGCCCGCCTCTATTTCGTCTGCGAGGCACGGCCGTCCGGCGACCTGGAAAGGCTGCTGCGGGCGGCGCTGACCGGCGGCGCCGACATCGTCCAGCTGCGGGAGAAGAAGCTGGGCCGGGCGGAGATCGAACGCGCCGCCGGCACCTTCCGCCGGGTTGCCGACACCTTCAGCGCCCTGTTCATCGTCAACGACGACCCCGAGCTGGCGCGCGCCTGCGACGCCGACGGCGTCCATTTAGGCCAAGAGGATGGGTCGCCCGAAGAGGCGCGAAAGATCTTGGGACCCGACGCGATCATCGGATTGAGCACCCATTCAAAGGAGCAGATATCTGCTGCTGGGGGCGCTCCCGACCAAGCAGATCAAGGACGCAGGGAGCGTGGCGTGCTCCGCACGCGAGCGACCGAGGACGCAGATATGCGCCGGTCGGGTGCGTCATCCAGCATCGACTACATCAGCGTCGGCCCGATCTGGGAGACGCCGACGAAGGAGGGCCGCCCGGCCGTCGGGATCGACCTGATCCGCCACGCGGCGGAGAGTGCGCCCCACCCGTTCTTCGCGATCGGCGGCATCGACGCCGACAACGCCCCCGAGGTCGTCCGAGCCGGCGCCGAGCGGCTCTGCGTCGTGCGGGCGGTCCGCGACGCCGCCGATCCGACCGCCGCCGCGACGGCGCTGCGGCAGGCGTTCGCCGACAGCGAGAGGGGCGTCGCGCCCGGTGGCTGAGGTGTGCGGTGGCTGACGAAAAGGTCAAGCGCAAGCAACGCGGCCGCGGCGGCGCGGACCGGATGAGCCGCGGCTACGCTCGGGCCGAGCAGCGCAACCAGGAGGCGCGCGAAGCCCTCGAGCCGCTGGCCGAGGGTGAGCGGCCGACCGTGGTCACCGTCGGCGCGGTCGTCGCGGCGTTGATCGCGCTCTCGATCCTCGCCGGCTACCTCGCCGGCGTCGACGTCAACGGCGAAAAACCGAAACTGCCGCAGGTCCTGGCGCCGGCGCTGATCATGGGGATCATGGCCTGGGGGATGTGGCGCGCCCGCTACTGGGCCGTGCTCGGCTTCCAGCTGATCCTCGTCTTCCTCATCTTCAGCGCCTTCTTCGGCCTCGTCGTCGGCGCCACCAGCATCGGCCAGATCCTCGCCACGCTCGGCCTGCTGATCGTCGCCGGCGCCTTCTTCTACTTCATGGTCAAGGCGATGGCCCGGATCCAGATGCCGACGCGGGCACCGCGGGAGTAGCCGGCCCTACTTCTATAGGCTCAGTTTCCGCATGGCGGACTCCTTCGATCAGATCGTCATCGGCGGCGGGCCGGGCGGCTACGTGGCCGCGATCCGGGCCGCGCAGCTGGGTCAGAAGACCGCGGTCGTCGAGCGCGACAAAGCCGGCGGGCGCTGTCTCAACTACGCCTGCATCCCGGCGAAGACGGTGCTGCGGACGGCCGAGATCTACCACGAGGCCCGCAACAGCGAGAACCTCGGCGTCGTCGGCAACGACGTCTCGCTCGACTGGGAGGCGCTGCACCGCCGCCGCGAGGAGGTCTCGGCGACGCTCTCGGGCGGGGTCGAAGGGCTCTGGAAGAAAAACAAGATCGAGTTCATCGCCGGCGACGGCTCGCTGACCGCAGAGGGCAACGTCAAGGTCGGCGACGAGGTCTACGAGGCGAAAGCGGTGACGCTGGCGACCGGGTCGGTGGCGCTGCCGATCCCCGGTGTCGAATTCGGCGGCCGGGTGCTGGAAACCTGGGGCGCCTGGTCGCTGAACGAGCGCCCGAACCGGATCGCCGTTGTCGGCGCCGGCGCTTCGGGCTGCGAGCTCGCCTCCGCCTACGCGCGCTTCGGCACCGAGGTGCTGCTGATCGAGATGCTCGACCAGATCCTCCCGGTCGAGGACAAGGACGTGGCGAAAGTCGTCGAACGGGTTTTCAAGCGCGAGGGGATCGAGATCTCGACCGGCACCCCGGTCCAGAACGTCGAAGCCGGCGAGAGCTCGGTCAAGTTCAGCTACGGCGACAACACCGCCGAGGTCGACTACCTGATGATCGCCGGCGGCCGCGCCCCCGATGTCGAGGGCTTGGGGCTGCAGGAGGCCGGGGTCGAGCTGGAGGAGGACGGCAAAGTCAAAGTCGACGAGTTCCAGCGGACGACGAACCAAAAGGTCTTCGCGATCGGCGACCTCACGGGCCGCAAGGCGCTCGCCCACAAGGCCTCCGAGGAGGGCGTCGTCGCGGTGGAGGCTGCAGCGGGGGTTGAGACGCGCCCGGTCAACCAGGAGCTGGTCGCCGGCGCCACCTTCTGTCACCCGCAGGTCGCCAGCGTCGGCCTCACCGAGGCGCAGGCGAAAGAGGCCGGTCACGAGGTCAAGGTCGGCAAACAGAAAATCTCCGGCGAGGGCGCGGGCACCGTGTACGACGACAAAGACGGCCTCGTCAAGCTCGTCGTCGAGGCGAAATACGGCGAGGTCCTCGGCGCCCACATCGTCGGCAACCGCGCCTGCGACATGATCGCGGAGCTGGTCGCGGTGATGGAGATCGAGGGCGGCTACCAGGAGCTGGCGCGCACGGTGCACCCGCACCCGACCGTCTCCGAGGCCGTGCTCGACGCCGCCCGCGCCGTCGACGGCTGGGCGATCCACGCCTGAGACTCCTGCAAATCGGCGCATCTCGGCGTCCTCAGTCGGTCTCCTCGGGTCACGCACAACAGTGCGCTCCCCTCGTCACCCTCCCTGCGTCCACCGATCTGCTTGATTTTCGGAGTCTCAGATGAGTCAAACCACCTTCTATTACGACCTCGGGTCGCCGTACGCGTACCTCTCCGCCGAGCGGATCAGCGGGCTGTTCACCGAAGCGGAACTGGAGCAGCCGGAGTGGCAGCCGGTCCTGCTCGGCGGGTTGTTCCGGCGCTTCGAACGCGGGTCCTGGGGGGAAACCGAGGACCGGGCGGCAGGGATGGCCGAGGTCGAGCGGCGGGCGGCCGAGTACGGGCTGCCGCCGATCGCCTGGCCGAAGCCGTGGCCGAACGACGGGCTGGTGGCGATGCGGGCGGCGACCTTCGCCAAGCAGACCGGTCGCACGATCGCCTTCTCCCTCGCCGCCTTCCGCCAGGCCTTCGCCGCCGGCCGCGACCTCTCGGACGTCGACAACGTGATGATCGCCGGGGCCGCCTGCGAGCTGCACCCGCGGGCGCTGCTGAAAGCGGTCGAAACCCAAGCGGTGAAAGGGGCGCTGCGCGAGGCGACCGACCGGGCCGGTGACCTCGGCGTCGAAGGCGTCCCAGCAGTCGTCGTCGGCGAGGAGGTCTTCCGGGGCGACGACCGCCTTGAGGAAGCGGTCGAGGCAGCGGCACGTTAGTGGCGTGTCGACTTATGCGTCCTAAAGGACTAAAAAGTCGACATCCCAACCGGCACGGGCCGGTCATCTAATGTGACTAGCCGTGCCTGAGTTGTTGCCTGACGCCGCCACCTGTTACGAGCTGCTCGCGCGGATGGCGCTGATCCGCCGCTTCGAGGAAGAGGCCGGGCGGCAGTACCAGCGGGCGAAAGCCGGGGGCTTCCTGCACCTCGGGATCGGCGAGGAGGCAACGATCGTCGGCACCACCTCGGTGATGCGCGAGGAAGACTTCCTGATCGGGACCTATCGCACCCACGGCCACGCGATCGCCCGCGGCACCGAGCCGAAGCGGGTGATGGCCGAGCTGTTCGGCAAGGTCGACGGGACCAGCGGCGGCCGCGGCGGCTCGATGCACATCTTCGACGCCGAGAAACGGTTCATGGGCGGCTACGGGATCGTCGGCGGCAACCTGCCGATCGCCGCGGGGCTTGCCCTCGGCTCCCAGTACAAGGGCGAAGACGCGGTCACCGTCTGCATGTTCGGCGACGGCGCCTCCAACACCGGCAACTTCGGCGAAACGATGAACCTGGCGGCGCTGTGGAAGCTGCCGGTCCTCTTCCTGGTCGAGAACAACCTCTACGGGATGGGGACCTCGGTGGAGCGCCACTCGGCCCAGACCGATCTCTCGAAGAAGGCCGAGGGATACGGGATCTCGGGAACGCGGGTCGACGGCATGGACGTGCTCGCGGTGCGCGAGGCGGTCGCCGAGGGGCTGCGGCTGGCGCGCGAGGAGCAGCGGCCGACGCTGCTGGAGGCGTTCACCTACCGCTACCGCGGCCACTCCGCCGCCGACCCCGAGGTCTACCGGGAGCGCGAGGAGGTCGAGGAGTGGCAGCGCAAAGACCCGATCGAGACCTTCGCCCGGCGCTGCCGCGAGGCCGACGTGCTGGGCGAGCGCGAGGTGCAGCAGGTGCGCGACGCCGCCGAGGCGGAGGTCAAAGCCGCGGTCGAGTTCGCCGAGGCCTCGCCGGAGCCGCCGCTGGCGACGATGTACGAAGAGCTCTACGCGCGCACCGAGGCCGACGGCTGGTACGCGGTCGACGAGCGCAGCCCGGAGCCGCACCGCGGCGAGCGCGAAGACGAGATCCCGGCGGCGGCGCAGGAGCTGGCCGAGGCGGGGGCCGCCTACGCCGAGGAGCCGACCGGCGAGCGGCCGAACCCGGCGACCCACGGCGACGCGCAGGAGGGGACCGAGCCGCGGGTCTCCTCGGAGGACGGGACCTGATGGCGCAGCTGCGGATGCGGGAAGCGCTGCGCGACGCGATGGCCGAGGAGATGCGCGCCGACGAGAGCGTCTTCGTGATGGGCGAGGACGTCGCCGTCTTCCAGGGCGCCTTCAAGGTGACCGAAGGGCTGCTGGAGGAGTTCGGGGAGCGGCGCGTGCGCGACACCCCGATCTCCGAGAACACGATCGTCGGCATCGGCGTCGGCGCGGCGATGAACGGCCTGCGGCCGATCGTCGAGCTGATGACGGTCAACTTCAGCCTCCTGGCGCTCGACCAGATCGTCAACCACGCCGCCGCGATCCCCTACATGTTCAACGGCCAGGCGCGGGTGCCGATGGTGATCCGGATGCCGGGCGGCGGCGGCCACCAGCTCGGCCCCACCCACTCGCACTCCTTCGAGGCGCTGTTCCTGCAGGTGCCGGGCCTGCTCGTCGCCTGCCCCTCCACCCCGGCCGACGGCAAGGCCCTGCTGAAGGCGGCGATCCGCGACCCCAACCCGGTCGTCTTCATCGAGCACGAGAGCCTCTACGGGACGCGCGGCGAGGTGCCCGACGGGGACGGTGAGCCGCTGCGCTTCGGCGAAGCGGCGGTGCGGCGCCAGGGCGACGACGTGACGATCGTCGGGGTGCTGAAGATGGCTCAGGTCGCCGACAAAGCGGCCGAGCAGCTGGCGAGCGAGCACGGCATCGCCGCCGAGGTGATCGACCCGAGGACCCTGCGCCCGCTCGACCTCGACACGATCCTCGCCTCGGTCCGCAAGACCAACCGCGCGGTGATCGTCGAGGAGGGTTGGCCCCACGGCGGCGTCGGCGCCAACCTTGCGACCCTGATCACCGAGCAGGCCTTCGACTACCTCGACGCGCCGGTCCAGCGGGTCACCGGCGCCGACGTCCACATGCCGTATTCCAAACGTTTGGAGCAGGCCGCGATCCCGCATGAGGAGCACGTGGTCAGCGCGGCGCTGGCGACTCTCGCAATCGATCCCTAGTCGCAGGTGAGGATTCTCACTTATTAGAAACGCTTGTGTAGTCAGCGGGTCTCTGAGATGGTCGCCTCTGCAAGCGAAACAGGGAGCCTCTGGTGGGACTCATCTCAAACCTTCTCGGAACCCCGAAGGAACACAGCCAGGAAAAGAAAGAACACGAAGTCGTAGAAGCGCCTGAGTTCGACCTGACCCAGTACGCGAAGAAACTGGGGGTCGTGATCGGGGTCTTGACGCCGGCCATCGTCGGCGGACTGGAAGCATTGAACAAAGTGAAGGTGCCGACGGCGGCGATCGTCGGTGCCCTGGGAGTGACCGCCGCGGCCTTGCTCGGCATCGCGCTTGTCAGCGCAGTCGACATCGCTTCACGCGCCTTCCTCAGCGGCGAAGGTTCGGCGCAGAAAAAGGACGACGCCGATGACGAAGATTCGGCGGCGACCGAGGTAATCGCCGCCCCGGCCGGCATGCTGGTCTGGCTCAAGGAGGGAGACGGGCCCCATCCGGTCTCGGCGATGAGCAGTGACGGCAAGAAGGTCACCTCCTATCTCGTCGCCACCGGTTCCACCCAAAAACGTTCCGTCGGCGGCCATCAGGTCGATGCGGTCGACGGCACCGTCAAGTGGTGCGACGCAGCCGAAGTGCAGGCCATCCGGGCCGACGGCTGGCCCTGAAGGGAGGGGATCGAGGTGACCCCCACACCCGAGCCGATCACCGAGGCGGAGGCGCGCGAGCGGCTCCAAGGCGTGCAGCACATAGTCGTGTTGATGATGGAGAACCGGTCCTTCGACCAGATGCTCGGCTTCCTCAGCAAGCACGGTCGCGTCCCCGAGGTGGAGGGGCTGAAAGGCGGCGAGGTCAACTACGACGAACACGGCAACCCCTACGAATCCTTCGAATGGGGCGAGGAGGAGACGAGCTTCCACCCGCCGCAGGACCGCAGCGGCAAGATCCTCGATCCCTGCCACGGCCCGGACTGCGTCAAGGAACAGCTGGAAACCTTCAAGGGAGAGACGCCCGGCGGCTTCGTCAAGAACTTCATGCGCCGCAAAGACGCGCACGGCAGCAGGATCGAAATCCCGCCGCAGTACCGCGGCCTGCCGATGGGGTACTACTCCGAGAAGCACCTGCCTGTCTACGACCTGCTCGCGCGCAACTACGCCGTCTGCGACGCCTGGCACTCCTCGATCCCCGGCGACACCTGGCCCAACCGCCTCTACGCGATGGCCGGCGAGGAAGGGCCGAAGGTCTCGCAGAAACCCGGCAGCTTCCTGCACTGGGTCGCCTGGGCGGCCAAGAAGTTCAAGGTCATCCCCGGGCTCGGCGCGATCTCCAACGCTCCCGTCTACGACGTCGCGGCGTTTACCCGGCAGCTGCGCGACGAGCAGTGGCGCTGGTACTCGCACGACCCGGCGACCCTGCGCGGTGCCGACAGCGCATATCGGGATTTCCACCACCTGAACCGCGACAACTTCGCCTACTTCGACCGCAAGCGGATGAGCGTGGTGACCAGGGCGGCGGAGGGGGCCGTCGTCGAGCTCCATGACAGCTTCCTCGACGACGCCGCCACGCGACGTCTCCTGGATCGACCCGAACTTCATCGACCTCAAGGTGCTCGACCCGAACTCCAACGACGACCACCCGCCCTCCGATGTGCGCGCGGGACAGGCTCTGGTGCTCGAGACCTACCAGGCGCTGGTCAGGAGCCCGACATGGAAAGACACGGTGCTGATCATCGTCTACGACGAGCACGGCGGCTTCTACGACCACGTCCAGCCGCCACCGGTCCCGAGCGGCGACCCGGGGAAGTACCTGACCCTCGGCGTCCGGGTTCCTGCCATCGTGCTCGGCCCGCGCGTGCAGAACACTGTCTGCAAGCACGTCTTCGACCACACCACCCTGATCAAGACGATGCTGTTGCGGTTCGCCGCCGACCCTGAGAAAGCGATCGCGGCGCTGCCGGCGCGGGTCCGACGCGCCCCGAACCTCGGAATGCTGCTGGAAAAGGAACCGCGCCCCGAGGTCTGCGATGCCGATCGACTGGAGGCGGACATCGCCGGGGCGCGCAAGCAGCTGGACGAGTGGCGCCGCCAGGCCCGGGAGCGGCGGCGGGCGAAGGACGGCGAGCCCTCGGACGAGCCGGACGGAGGCGCAGGTCAAAAGCAGGAGCTGCTCGACTGGCAGGAGCAGTTCCTCGGCTTCGCGCTGACGATGAGGGACCAGGGCCTGCCGCCGGGGCAGCCCTAGCTCAGCAGGTCTTGCGGGCGCCGGTGACCGCGTTCCAGGCGCGGCCGACGCTGAAGTCGGCGTCGACGCGGAAGACGCCGGGCCGGGAGGCGCGGGCTACGGTCCAGTCGCCGCGGCGGAGGATGCAGCCGCTGCCACGGGAGATCGACCAGTAAGGGGTGAAGCTGACGCGGACGAGGAACTCGCCGGGGCGCTCGACGTCGAGGGCGAAGCCCTGGCGGCCGATCCAGCGGGTCGCGGCGGCGGCACCGGCGAGCGGGGTCACCAGCGGCTTCGGGTCGCGGACCGCGTAGATGCGCCAGTGCTCGCTGCGGAACCGGAGGTCGAGGTAGGGGGGTTCGGCGAGGATCAGCCGGCGCTCTTCCTGGGAGGAGTAATCGAGCGGCGCGTCGGGCAGGGCGACGTAGGAGATCGCGTTAGCGCGCAGCCAGGCGCCGTAGCGCGCCTCGGTCAGCGCTTCGTCGTCGCCGTAGAAGAGGTCGTCGCGGGTGGTGTCGAGCTGGCGCAGCCAACCGCGGGCGAGCTCGAACTTCGGCGCCAGGTAGGCCGACTCCCAGTGGTTGGCGGTCGGCGGCACCTCGATCCGGGCGCCCGCCGCGCCGTGGGTGCGCAGCCAGCGCGCGGCCGGGTGGAAGTAGGCCGAGGTCGTCGAGGGATCGCCGACCGAGCGGGCGATCTGGGCGACGCTGGCGGTCAGCTGCCAGTAGAGGCTGCCGGCGATCGCGAGGACGAGGACCGGGGCGAAGATCCAGGTCGGGACGGCGGGACGCGGCCGGCGCGAGAGCAGGACGGCGGCGAGGACCGGGCCGCCGAAGAGGGCGCCGAGGCGGACGGCGTTGCCGCCCATCGCGTTCGGCAGCAGCCAGATCAGGGTCGAGGCGAGCAGGTAGCCGACGATCACCCGGCGCAGCTGCCGCTCCTCGGCGCGGACGCCCTGGGTGAGGACGAGGGCGCCTGCGCACCAGAGCGGGATCGCGACGTAGGAGGAGGCGACGAAGGGGAAGTGGCCGGCTTCGGGGAAGGCGAGGTTGGGGGCGAGGGTGAGGACGAGGGCCGTGGCGCCGGCGCCGAGCGCGAGGGTGCGCGGGCGACGCCCCGGTTCCACCGCCCCGAGGACCAGCACGCCGGCGAGGAAGGCGCCGGCGACCGGGCTCGCCAACGGGCAGGCCGCGGCGGCGAGGAGGGTCAGCGCCGTGCGCTCGAGCTGCAGGCAGCGCAGCGCCGCGAGGCCGAAGGCGACGCCGAGGGCGAAGGTCAGCTGCCCGTCGGCAAGGAGGGTGACGACGCCGGCCGCGAACCACAGCGTCGCCCAACGCGCCTCCGCTCCCCAGCGGTCGCGGACCAGGCGGTCGAACAGGTAGGAGGAGGCGACGACCGCGCCCGTGCCGACCAGCTGCGGCCCGAGCAGCGCCGCCAGGGGCGGGAAGAGGAGGCTGTAGGTGAGGGTGTAGTGGCCGCCGTACCAGCTGCCGTTCCAGATCGCCAGCCCTGCCCGCTGGAACAGCTCGGTGCGGAACACCTGCGCCGCCAGATCGCCGACCGGCGGGCTCCAGATCAGCATCAGCAGCGCCAGCAGCGAGCTCAGCGCCACGGCCGGCAGCCATTCGGGTCGAAGGGGCTTGGACTGGACCATGGGTGCCGCCAAAGAATAAGGCGGCCAACTGCAACGATTCGTGAATGACCGACGAGATCCTGGTCAAACGCCTCGGAACCGTTCCCTACATGGAGGCCTGGGAGCTGCAGAAAGAACTGGCCGAGCAGCGCCGCAAGGGCGAGATCCCGGACGTCCTCCTACTCCTCGAGCACCCCCCCACCTACACCCGCGGCCGCCGCTTCAAGCCCGAGGAACTGCCGATGGGCGTCGACTGGTACGAAGCCCAGGGCATCGAAGTCCACGACACCGACCGCGGCGGCCTCGTCACCTACCACGGCCCCGGCCAACTGGTCGCCTACCCGATCCTCGACCTGAGCCAATACGACAACGACGTCCACGCCTACGTGCGGGGCTTGGAGCAGGTGATCATCGACGCCCTAGCCGAGGCAGGCGTGCCCGCCCAGACCATCGACGGCCTCACCGGCGTCTGGACCGAGGGCGACCCACCCCCCACCATCTCACCGACGCCGGCCCGCAAGATCGCCTCGATCGGCTTGCACGTAAGTCGTGGCGTCACGACCCACGGCCTGGCGATCAACGTCAGCAACGACCTACAGCCGTTCGAGTGGATCGTGCCGTGCGGCATCGAGGGGGTAGCGATGACTTCGATTGTAAAAGAGCTGAAACAAACCGAGGACCTCGGCTCCTTCGCCGAGGTCCTCGTCAGCACCTACACGCGGCTATTCGCGCGCCAGGGCAGAGACATCATTGTCAGTCCCTGAGGGACCTCAGCATTCTTCTTCTTCTTCGGTTTCCGGATCGATCGGGCACGGCTGCGTGACTGCCCACGATCCATAGGCGGTCATCGTCTTTTCGGCTTCTTCGTTCCGGAATTCGAGAATGAACCCACTCGTTCTGTCCGGCTGAAGTTCTTCGGCCCTGAACGCATTGACATAGGGAGCTGCCCGGTACAGGCAGAACCATCCCGGTGCCGCTTGAGGGTCCGCCGCGCTACCGGGGCAGTGTTCGGGGTCTTCCTCTGCGTGTCCCGCAATTTCCGGGCTTGGAACTACTCGTAGAGGAAAGCTGATATTGACCAGGAAGGCATCTCTTTCTTCTGCTGCTTCGATCGAAGGCCCGTTCACGCCAAGCGACCATACGCCGGTCTCCGTCTTCCCCGGAGGCAACTGGGTTTCCGTCGGCCCGGCAGGCCCGACTTCCCCTCGCGGACCGCGTTCACCCGGATCGCCCTTTGCTCCCTGATCCCCCTTCGACCCCTGGGCTCCGGTCGCGCCGGTATCTCCCTTGGGCCCTTGCGGACCTGGTTTCCCCGAATATTTCTTGGCGATCTTAATGACCTGCTTTTCCTGCTTCTTGGTCAGCCCACCGGCGGCAAAGGCGGTGCCGGCGACGGCGGCGATCAGCGCCACGACCGCGACCACCAAGCCGGCTCTGCCGAGCTTGTTGTGGATTCTCCTGAACATCTAGCTATTCCCCTCCCTCGGGTCTGCTTCAGTGATTGTGTTTGTGTTTGCCGAGCTTTTTCGTGCCGCAGCCGCTGCTCACCAGCGGCGGGCGCAGGCTGGCCACCCGCCCGTTCTGCGCCTTCATCGAGACAGTGGCGCGATGGGAGCCGCGGCAGATGTCGGTGGAGTTCACGAAGAGGCCCTTGGCCCCGCCGCGCATCTGCAAGACGAACTTGGTAACGGGGGCATCGGGGACCGATTCGAACGTCGTCCGAAGGCCGCCGTGGAACGAGTCCACACGCCCGACCAGGTCGATTTCCAATTCCCCGCCGAGTTTCGCCACTACGTCGGGCAGTACGTGGTTTGAGCTCCTGAGGTAGACGGGGCCCGAGAGAGGTTTGCCGAGTAGCGGCGTGATCGCCTCGGCCCTGCCGTAGATCGACTTCTTCGGGCATTTGTCAGCGGCGAACTGTTTACGGGTGCAGATCGTGCCGAAGTGTTCCTGGGCGATGAACTCCGAGTGCGGTAAGGCAACGGAGGCAAAGGCAATGTTGGCGTCGCCTTTTCTCGCCTTGAGGACGGCGGTCAATGCCGGGTATTCCGCACGTTTGGTGCCACCCTTGAGCCGCAAGGAGAGCTTCGGCTTGAACTTCAACGCCTTGCAGCCGTCGACCTGGAAGCGAGCGGAGGGGTGAACCACCGTTCCCTGGGTGGAGGTAACGTCGGCGGTGACAGCCGTCTCAGAGCAGTCGGTCGGGTTCAGGTTGAATTCGGGCCTATCGATGACCGCGTGGAGATTGCGGTACGCGATGCCGACGCCTTCGAAGAACTGCGGCAAGGGATCTGCTTTGACCACAGCCCGGCCGGTTTCCGGTTCGACCTGAAGGGCCGAGCGCACGGCGAGGACCCCGAGGTCGAATGGTCCGGCCTGCGCGGGAACCTCACTGACTATCGAGAACGGGGCTCCTTGGTAGGGACCGGCCAGGAAAATCTGCGGCTGGGCCTTGCCGGGCTCGGGAATCGTGAAGGGATCGGGCCCAGGGCCGGTCGTGGCCTGGACCCGGCCGATCCGCGAACCGACGGGGCAAGCGGCCGAGGCAGCCTCAGTATCGGAGCAGAGCGGGACGCCCTTGATCTTCGCGAGCTCGCCGTCGGGCAGGTGCAGGGAGAAGCCGCGCAGAGCCTGGTCGCCGTCCGGACGGGTGAGGTCGAAAACGAAGGGGCTGAACTTGCCCGCCACCGGTTCGGTGACGCCTGCGTGCAGGGTGGGGCTGAAGCCCTGGCTGCAGCCTTCGGTGATGTGCATCGTGCTCTTGCCCGTAACCGTGGGATCGTTCGAGTGGGGCGAGAAGCTGAAGTCGGTGGCGAAGGTGCCGCAGTGGTCGGGGTTCTGCAGCGGTGCCCGGGGGCCACCCCAGATGTCAAGGTCGATCTCTTCAACCGGGACTTGAGGGATGTCGGAGAAGACCGCCGTCAGGCGGCCGGTGGTCTTGTCAGGCTCGAGCTCGCCAGGGAGCTTGATGTGGAGTCCCAAGGCGTCGGCGGTGAGCCAGAGGCCGAGCTGGTGGCCGGGTCGCGGGGCGCGCTGGTAGATCGTGCCTTCGATCGGGACCGAAAGCGCAGGGGAGATAATCGTCGCAGTGCCGAGCTTTGCACTGTCGGGACAGGCGGTGTCAACTTCCTCGTGATAGCCGACCTGGGCATCCGAGCAGGTGCCGATCCAGTTGGCCGCACCGGCTGCCACCTGCATCCCTTCGGGGAGGGTGACGCGAGCTTCACGCATGGTCGCGGTGGCGCGTTCCCCTTCGCCAAGATGCTGGGGAATCGTGAGGGTGGTATCGAGACCGGTGGGGGCGCCGGCGACGTGGCTGGTTGGTTCGGCGCTGAAGCTGGGCGCGAAAGGAATGCCGGTACAACCGGTGATCGGAGCGAGGGGGGCGGCGGCGGTGAAGGTCTGGCCGGGGAGCTGATAGGTGGTTACTTCAAGACCCACTTGGCCGTCCTCGCACGCAGCTGAGTTGCTCAGAAACGCCTTTCGGTCGGCGGGCGCGATGGTAGATTTTCGTTCGCCGTTTTCCGCTTTGCAGGCAGTTCCTTTGCAATCGATAGCTTCATGGGGCGTGAGGCGTTCTTTGCTGTGGATATCGCTCGACGGGCTTCCCCAGAAAGTCGTTTTAGCCCGAACCACTGGACCCAAGCCAGGTGCGGTATGTACCAATGCAGTAACGCCGTAGTCGCTCGCCGTTCTCACCTTGACGTCGATAAACACGGGGTACAGGTACGCGATGAAGCCGAACCGGGCGACTTCATCGTTCGGATGGGGTGGAGTGATATTGAAGACAGGCTCGATCGACCGGGTGTACAGCGGGGTCCCCGCCTTCACATCGGTGATGCCGATCTGGGTATCTGCAGAGCAATTCCCGAACGACATGAAGTCGCCCATGCTGCAGGAAGGAACAGCACGCGGGTTCCCTAGGAAACCTGGGGGGAGGTTCACGGCCAGGTTTTCGACGCTCGCGCTGGCGGTTTCTCTTTTCGGGTCGCCTTCTTCATTGAAGTGACTGAAATAGATCGTCGTCTCGAAGTCAGGATGTCCCGCTGCTTCCGCGGTTGACAACTGGGCTTCAAAGCGTTCTATTTCGAAGTCGCTGCCTCCGCCGGCAGCCGTCTGGACGGGACCAGCGGCTGCGGTCTCCGAACTATCGGGCGATGCCCTATCTGCTTCACTCGTCGCCGAGGGCTGGGAGTCGTTGATCGCCTTAGTGGCCGGTGCCGGACTTGCCGTAGAACTCGTCGCACGTCGGGCGCCGGCCTTTCGATGGCCGCATCGTCTGCGTTTGTGCTGCGCCTGCCGCCGACAACTATGGTGGTGTTTCTGAGCCCTCACATTGCCCGACCCCGCCAACCGTTCTGACGGAGCCGGAGGAGCCGCCGGTGCCACACCCGATCCTCCTGGGCGGCAGCCTTCTTCGACGCAGGGGATCGGGAGCGGCGACGTGGGGAAGCCGCCGTCGATCCGGGCATCGTAGATCCCCTGGGTGCCGTTTTCGCCCGCACCTGACACCAGCGCCTCCTTTGCGGCAAAGAAGACATCGGATCCGGTCGGGGTCACCGAGAACAGCAGATTTGCACGCGGAGCAAAGGGCGATTCCCAACCTTTCGGCAGGCCGTATTCAAGAGATTTCCCCGAGGAGATGAGAGCGCGGGGCTGGGAAGCGTCATTCCCGCTCCAGCGATAGACGTCGTTGCCTTCCAGAACCCCTCCGTTCAGCACTTCGTTCTCGTCGCCTGCCACAAGACTTTCGGACGTTTCGAAGAAAACCAGCCTGCCATTGTCACTCAGGTTGTGTATGACCGTGGGGGTGCCGATCAGGCTCACTTCCTCTAAACGAGCATCGCCCCTGGCCGGTTGATGGAGAGGATTGCAGGACAGGCATTCAGGCCCGTCAGCGCCGACTTCATACCTATAGATCTCGGTGTGCCCCGCGTTATCGTAGGCCGTGAGCTGAGCACGGGACTCGAACACCAGGACGGAACCGTCGGGAGTCGTCCTCGACGAGTCCGCGCCCGGTCCCGCTTCCGTCCCAGGTGGTGGGTTGAAGACTCCATCGGTCCAGTTGGTCAGGTTCGGCCGACCGGCGCTGCTGGTCGGCCCTGACGTCTTGGTCAGGTCGCTGGGCAAAACCGTGGCCACAAACGTCGGCGCACCGCCACTCCAGACATACATATTGGGTTCACCGAGCGTGCCATTTCCACCATCGAGCTGCTGCTCTGAGATGAAGTAGACATGCGAGCCGTCCGCAGCAATATTGACGATTTCGCCTTCCCCGCTCGGGTTGATCTCAACGTCTTCTTCGCTCGTCGTATCGAAGCGATGAATCGTTTCGCCAATTACGTAGAACAGGTAGTTCCCGTTATCCGACAGACCGGCGAAGACCGGGTCGCCGCTTGCCACTTCCTCGCTCTTCGTGTTGTTCACTCGCACGTAGAGGGTTCCGTCGACAGTAAAGGCAACCGCCTTTCCGTCCCTCGAGACGCCCTCGTACAGAGCGACCTGCCCCGCCGTTAGCGGGTCGTTTCCTGGCAGGAGCGACACGACATGGGTCGGTCCACCGGCAGAGCGGTCATAGATGGCGCCGGTGCCGGTAGGCGGGGCTTCTTCCTCCAGTTGCAGCACCTGGCACCCGCTGCACCAAGCACTCTGACCCGGCAGATCACCGGTGGTGAAGATAATGTGGTTTCCGCCTTCGCTTACGTAGCGTCCCTGAGCATCCGGTTCGGTCCCCTTGCTTCCTTTGCCGATCAGTTCGAGGTTTCCTGAGGACCCCCGCAAATAGCTGCCTTCGCTGCCTTCGTCCTCGAAGGCATACGCATGATCCGGGGAAACACCACCGAGGAAGGGCCATCCCCTGTAGAAGCCCGCCGGGACACTGAGGTGATCAACGGTTGCCCAGCCTCCGTCGGTGCGTTCGGCTCGATACATATCGAACGTTCCACTACCCCCAGGAGGGCTGGACAGAGCACCCGCGTAGGTGGTGAACACGAAGCTGTCTTTCGTGGGGGAGCCAAGTTCCGTGGGGAACAGCTCCGGCGCCGCGAGGTCGCTGGTAGCTCCAAGGGTGAAGTGGGAGATCGTCTCCAGCATCCGTCCGTTGCTCTCAGGCGGGCTGACGAGCTCATAGGTCCTACATTCCGGCAGAGATGCCGAGGCACCTAGGCGTAACCCTTCGTTCGGACAGCCGGCGGCCATCGCCGGCGTGCAGAAACCGCAAACAATCAAGACAGCACCTAGAAGCGTTGCCCCGACCCAACCGCAATTTCGACCGAGCATCCCCCAACCCTCTTTCGTTTTCCCGTAACGAGGGTGCGCTAACGGCCACCCATCCCTGGTAGCGACCGTAGGAGTTCGCATACGGTGTTGTCAAGGTACTTCGCGGTTCCTCAAAAGGCACCGGCGGCTCCCGCAAATGCCGTGAGAGTAAAACAATCCCTGCATTTCTCGGTTTTTTGCCACCAACTTTCCGGTGCCAAATGTCACCCGAGCGGCTGACATAGCCGCAGTAAACGGAGGTGCAGCCCATGGCTGCACCTCCACCTTCTAGGGCCTGTCGGCCTACGCGGTCGTCGAGCCTATGAGCCACTCTTCACGTAGAGCGGTTCTGTCGCTTCCGTTTTATCTGTTTCGAGTGTGAAGGTCATGTCGAGCCTGCCTGCGCTCGGACAGAGGATCCCGCCTTCCTCCTTGGTCCATTCGACCGTGCTGAAGGTGATCTCGGCATCCTCGGATGTGCCGGCCGCTTCGTCTGTTGTGATCGTTCCTTCAGCCGCAGCGGTCCGGTTGTATTTGCAGCTACCGACCGTTGTGCTTGTCATTACGAATGTGACCGACCGGGTTTCTTTGGTGCACGAGTTGCCACGAATAGTGGCGGTGTCGCTGTTAAGCACCCTGATGCACCACGGAACGCCGTTGCCGATATTGGTGTCGATGGTGAAATTGCCGAAGCTGCCTGTGCACTCGCCGTTCGGCCCGGTGCCGGTGCATGGTTAACTTTTCGATGTCAGCTTCAACGGTGCCTGCGCCGTTTTTTGTCAGTAGGCCTGTGAGTTCTGCTGCATTGCAGGTCCATAATGTGTTGCCACCTGCGTCTGTCATCTCGATACCGCCTGTCAGGTGCCCGCGGATGAGAGATCCGACCGCAATGTTGTTACAGGTCACATCATCCGACTGTGTCTCGCAGACGCGCGTCGCCGAGGCGGTGCCCGGTACGGCGAAGGCGACACAGGATGCTGCGGCCATGCAGGCCAGGATGAGCTTCTTGCTCATGAGATACTTCCTTTCCTTTGATCCCGGGCTTGGACTACGAGTTGGCCGAAGGCCCTTAGATCTGTGTCTGCTTCGTGCGGCATCGTCGAACTTGTGCCGCTTAGCGTCAGGCTGTTGGGTCGGGCTCTAAACGAAGTGCAGCCCCCGGTTCGGGGGCTGCACTAATTCCAGCGACGGTAGGTACTATTCGCCTTTCTTCAGCCAAAGCGGTTCTGTCGCCGGGGATTTGTCTGTTTCGAGTGTGAACGTCATGTCGAGTCTGCCGACGCTCGGGCAGAGGATCCCGCCTTCCTCCTTGGTCCATTCGACCGCGGTCAAGGTACCCTCGGCGTCCTCAGATGTACCGGCGGTTTCGTCTGTTGTGATCGTTCCTTCAGCCGCTGCCGTGCGGTTGTATTTGCAGGTGCCGACCGTTGTGCTTGTCAGCACGAATGTGATCGACCGGGTTTCTTTGGTGCACGAGTTGCCGCGGAGTTTGAAGGTGTCGCTGTTGTTGACCGAGAGACACCAGGGAACGCCGTTGCCGATATTCGTATCGACGGTGACATTACCGAAGCTGCCTGTGCACTCGCCATTCGCTCCGGTACCGGTGAAATGCGCTGTTTCGATGTCGCCTTCAACAACACCGCCGCTGTTTTTTGTCAGCAGGCCTGTAATTTCCGCGGTGGAACAGGTCAGCAATGTGTTCCCGTTGGCGTCTGTCATCACGCTGTTGCCTGTGAGGTGTCCGCGGATGTTCTGGTTGATCGCGATGTTGTCGCAGGTCACATCGTCCGTTGTTGTCTCGCAGAGGCGCGTCGCTGACGCGGTAGCGGGCAAAACCACGAACGCCGCAAAAGCGGCCACGGCCATACAGGCCAGGATGAGCTTCTTGCTCATGAGATACTTCCTTTCCTTGATCCCAGCTCGGCTGGGCGTTGATCGAGCTCTCGGGGCGCTTGCCTGCAAGACGCGCGCCTCGGGGGCTCTCTTGCTTCGTCCGGTTTTGGACGAGTTGATTCGATCGGAGCTTGTATCAGCGCTCAGCGACTGGTCAAGGTCCTGCGACTGGTTGCTCAGGCGAAATATCGGTTCGCGGCCTCGGGCTTCATCTGCGGGTTTTTGGCTTTCTCCCTGCAAATCGGGATGTGGCGCGCAGATTTGCGAGTGACAAGAGTCGCTCGGACAGAGTTGGCACTTGGTGACAGGGGGAGTTAGTCTGGATAACGTCGCGTACCCAGTCAGAGACTGCGGAGCATTTTTCGCTTTGGGAGAGGCGGCGGCTATCGAAACCGAACCGAAAAAGTTGTCGGGCGAGCAGACGTCGCTAGCCGACCTGCTCAAGCTGGTCGGCAACGGCGCCAACGGGCCGATCCTGATGGCCCTGGGGCCGCGCTCGCTGCGCACGAAGAAGCTGACCGAAAAGGTCCCCACCTACGCTCCGCGCACGGTCTACAGGCACGCGCGCAAGCTGGCGGAAATCGGGCTCGTCGATCGCGAGGAGGTCGCGGGCGTGCCGTCGACGGTGATCCACAGCCTCAGTCCGGCCGGCCGCGACCTCTACCACCTCATCAACACCTACGCCAAGGCTTCGCTCCCCTGGGTCGACGGCCCCGGCAGCGGCGACGGGCTCTGGACAGTCTGCGCTCTGCTGGGAGAGATGTGGACACACGGCTGGATCGAGGAGCTGGGCCACGGCGGCCGCTCCGCGACCGACCTGGCCGAGGCCACCTCGCAGATGACCTTCCACCAGGTCAGCCGCCGTACCCACCAGCTGCTGTCCTGGAGCCTCCTCTACGAGAGCACCGCGCGTGGGCATCGCAAGCGCTACCAGCTGAGCGATCAGACCAGGCATGCGATGGCGCTGCTTGCCGGCCTCGGCCGCTGGCGGCAGCAGCACGTCGACGAGGAAGAGGCCGGAGGGCTGACGGTCACGGAGATGGCGACGGCGCTCCGTGCCGCCCTGCCGCTGCTGCAGATGCCCGAGCACCAGGGGCGCAGCATCAAACTCGGGATCGTCGGCACAACGGGGAGCGACGGCCAACGCGGCTCGGCCACCCTGACGGCCCACGTGAGCCCGGGCGGCGCCGTCCGCTGCGTCAAGGAACGGCCGTCCGAAGACGCCTGGGCGATCGGCACCGTCGACACCTGGTTCGCCGCGCTCCTCGACGACGACCGCGGGCGGATGCGGGTCGGCGGCGACCTCGACTTCGTCGACGACTGCCTGAAGCTGCTGCACGAGATGCTCTGGGCCGCCCCGGCCGCTGTGGGCGCTCGCTAGGCTCAGTCGAGCCGATGAGCGAGACCGCCGAGCGCATCCACGTCACCCGCTCCCGCGCCAAGCCGGGCGGCACCGCCGCCGAGGCCGACGGCACCGTTCCCTTCCGCCGCGCCCGCAAGCCGCCGTGGCTGAAGGTGCCGGCGCCGGGCGGGCCGAACTACCGGCGGCTGAAGGAGAAGATCGGCTCCGACAACCTCCACACCGTCTGCGAGGAGGCCAACTGCCCGAACGTCGGCGAGTGCTGGGAGCGCGGCACCGCGACCTTCATGATCCTCGGCGATGTGTGCACCCGGCGCTGCGGCTTCTGCAACGTGCAGACCGGCAAGCCGACCTGGAACGACCCGCTGGAGCCGCTGCGCGTCGCCAACCAGGTGAAGACGATGGGGCTGCGTCACGCCGTCGTCACCTCGGTCGACCGCGACGACCTGCCCGACTACGGGGCGAGCGCCTTCGTCGGCGTCGTCCGCTCGATCCGGATGCTGGCGCCCGGGTGCAAGGTCGAGATCCTCACCCCCGACTTCCGCGGCCAGGAGATGCCGCTGGCGAAGGTGATCCACGAGCGGCCCGACGTCTTCAACCACAACGTCGAGACGGTGCCGCGCCTCTACCCGGTCGCCCGCCGCGGCTCGCAGTTCCTGCGCTCGGCGCGGGTCCTGAAGATGGCCAAGGAGATGGGAGGCGACGAGGTCGTCACCAAGTCCGGCCTGATGGTCGGCCTCGGCGAGTCCTTCGAGGAGATGGTCGAGACCTTCGGCCTCCTGCGCGAGCACCACGTCCAGGTCCTCACCGTCGGCCAGTACCTGCGCCCGACCGAGAACCATCTGCCGGTCGTCCGCTACTGGCACCCCGACGAGTTCGCCGCCCTCGAGCGCGCCGCCTACGACCTCGGCTTCGAGTCCGTCGCCGCGGGGCCGCTGGTGCGCTCCAGCTACCACGCGGATCAGAACCTGCCGGAGGGCAAGCGCGCCGAGCAGCTGATCGCTTAGGCGATGCCGCTTACAATCTGCCGCGCGGGGCCATAGCTCAGCTGGCAGAGCGCCGCCTTTGCAAGGCGGAGGTCGCCGGTTCGATCCCGGCTGGCTCCACTGCTACGCGTCAGTCGAGGTCGAAGTCCTTCGGGGGCTTCTGCTCGAACCAGAGCTCGTCGTCCTCGGGGGCGTCCTCGAGGAAGTCGGGGGTGTCCTCGAGCACGTCCTCGTGGCCGGTGTCCGGGTCGTAGTCCGGGCGCGGCGTCTCGTCCTCGTCGTCCTCAGCCTCGTCGGCGATGAGGGCGGAGGGCTCGGCCACCGGGGCCGGGATGTCGTGCTCGTCGGTCAGCGGGGGAAGCTCCTGCTCGTCGACGGGCGCCTCGAGCGCCTGGTCGAGCTCGTCGGAGAGGCGCTGGTCGCTCCAGAACTCCTCGTCCTCTTCGTCTTCGTCCTCGGCGAGGGGGACTGCGGGCGGCTCGGCCCGCGAGGCCTGGATCTCCGCCGCGGGCTCGGGGGCCGGGGCGTCCTCGGTGCCCATCTCGGCCTCGATGTCGAAAAGTTCGGTCGGCTGCTCGGCGATCGCCTGGCGCTCCCCGGCCTCCTCCCCCGGGCGGGCCTCGTCGGCGGCGGGAGCCTGCTCGGCGGGCTCGGCGACGATCTCGTGCTCCATCGCCGTCTGCTCGACCTCCGGCGGCGGCAGCTCCTCGGCCGCCGGGGCGGCCTGGGCTGCGTCCTCGGCCGGGGCCAACGGAGCATCGGCCTCGGGCGCGATCGTGTCCGCCGCCCCCACCCGCGGCTCCTCGCGCCCGGCGGCGCCCTCCGGCGGGGGCGGCTCCTGCAGATCGGCGACGTTGATGCGGCGGGCGCCGCTCTGCTCATCGGCCTCGGTGGCCTTGGCGGCCTCGGGCGTCGCCATGAACTCGGTCGGCGCCTCGGAAAACGGATCGGGCTCCTCCGGCCGCCCGGGCGGACCGAAGGCCTCGTCCTCGAGCTTTTTCAGCTCGGCCTCGTCCGCGCCATGGGCGCGCTTCAGTTCCAGGTGCTCTCGAATTGCGTCGTCGAGGATGCTCATGCCGGCTACTCCCGCAGGAGGCTTTCAAAGACTATGGGGTTATCCTGTCGCTTGCGAGGCAATGGGAGCAACTTCCCATCCCGCAGAGCCCGGGGCTATAGCTCAGCTGGCAGAGCGCCTGGATCGCACCCAGGAGGTCGGCGGTTCGAATCCGCCTAGCTCCATCGCCGAAAAGCCCTGCACGTCGCAAACTTCACTTTTTGCAGGGCTTTTGAACCGCCTCTGAAATCGGCTCCTATTTCAGGCACTAGTGCCTGAAATCGCCAGGATACGAAGGGATTAGCAGCGATTTCGGCTTATTCCTCCTCGCTTTGCGGCGACCGCGGAGCTACGGTCGCCGCCCGATAGAAACAAGTGCCCCCGCGCTGCGCAAACAGCCGGGGGCGTGGCAGAGGAAGGAGCACTTCCCATGCAGGACAAGGGTAAGGGCGCGAGCCCCCTCCCGGCCTTCATCGCGGCCGGCAAGCGCGAGGAAATCTGATGGACGGGCGAGCCAGGGACAAAGCGGCCGCGGAGCGGTTCGGCAGGAACCTACGGAAGGCACGTCATCGAGCGGGCTTTTCCCAGGTAGAGCTCGGCAGGCGCACCTTGTTGCACCGGACCCACATCGGCTTCATGGAGAAGGGGGAGCGCCTGCCGCGCGTGGACACGCTGGTCAAGCTCACCTCCGCGCTTGCGGTAGGCACCGACGAGCTGTTGCAAGGCATCGGGTGGGTTGTCCCCGGCCCCGGCACGCCGGGGGGCTTCTCGGTCGTCCCCCAGTCGGAGGCGGCCGGCTATGCCCGGTAAGAAGAAGACCGCGACCCCGGAGGAGGCGCTGCACACGATCCTCAAGCACCCGCTGCGCAAGCAGCTCCTGAGGCTCATCGTCGAAGCCGGCGAGGAGCTCCGAAGCCCCAAGGAACTGACCGTCCCGGTGAGCAAGAGCATCTCGAGCGTCGGCTACCACGTCCGCGTCCTCGCCGAACACGGCGCGGTTGCCCTGATCGACAAGCAGCCGCGTCGCGGCTCGGTCGAGCACTTCTACGAAGCGACCTCCCTCCTCGACGAAGTGCCCTGGGGGCGCCTTGCCCTCGGACTCCCGCCTTCCCCCAGCAACGACTTCCCGAACCGACCATCCACGAGCAAGGAGGACTCAGCATGAGCGAAAAATCGGCAACCGCCGGCGCCGGCAGGCGCGGTGGCGGTAAACGGGCGCGTAGTGCGCCCCCGAAAGAAGCGCGGCTCGGCCCGGGCGAGCTGGACAAGCTCGTCCTCGGCTACATGCGCCGCCACAAGAACGCCGCCCCGCACGGCCCCGGTGCAGTCGCGAAAAGGATCAAGCGCTCCTCGGGCGCGGTGGCCAACTGCCTTGACCGGCTCGCGGCGGCAAAGAAGGTGCGGCTGGCCACCACGAAACCCCGCCGCTATGAGCTGACCGGCAACGCCAAGTAACGAACATCCGAAAAAGCGACCCCCGGCGGCGCCGTAAACGCCGGCCGAGGGCCTGACCACAAGGAGGCGATAGCTCCCTATGGCTGACGATAAATCTACGGGCCTGGAACCCCCGAAGTTCCGGACCCCCCACGACGAAGACGAGCGCGACCAGCGCGCGGTTCTCCACCAGGTCCTGTTCCTCCACCCCGCAACGCTGACCCGATGTGAGCTGGCCCGGGAACTGAGCGGCGCCGGCCTGCAGAGAGTCCTCGGCAACGACGCGGTCGAGCGAGCGGTGCGCGAGCTCGCGGGCACCGGCCTGTTGCATCCCCCGTGCGAGGTGGGCAGGGTCCTACCGACGAGAGCCGCCCTCCGCTACTACGAGCTGAGCGGGGGTGCGGAGTGATGGCGGCCGAAGAGCGAAAAGAGCGCTACGACATTCCGGAGAAGGGGGCGCTGATCCTGGTCCACGGTCGCGTCCATGAGGTGACCGAGACCTGGGAGGGGACCGGCCCGCGCATCGGCGAAAAAGCCGGCTACTACACGTGCCACGACCCCGGCGACGGCACCGCGCCGACGAAGCACGTCCACGACGAGGGCGCTCCCTGGCGCCCGGCCACCGGCCAGCCCTGGGACGAGGACCGAACGACGCCGGCCGAGCGGGCGCTGCGGGTCAGGACGCTCGCCCACCACGCCGACCGCGAGGCGTTGCAGGCGGTCTTGGAGGCCGGGGCGCTGGCCCTCGTGGAGAGGGGCCACGAGTCCCGGACCGTCGAGCGGCTGGCCGCGGCCATTGCCGGGGCCTTCGACCCCTACCCGGCCGAGTACCCCCTCGACCGCAAGGTCCACCTCCTGAACGGCTACGAGGCCCGTGTCGTCGGCCGCTACATGAACGGATACGGGAAGTGGGAGTACCTGGTCCGCCACGGCGACGGCGAGGTCTGGAAGGAGGCCGAGGGCGACCTGTTCCAGGCGTGGCTGAAATGGACCGAGCCGAAGATGCGGGTGCCCATGCCCCGAAGCGAGGTGGTCCTGCGCGCCCTCGACACGCTGATCGAGCAGGAGGACGATCCCGAGGACGAGTTGGAGAGCTTGAACCTCGACGCCCGCACCCTGAGGAACCTGCGGTTTGCCCGTCTGATGGTCGGTGACATCGATAGGCGGCGGAAGATCGCCCGTCGCCTGCGCGCGCTTGAGGACCCGACCGGCGAGGTAGCCGACTTCGCCGAGCGGCTCGAATCCAGCCCCTGGAAGCAGGAGTCCTGATGGGCCGCGTCGCGCCCAGCTAGGTAACGGATCGCCTCGATCCTTCAGACCGGATGCTTCGCTTGCCGCCCTGGGCGAGCCGTGAAGGCCCTTCGCCGAGAGAAGAGCCTGACCCAGGAGCGGCTCGCGGAGCAGGCCGGCATCACTGTCACCTACATCGGCAGGATCGAGAGGGGGCCTGGACGGCCCTGACCAGGCTCTGTCAGAAGGCGAGAATGGCGGGGCTCATCCGGACGCCGCCCTTTCCCGCTCTTGCACCCCTGCCTCAAGCCGTGCCACCGCCGCCTCCTCGGCAGCGCCTCGTGACGGCTGACCCGCGGCAGCGGTGCGTCCGCGCTTTAACCTTCCTCCTCGAAGCCGGTCGAAGCCGGGACCGGCCAACTCCCAGAAGCCTCGGCGCGCCTCCGCCTTCAGGCAGCCGGCCTGGACAAGCTTCGAGCGCGCCCTGTCGAGGCTCGCTTCCCAGCGCACCTTGCCCGAGGGCAGTGCCTCGAGATCGACCGCGCAGAGGTTCCCCTCGACCGCCGAGAAGACGGCGTCCTGGACCTCCCGCCGCGGCGCCAGTCCGTCCCGCTCAGCGAGCGCCCTCAGGAGCGGCAATTCATAGCTGGTGTAGCCCAAGGGGCGCGTTGGCTCGGGGGTGAAGGGGATGGCGGCGACCCGTTCGCCGTTGACGAGCGCCTTCAGGCGCGCCCTCTCGCCGGGCTCGCGGCTCATCATGTGCGCGTAGGTGCGCAGGGTGAAGGCCGGGTCGGTGTGGCCGAGCTGCTTCATCACCGAGATCGGGTCCACCCCGCAGGCGATCAGGACCGAGGCGAAGGTGTGGCGGAGCTTGTGGGGCGTCAGGCCCTTCGGCAGAGGCACCCGGCCGCGCTTTTCGAGGATCTCGTTGGTGCGCTCGAAGACCGGACCCAGCACGCGGTCGCGAAGGTTGTCCTTGTCGCGGCGACCGCCGGTCGCGGTCGGGAAGACGAGGTCGTCGGGACCGCTGCGGTAGGCCTTTGCCTTGTGCTCGGCGAGGAGGTCGCGGAGGATCGGCAGCATCTTGATCTCCCGCAGCCCGGCCTGGGTCTTCGAGCGGCCGACGAAGAGCCGGCCGTTGGCCAGATCGACGTCGCGCCAGAGCATGTAGCCGACCTCGAGCGCTCGGGGGCCGGCGAGGACGAAGGTGGCGACGATCGCCTTCCGTTCGGTGAGCGTGTACCTGCGGTCGCGGTCCAGCTCTTCGGCGGCGTCGAGCAGCGCCTCGATCTGCTCGGCGGTGTCGAGGTGGACCGGAGGCTTCACGGGCTCGATCAGGCGCCGCCGCTTGCCCACCGCGGCGTTCTCGGCGACGAGCTTGTATTCGAGAGCGACCGAGAGGACCCACTGCAGCACGTCGATCGTCTTGTTGATCGAGGAGGCAGCCAGCGGCCGGAGGATCTGATCGCGCTCGTCGCGCAGCGGCCGCCGGCGGTCGATCGCGCGCAGCCTCGCCTCGGACTCCTGCACCTTTTGGTGGCGGTAGGCATCGACCGCCTGGATGTCGATGTCGAGCAGCGGCCAGTCGCCGAAGTAGGGCAGCAGGTGCCCGAGCGCCCATTCCATGAAGGCGAGGTGGTTGTCTGAGACCTGGCCCTGGCGCGAGGCGACAAGCCGGCGGGCGAAGGGACCGAAGATCGTCTTTGCGGTTTCCTCCTCAGCCTCGGCGTCGGCGCGGCGCTTCTTCTTCGTCGGGGAGACCCAGATGCCGCGGCGGACGTCGGCGAGGATGTTTTCGAGTTCCTCCTCGGCGCGCTCATAGGTCCAGCCGTCGCGTTCGAAGCCGAGCGTCAGGTACTGCCGACGGCCGTAGGCACTGAAGCGCAGGGCGAAACCGCGTCCGGCCTTCCACTCGCGGACAAGCACCACGCCCTTGGCTCGCTTTGCCATCTAACGAGCCTCCGCCAGCGGGGTGTGCGAGGCATCGCGAAGGCCGAGGTCCAGGAGCCGCTGTGAAAACTCGTCGCGACCCTCGACCGGCCGCAGAAGCCGGGCGAGGTCGCCGCCGGCGAGCTCGAGCAGCACCGCGACGGCCGCCGCGCCGTCGCCGAAGACGCAGAGCTGTGGGACGAGCATGCCGCGGCTGTCGCCCAGGTAGTGAAGAACGACTTTGAACTCACCGCCCGCTCCGACGCCTTCCCCCTCTCTGTAGTCGCCGATCAGGAACTCGCCGTCGTGGGGCACCGGCACCCGCTCGGCGTAGTCCTGCCGGTGGTGATCGATGAAGGCGAGCGAGTGCTCTTCGCCGTCGCCCCCGCCGTGCCTCCGGGTCGCCTTTTCCTGTCCTGCCATCCGGATCACCTCCTCGCGTTCCGGCGCAGACGGGGTGGCGGCGCGAACCCAGCGGGTCTAGGCTGTGAATCGCGCCGAAGCATCTCCTTCGGCGCCGGGCCGGGGGCGTTGCTGCGCCCGCCGGCCGCATCGGTTTTGCTTTCCACGACGTTAGCTCTGGTTGCCGCTGAAAGCGAGTCGGAATGCGGGATTCCGGCAAGCGGGGGCAATCGGCGCCGATCGCCGGGGGAAACCGGGTGGCGCGGCGCGCCGATCCGCGCGGCCACCTCGTCGGGATCGAACCGCAGCCGCGGGCGAGTGCCGGTTCCCAGCCGCCGCGCTCCCAGCTCCTCGGCATGGTCGTAAACCCAGCGCCGCGAGATGCTCCATTGCCTGGAGACCTCGGCGGCGGAGAGCATCGTCTTCGGGCCCTGCACCGCGGGCGCGGGCTCTTGAAAGGGCCCACCCAGCAACTCGGCGAGCCGCGTCGCCAGCGCATCGATCGACTCCGGCGCCAGCCGCAGCTCGCCCTGATCCTGCGGTGGCGCGCTCACCCGCGCTTCCTCCCTAAAGGGCCGCGGCCCTCGCTTTCCGCCTGTTCAGTCCAGTGCCGGATCCGCGCCCTGGCAATCTCGACGTAGGCGGGCTCGAGCTCGATGCCGAAGAAGCGCCTGCCCTCGAGCACCGCCGCCGCCCCGGTGGTCCCCGAGCCGGCGGTCGGGTCGAGCACCACACCTCCGGGCGGGCAGAGCAGCCGCGCGAGCCAGCGCATCAGCTCCAGCGGCTTCACGGTTGGGTGGAAGTTGCGCGCGTCGCCGCTCGCGCCGGCGTTCGGGAAGAGGTTGAGCGCCCGCTTCGGAAGCCGCTCGCAACCTGCGTCCCGCTCGGCGCGGCTTGCCTTCGGGCAGTAGAGGAAACGGCTCGGCGCAAGTCGCGCGCGACCCTCGCCGATGCACTCATCGGCTGCGGCTACGGCGCAGCCGGGCGTGCAGCCCTCCTCCTCGCAGTCGGGATCGTGCCCGAGGATGGCGTTCGCGGGGTGGCGCCCTTCGACCCGGCAGCTCTCGGTCATCAGGGCCCCGGTTCCGTGGCGGGCGATGGTTTCCTCGGTGGTCTCGTCGAGCCCCCGGCGGGCGAGGACGATCGGCTCGAAGGCCGGCTTCAACGTCGTCGCCCGCCCGCCGGGGTAGCGGCGCGACTTCGACATCCCCTCCGCGTAGAGCCACATCAGCGTGTCGCGGATCTCCAGCCCCGCGTCCTCGATGCCGCAGGCCAGCCGGTGGAAGGTCCGAGGAGATCCGAAGGCCGCGAAGAAGCCGCCCGGCTTCAGCACCCGCCGGCACTCGCCGGCCCAGATCTGAGCCCAGACCTCGAAGGCCTCATTAGGTGTCAGGCGGTCGTGCCCCTCCCTCGCAGACGCCTCCTGAAGGGCTTCGGAATCCCACCGCTCATTGTGAAAGCCGATTCCGTAGGGCGGGTCGGTGACGATCGCGTCGACGCTTTCGGGCTCGAGTTCGCCCAGTACCTCCAGGCAGTCGCCCTGCACCAATCGGGCCTCAGGTGCCGCGGTGTGCGCCTTCCCGGCGCACCCACGACTGCGTTTCGCTTTCGCCCGGGAGCCGTGCGCCGCCATCAGCTCTCCCCTCCCCGGCCGTCGACCAGCCAGCTGACCGGCTTCTGTGGTTCCCGGACGTCGGTGAAGATCGGCGCGAAGGGACCTCGCTCGGCCAGGTCCTCTGCCAGGCAGAAGCGGATCGAGAGCGCCGGTAGGCGCGGGACGGCCGTGGTTCTGCGCAGCAGCGCCACCGCGGTGTCCCGGCGCCGCCTCAGCGCCTCACGCCCGGCGCCTGCGAGGACGCAGATGACCGGCGGGAAGAACGGGTAGCGCGAGCGCCACAGCGGCTCTCCGTCCTTGCCCCGCGCATCGTAGAGATCGACGTAGCGATCGAGCTCGGCGGCGAGGCGGTCGACCGTGAGGGTTGCGCGGTCGAGCTCGCAGAAGCGCTGCTCCAGGACCGCTCCCGAGCCGGTCAGCCGCAGATAGGTGAGGAGCGCGTCGGTGATCAGCATCGACGCCCTGCGGCCTGAGCCGAGCCGGTGGGCGACCTCGTGACGCCAGCCCAGCGGCCCGAATTCGTCGCCTCGCTCCCGTGCCGCCGCCAGGAAAGCGATGCCGAGATCGTTGACAGCAAGGGTGTGAGCCTGCAGAGGCCCGGCTGCCGAGTCGGCGTCGAGCAGCCTCGGCATCTTCTCCAGCAGGCCGGCGGCCAGCGCCGCTTCGACGCCGCGCTCGGTGGCGAACCAGAGCCGCCGCGGCATTCCGGCGGCGCCGGCCTGGGCCACAAAGGAGGCGAGCCCGGCGGTGGCGAGCGGGCGCAGGACGGCCCGCATTCGGCGCTCGCTTCGCCCTGGCAGGTGGATCGCCGCGACCTGGGGGGTTGAGAGAACCCGGTGCTGGGCAAGCGAGGCGAGGATCTCCACCGTCACCAGGGGAAGGGAAGTTCGGGGAGGCCTACTCACCGGGGTCCCCCGGCACTTCAAGCTGTCCAGGACCGTCGTCTTCGTCGCCCGGCTTGCCCTCGCCGTTCTTGCTTTGAAGTGCGGCGAGGATGCGGTCGTCGAGGTCCTCGAGGTGGCTAGCCACTTCTGCTGCGGAGCGGCCGGGAGTCGCTCCCTCCTCTTTGGGGGTCCGCCCGGCAGGCGGCGGGCCGATCGCGTCCTCTACCTGCACCCCGCCGAGGGCGAAAGGCGCGCTCAGGCTGCCGCGGTGGGTGACCTGCGCAATGAAGCGGTAGCGCTCGAGCTTGGTCAGCGCCGCCGGGCTCGGCCGGCCGCCCCACTCCTTGGCGAGCAGGCCCGCCGCACGGGAGTTCACCGTGGTCGCGAGAAGATGTGAGCGGTTGGTGGTCAGCGCGTTTAAGGTCGCTGCGCTCAGGCGCTCGGGGTTCTGGTTCAAGAGCACCGCCCGCAGGCCGAACTTCGCGCTCTGCTCCAGGAGCGCTGCGAGGTTGCCCGAGGCAGCTCCGTCGTAGCTCTGCACCTCGTCGAGGAAGACCCAGAAGGGCTTGCGCTTCTCGGGCGGCAGCTCGGCCCGGCCGCGGGAGGCGTGCAGGAGGTCGAAGAGCAGCAGGTTGGCGACCAGCCGCTCGCGGGTACCGCCCGCGCCGGGACAGGCGAGGACGATCCTGCCCTCGTCCATCGCCTCCCGCACCCGGTAGGTGCCGCGGCTTTGGCCGAGCAGCGTCCTGATCTGGGTCGAGCGGCGCAGGCGGTCGACCATGTTGGTGAGCGGGGTGATCGCCTCGGGGGCCAGAAGCGGGAAGCGGTCGGTCCAGAAGCCGCGCTCGTCGCGCGGCAGGAAGGGCTGTACCGCCTCCCGCCATTTCTCGTTGCTGAGCAGCGTCGGCAGCTGGAAGATCGTCGGCGCCAGCTCGGGGTCCTGCAGGCGGGAGGCGATTGCCGCCAGCGCCGAGGCGGCCTGCGTCGTCAGGTTGATCGCCCGCGTCGAGCGCTCGCCCCATTCGAGCGCCGAGGCGAAGGCGTCGACCACCGCCTCGACCCGCGCCTCGCTCTCCCCGGCGCCGCCGCCGAGCTCGAAGAGGTTCCAGCCGGGTTGGGATGCCGAGGAGCTGCCGGGGCCGAGGTCGATCCGGACGATCCGCCCGGGATCGACGTCGGCAAGGTAGGGCTCGATCCGCTCCAGCGCATCGCCGTGGGGGTCGAGGAAGAGACCGCCGTGGCCCGACCGCGCCAGGTGGACGAACTGGGCGATCGCGGTCTCGGTCTTGCCGTAGCGCGAGCGCCCGGCGACGTAGGTGAAGAAGGTGTCGGCTGCCCTCACGCCGACGATCCGCTCACCCGACTCGGTCGCGACCTTCCCGAGCGGGATCAGCCCCTTGTTCGCGGCGCCCGTTTCGTAGGTCGGCAGGTCGGGGGGCGGCGAGAGCAGGGCGCCGGAGCGAAGGACGCCGCGCTCGCCGCAGTGGACGGTCGGCGGCTTCAGCAATCCGGCCAGCTCGCGAGCGGAGAGGATCGTCTTTCGCGCCGGGCGGAAGAGACCGCTCCTATAGCGCCGGTCGAACCGGGCGCGGCGCAGCGGCAGGTCCGAGCCCACGAAGGCGAGACCGGGAACCGGCAGGCCCGAGACCTTGAGGAAGTTCCGCTCGCCCATCGGCCGCACCGCCGCCAGAAGGGACGACATCGCCACCTTCGCCCTCGCCTTGCTCGGAGCCTCGCAGCGCAGGAGGATCTGCGCCTCGAACAGCTCACCCGAGCCCCGGAGCTTGCGGTCGATCGCTTCGACCGCAAGCCGGCGCTCGATCTGCTGGTCGGGGTCGAGGCGACCCGGGCGGCGCTCCTCGCCGGTGAGCAGCGCTCCCCAGTCTTGGCGGACACCGTGGATGCGGCGGGCCTCCCGGCGCAGGCGGCGGTGCAGCCTGGCGGCCCGGCGGCCGCTCGCCGGCAGCAGGTCGACGCAGACCTCCGCCGACTCGCCCTTGCCCAGCCGGCCGATCGCCGCCGCAAAGGGCTGCAGGGGGTCGGGCCTCGTCCCCGGTCGGGCCAGCGGCTCGACGCTCGGGCCGTCGAGAACCAGCTCGGCGCGCAGCGCAGTTCGTCTGCCCCTGCCCCTCGGCTCGGGTTCCCCCAGCACCTCCTCGGCCGGGCGCACCTCGGCCCCCTCGAAGCTCTCCAGGGCGATGCGGAGCGCCAGCGCGGCCCGCTCGGGAACCTCGAGCAGGTAGGCCATGCGGCCCTCGCCGTCGCTCGCGAGCCTGATCCGGATCGCGCTCGCTCGGCGGTCGACCCAGCCGGCGACCCGGCGCTCGCTCGCGGCGAGCTGGGCGGCGAACCCGAGCACCCTCTCGGTGTCGGCCTCGAATTCGTCAGCCGGCACGACCGCCACCGCGCGGCGCGATCTCAACGCGCGGCGGGTTGCGAAGAAGCGATGTGTAACCAGCGCTGAGGTGATAGCGAGGGCGCCGAGTGCAAGGGGCGCGAGCGACGCCGCGGTGGCGAGGAGATGATCGACCCGCAGGCGCGAGAGGAAGCGATCCAGGGCGACCAGCGCCGCGAGGAGGAAGATCGCGATCAGAGGGCGGGGATCGGAAGGGTTGAGGTTCGAGTTCACGACACCACCCCGCCGAGCCGCAGATATGTCGGCAAAACCGCAACGGCGCGATCGCCGCAGCGATGCGGTATCGCGCGCCTCACCCGGGATCTGATCCGGAGCAGGCAGCGGACGGGGCCGCGGAACAGCCGGTGGAACTCCTGCGCGCTAGCCACGGGGCCTCCTGGGTCGCCGATCGCAACCCCGGCGAGGCGAGAAGGGAAGCGGCCTGCGCCCCTTCCGCGACCTGTGCGGATCACGCCGCGCCCACGGAAGACCTCTGCGGCGCCGCTCAGCCATGCGAGCCCGCCTTTCCCGGGTTGAAGAGCACGAGGTAGGCCGCCCCGCTATCGCGGTAGCGGCGCAGGAACCGTCGCCACCCGGAGCGGGCGGCGCGAGCGCTCGGTGCGCTGACCCGAACGACGGCTCGGAGTCCGCGCGCTCCGACCAGGTCAACCTTCAGGTGGCTGTCTCTATAAGGAAGGTGCTGCAGGGCACGGTGGGAGCGGATCGCCCGCGCCGCTCTCCGCGCAGCCGCGCTGCCCTCGCGGTCCTGGGGGTCCTGGCGGCCCCGGCTCGATCCGTTTCGCGTGGACGCCGGTTGCGTAGTGGGAGCAGAGGGAGGCAGTGAGACGGTCGGGTGGTTTCCCTGTCGCCGGATCGATCGATCGGGCTGCTCTCCCTTCGCCGCCAACACCAGTAGCGCGAATCCGAGGAAGATCGCGGCGGCGAGGGCGAGGACCGCCCGCGCGGCACTCGGGTCGAGCGGGCGCTCGAGCAGCTCGCGGAGGCGGTCGATCACCGGTGTCCGCCTTCCGGTGGCACGGGCGGCCGGGCGTAGCCGAAGATCGGGGCTGGCATCCCGTACCGGGTCGCTTCGGAGGGAATGAAGGGGCCGTTGCGCGCGACCCGGTCGCCGAAGTTGCCGTCGATCGTCGTGATCTGGCCGCCGGCGAAGACGCGCTCGACGATGCCGACGTGGTCGCTCGCCTGCGGTCCCGAGCCGTAGAGGACGGCGTCGCCCGACGCCGGGGTCGCGCTCGGCGGCAGCACGCGGGCGCCGTCGGCTTCCGGGGTGGAGAGCGGCGGATCGCCGGGCGCCGTTACCGCGAAGGGGCCGCCTTCATGGGCCTTCGCCCACTCGTAGAGCGTCCCCGAGTAGGCATAGGGGGCGGTGCCGCCCCTCAGCGGCACGCCCGCCTTCTCCCAGACCCAGGCGACGAAGAGCGAGCACCACTGCTCGCAGGGTCCGTAGGGGTTGCAGTTGGAGCCGGACGGGCTCTCGGCGGTTCCCAGCTGGCTCTCGGCGATGCGGACGATCTCGTTCGCGCCGGCGCTGCCGTTGGCATCGCCGCCGCAGCTCGCTCCCGCCGATCCCCCCGCGGCGACGAGCTCGGTTTCCGGGGCGGGCGCGCCTTTGCCCTGGAAGCCGTATTCGACCGCCCGCGCCATCACTTCGTCGGCGTAACTCGCTGAGGAGTCCGAGCAGGCGCCGTAGTAGTTGCAGGCGACCTGCCGGTAGGCGGCGTAGGAGTCGCCGGCCAGGTCGAAGACCGGGCGCAGCATCCGCGCCGCGGTGAAGACCGCGTCGGCGGGATCGAAAGGATCGGCCCCGCCGCCGTCAGCGTCGACCTTGTAGCGGTCCCAGATAGTCGGGCCGGGCCCTGGGCTGCAGGCCGATTCGGGGACGATCGCGATCTGCATCGGCCCGCCGCAGCCCGACGGATAGACGTGAGCGCAGGCGCCGTGGCCGCACTCCTGGTAGCCGATCGAGGCGAGGAAGGCCCATTCGACGTCGAAGCGCCGTCCCGCCTGCTGGTAGATGCGCAGGCGGGCGGGCGGGATCGCCTTGACCGCGACCGTGGTCGCGGGGGCGGCCAGGGCGTTGCTTCCTCCCTGCTGAAGGCAGGCGAGGTTGCCGCCGAGGACCGCCATCAGCGTCCCCGCCACCGTCACCACCAGGACCAGCCCGGCGGCGCCGAGGCAGCCCAGCCAGAGGGGCAGGCGCGAGCCGCGCTCGACCCTCATCGCTCATCCGCCTTCGGCCGGCGGCGCCTTCGCTTGCGTGGCGGCGGCGCGGGTGAGCCCTCGGCGGGCGGGAGCTGTGAGCGATCCGTCTTCCCCGCTCTGCCCGCAGCGCTCTCGGGTTTGCCCTTCGGCGATCCCTCGCCTCGGGGATTCGAAGGCAGCTCTTCGCCGCCGGGCGGCGACGAGGGCGGTCGCCGCAGGCCCTCGGGCCCCGGCTCGCCGCCGCCTGGGCTCTGTGGCCCGGCATTTCGAGCTAGGGACTCGGCGGAGGGACGGCGCTTGCGGCGGGGTGGTTTCGCCTCGGCTTCAGCCGCAGCCTCCGACTGCTCCCCCGTCGCCCGCGATCTGCGGCCCTCCGGCTTCTCCCTGTCGACTCGAGTCGCGGAGGCCCGGCGGCGCTCGCCGGACCTCGCCGTCTCCGCCGGCTCATCACCGGCACTCGCGCCACCACCCCGGCCCGGGCCGGGGGCAGGAGCCCTCGGGCCGGACGCATCTGCATCGCCCCCGAAGCGATCGGCGCCACCGCTCGCAGCGCCGCCCAGGGTCCCCGTCACCCGGCGCGTGGCGCGGCCGAGACCCCGGAGCGGCCGCCCGACCGTGCGCGCCCCCGCGTAGAGCGCCATCACCCGCAGAGCTCCCTCCCGCCCCGGCGCCGCCGGCCCGGTGGCGATGCCGACGAGCCCCTGGGTCAGCTTCGCCCGCTGCAGGAAGACCGCCCAGAAGAAGAGCGCCTGCAGGCCGAAGGACATCAGCCAGCCCATCGCCGAGGTCGCGTCGGCGATCGCCCCGTTCACCGCCAGGAGCACCGCCAAAAGAAGCGAGTAGGCAGCCTTGCGAAGCAGGTAGCCGGCGAGCTTCTCCAGCCAGGCCCGGAAGAAGGCGTGCCCGCGGCCTGGGATCGCCGCCGCGACCAGCGCCACGGGTGCGAAGGCCAGGAGCAGGAGCAACAGGACCTGGGCGAGGATCACCCCGACCGAGAGCGCCCCCAGCAGGCAGAAGGCGCCGAGCTCGCCACCGAAGACGACGAGGGCGAGCAGCAGCCGCTGGTACTGGCCGCCCTCCTCCATCGCGTCGGTGGCGGGCTTGTCGACCGGGCCGAGGCGGTAGCCGCCGCGTTCGGTGTCGGCTTCGGGAAGCTTCGACGAGTCGCCGTCGTTCAGCGCGTCGTACTCGGCTCCGCGTTCGTCGGTTTCGGGACCGAAGCGCAGGAAGTGGCGCCCGTACTTGGCGGCGTTGTTGACGCAGACCTTGCCGTCGGCGCTGACCTCCTGCCCTTCGCGCAGGCGACGGGCGAGTTGCGTGTCGCGGTCGGCGTTCGAGGCGAGCGGTCGCACCGGCGCCGAGGCCGGGTCGCCATCGCCGCCGGTCCCGGGGAGCGCGCAGTGTTCGAGGCCGCCGAACTCCAGCACCGCCCAGGGCTTGTAGACCAGCAGTTCGAAGAGCTGGTCGGCGGCGGCGTCCCGGGCGCTCGCCCCGCCCGAGGGGCTGCCGTTGCGGGCGATCGCCAGGAAGCCCTGCGACATCCTGTTCGCCCAGCCCGAGGCGGCGCCGATCGTCTGCCCCGGCTCGGCGACGAAGAAGAGCGCGCCGACGATGTAGATCAGCGACAGAGCGAGGGCGCCGGCCGTCTCCGCGTAGCGGCGCTGCACCAGCGCCTTCCACATCGCCCAGATCCCGGCGATCGCCACCGCGACCACCAGCCAGGGCTGGCCGAACACGCTCCCATAGAGGGTGTGGATCGCCTGGGCGACCGGCCCGAGCGCCCCCGCCCCACCGGTCGCCTGCGAGCCGTTGACCAGGTCGAGGCTGAAGGCGAACCCGAAGAAGGTGACGAGCGCGTTGGCGAGAAAGCTCGTCGCCACCCACAGCAGGGAGGCGAGGAAGTAGGCGATCATCGGCAGCAGCCCGCCCGCGTCGACGCCCCCGGTCAGCGAGGCGCTGATCGCGTCGAAGTGCTGGTCGAGGGCGTAGTTCGCGAGCGGGTAGCGGCCGAAGAGCCCACCCGCGCCCAGCGGCGAGGCCGGGGCCACGTTGCCCCAGAAGTCGCTCGCCGCGGCCGCGAACGGCTGCGCGATCAGGACGAGGAGGCCGCCGAGGGCGAGGACGAGCGCAAGCCGTCGCTTCACGCCCGGCTCCCGGGCGTCGTGTCGAGCGCCGCCAGCAGCTCCGGCGCGACATCGAACTGCACCTCGCCCACGCGCCCGTCGAGGTCGCGCATCAGGCAGCGCCCCTGGCGGTATTCCGTCAGCCGCGAGCGCAGGGTCGCGTCGTCGGGATCGAGCCCCAACAGAGCAAGCGCCCGTTCGGCCTCGGGGATCGAGTCCTGGCCGAAGATGAAGTAGACGCCGACGAGCTCGGAGAGGTCGCCGAGGTCTGCGAGCCGCTGGGTCGCCAGCAGGATCGTCGCGTTCATCGCCCGGGCAAGCCGCACCAGGCGGTTCAACAGCAGCCGGCCTTGAGTCGAGGCCAGGAGAAACCACGCCTCGTCCAGCAGCACGATCTTGTGTCGATTGCGGTTCGTGCTGACGAGGCGCAGAGCTTTCGCCGCGACCAGAGCGAGCGTCGCCACGGAGACGCGCTCGGCACGGGTGTAGGTCTCGCGGGAGGCGCCGGGGTCGGGGAGCGTCAGCCCCGGCGTGCGGATCGTGATCACTGCCGGCTCGGCCACTAAGCCGCCTCCTCGATCGGCGCGAAGCCCAGGCGCGCGAGTCCGAAGTCCGAGAGGACCTCCAGGGCCTCGCCGGCTTCGCGGGCCGCCTCGGTCTCGCTCTCGCGAAGGCGGGTGACGACGCAGAGCAGGCTTTCCTCCCCGGCGCGGACCGCGTCTCGCACCGCCCGGTCGATCGCGTTCTCCCAGGCGGGCGGCGGGTCGCGCAGCAGCTCGATCAGGTAGCTGGAGGCGAGTTCCTCGCGCAGCTCGGGCAGGCCGATGAGGAGCGGATCGAGCTTTCCCCGGTTGCGCGGGTCGCCGGAGAGCTCCAGCACCTCGACCCTTCCCTCCAGCTCGGGTACGCCCTCCAGGTTGTGGTCGGGCTTGGGGTCGAAGGTGACCACCAGCGAGCCGCGAGCGGCGCCGCCGAAGGCGATCGCCTCGCCGCCGACGGTCTTGCCGCTGCCGGGGGTTCCGGCGAGCAGGACCCCGGTGGGGCGCGAGAGCCGCGGCGCCTCGGTGGGATCGAAGCGAACCGGCCGCCCGCCGGGGGTATGGCCGAGGTAGGGACCGGCCTCCGAGCCGACCTCGTCACTCGCGGTCGGGACCATCGCCGCGAACTGCTCGACGGTCACTTGCTGGCGGTAGTCGCCGAGCGAGCCTGCGTCGCAGCGCGGCAGGTGCTCGAAGAAGAGGTGGTGCTGCAGGCCGCGAGGGCGGTACAGGGCGACCTCGCCGAAGCGCTCCCGCAGGACCTCGACCCGGCGCTCGAGCTCGCTGCGCTCTCGGGCGCCCACCGCGAGGGAGAGCGAGGCGCGGAGCATCGGTGGGCGGGCCGAAGATTGAAGTACGGCCTCGTACTCGCGCGCCAACTCGCGGTCCTCCTGCGCCTGCCAGCCCGGCCCCGCCTGCGAGCCCTCGGCCTGCTCGCGGTAGGTGTGCTCGACGTCGAGGATCCGCTTCCGCACCTGCGAGAGCGCTTCGCGGTTGCCGACCCAGCGGGCATGCAGGACGGCGTCGACCGCGAACCCGGCGCCTTCAAGCGGCGCGTACAGGAGCTCGGCCGGCCCGGGGAACTCGGCCTCCTCGGCAAGCGACCCGGCGCAGAGGAAGGCCTGGAACGAGCGACTCTCCTCCGCCTCTACCACGAGCGAGGGCGGCTCGCCGGGCTCCTCGCTCATCGGCTCGTTCGCACACCGCCAGAGGTCGGATTCCAGCGGCTCATAGGTGAGCTCCTCGCCTTCGAGCTCAAGCGCCGCCGGGCGCCAGTGCTCCTCCAGGCGCGGCTCCCCGAGTCCGCGGAGCTCCCCGCGACGCAGCAGCCACTGCAGCTCGGCGGTGCTCGCCCCCCGCAGGGGTACAACCGCCCCGAGCCGCTCGGAGGCCCGCCGCTCGGCCGCCCGAAGCGCCTCCAGCTCCGAGCGTGAGACCGGCCGTGGGGCGCCGACGCCGGCGATCTCCTCCAGCCGCCGCCGCGCGCGATCGAGGGCTGCGAAGCGGCCGCCCGGACCCTCACCCAGGCAGACGGCGAGGTAGACCTCGGGCAGGTGGGCCTCGAGCCCGCCGAGGCGGTCCTGGTGGCCCTCGAGGTAGCGCTGCCACGCCTCGGGGTCGGCGTGGGCACGGTCGAAGCCTGCTTCGAGCTCGGCGACGTAGCGCTCGGCCGGGTAGGCGCGGCAGACCCGGTAGAGCGAGAAGTCGGCGCCGATCAGGTGCGCGAGGCGCTCCAGGCGCTCCAGCAGCCCCCACTTGCGGGCTTCGCTGGCAAACGGATAGGGAAAGGTGCCGAGCCGGTAGAGAGCGGCTGCCTCGCCGCCGTGACCGAGCAGGAGATTGGCCCTCGCGTAGCGCAGCGGGAACCTCATCCCCGCACCTCCAGGGACTCGCCGGTGCCGATCGCAAGCCTGCCGGCGGGCCGCTCGCCGCGGCGCGGAATCTTCCCGCCCGCAGGCCTCGCTCGCAGCCGCTCGCCCTGCCTGCCCGCCCGCCGCACCAGCACCGGCGCCGCGAAGGAGACGGTGCCGGCGCCCGTGATCCTCGCCGCCCGCAGGCGCGGCGAGCTCTCGTCGGGCGCGACCCAGAGGTGCGCCGCGAAGAGCTTCGGCAGGCCCGCCCGCGGCAGCGCCCGGCCCAAAGAGCGGCGGGCAGGCGCCAGCCGCAGAGCAAGCCAGGAGAGGGCGAAGCGATCGGCGCCGCGGCCGTCAGGCGTCGCCTGCGTCGCGAAGGTGGCCAGCGCGAAGGGAACGACGAGGAGCCGCAGCGGCCAGTCGAGCAGGCCGAGGACCAAGCCGATGAGCCAGGCGCCGAGGAGCGCCGCCGCGGCTGCCGCAACAGCTGCCGCCCGGCTGCCGAGCGCCGCACCCGCAACCGCTGCGAGGCAGGCGCAGAGCACCATCACGGTCCTCGACCCCGAGGAGATCAGGATCACCGCCGCCAGGGACCCCGCCGCCCAGGCGAGCCAGCGCAGCGGCACCCCGCCCGGCACCGGCAGCGGGTGGCCCTCGAGCTGGTAGATCCTGCGCTCGGGGCGGAAGATCCGCTGGTAGGAGCGGATCGGCTCGCGGCTCGCGCTCAAGGCAGGACCTGGCTTCCGATCGCCCGGGCGGCGTTTGCGACCTGGTCGGGGCTGAAGACGAGCCAGCCGACCAGGACGGCGGCGAGGAAGTAGACCGCGAGCTCGGTCAGCCGCCGGTTGACCAGGAAGACGAGCCCGACCACCGCGACGATGCCGCCGTAGACCTCGCCGGCGTAGCGGCGCAGGACCGAGGCGAGGTTGTGGCCGACGTCGTTGCCGGCGGCAAGGGCCTCGGGCGGCAGCGCCAGCGCTGAGACCGCGAGCCCGAGCGTCGCCACGCCGAGGAGCGCGAGCGCGAAGACCAGCCGCGCCCGCCTCATGACAGCGCCCCCTCGACGCGGGCTACGTACCAGCGCGCGCCCCGCACGAGCTCGAGGCGGTAGGCGAGCGGGTAGACGGCGCGGGTGGAGGGGTCTTCGACCCGCACCCCCGCCATCACCGTGCGCCGGGCGCCTTCTCCGGAGCCGAGCTGGCCGACGGCCGTGATCGAGACGAAGCGAAGCTCAGACCCCAGCGGCTCGACCTCCGAGCCGGGGGCGACCAGATAGGAGACGTCCCCGGCGGATCCCGCCCGGATGTAGGCGGGCGCGAAGCGCCGGACCAGCGCCGCGATCGCTCCTGCCTCCTCGCCCGTGAGCGCCCGGGGCCGCTCCGCGGCGACCCCGGCCGACGCGGGCGCCGCGACGATCCAGGGCGCGCCCGACGCCGCCACCCCGCCCGCCTGCGAGCGGGCGGTCGGGACGGCCAGATAGAGGGTGCGCGAGTCGCGGAACTCGCAGGCGACGGTGAGGACCTCGCGACCGCCGCCAAGCTCTTCGGTGGAGGTGACCTCCGCCTGGGCGACCTCATGGCCTGGGGCAGGGGGCCGCCCGGAGCCGAGCCGGGCGCCTGCGGCAAGATACCCAGCCGTTGACGTCGAGCCCGGATCGGCGAGGTAGGCGCGGGCGAAGCGGATCGCAAACGACGCCTCGGCCTGCCCCACCCCGTCGGGAGTGAGATGCGCGGGGGCTTGGGCCCGGGGTCCATCCGCCGTCGCAAGGACGCCGCGCACCAGCAGCATGCCGACGAGCGCCCACAGCGCGACCCGTCCCGCCCCGCGCAGCGCAGAGCCCACAGTGCGGGCTCCCGCTGCGCTTCTGTTACCTACCTCGATATTCACCTTACATACGCCTCCTCGTCGCGCCACACTCACTGTGTACGGCGCCTGTGTTGGTTGACGAGTAAGGTGTACTGCCGGTAGGTGTGTGGGTCTACCAACGTACCTGTCTACGTTGGTACGTTCACTCCGAACAGTGAGTCGAAGACGGCTCCAAGGGTTCGTCTGCGGCAGCTTCCGCGGTGCGGGTGATCTGCTCGACTACCCACCAGGCGCTCCAGTCCGCGACGGAATAGAGGGCCAGCTTCCCCTCACGCCTGCGCGCGAGGATGCCTGCCTGATGGAGGGCTACGAGGTGATGGGAAGCGCTCTTATGGGGGAGGTCGGCCTGCTCGGCGAGATCGCATACTGCGCTCTCGCCCTCGTTCAGCACCTCCAGGAGGGCGATCCGGACAGGGTCCGCAATCACCCTCAGCCAGTTCGCCGCCGACTCCCTCGCTGCCGGTTGGAGGCGGCGGGGTAATTTCCGCTTGACCGCACCACCACCTACATACTCCGCCGAAGTCATAGGCTTCCCCCTACCGTTCAGTCGATTACGGTAGGTACTTCAACCCCGGACTATGAACGCCCCCGGTAGTTTCGTCAGGTCACAAACCGAACTCTTCGTTCACCTGGGCGCCCGTGGCTTCGCGGGCAGGGGCGGGACTGCTGGTCGAGGATTCCGGCGCCGTGGGGGACGCAGAGGCCTCCGGTTCTTGGGAGGGTGCCCCGGAGGAGCCATCGATCCCGAACTCTTCGGCCACCGGTTCGGGCGCCGGGGCAGGTTCGGGCCGGGTCGCCCGACGGGAGGCGCTTCGCGCCACGGTCGGGCGTGACCGTCCCGGCTTCGCCCTGCCCGACGATCCAGAGGGTTCCCCTTCTCTTCCGGGAGCCGGTACGGGAGCGGCGATAACAACTGGTTCGGCTTTGTGCGCGGCCCGGGTGGCCGGTGGCCGTCCGTGGACGCTCGACGCTTGTGTCGCCCCGCCGAGGCCCGGCACCCCTGGATGCACGCCCGCCACCGCCAACCCGCAGACGGCTGCCGCGAGCCCGGCGCCACAGGCGCCGAGCGCCCGGCCGGCTCCGGCCGTGCTCAAGGGATTGCCCGGCTCCAAGAAGGGGATCAGCCGCCGCACTCCCTCGCCGAGGCGCCGGATGAGGCTCCCCCCGCGGTCCCCCGCGATCACTGCCCACGCCCCAAAGCCGAGTGATGCAGGGCTCAGCAGGGTGGGGTCGTCGCCGACCAGCGCCCGCAGGCGCTCGAGCGCAGCCTGGTGGTGGCGGTCGGCAGCGGACTTGCTCCAGCCGACCCGCCGCCCGGCCTCGCGCACCGAGTGCCCCTCGAAGTAGTGGAGCGAGATCAGCCGCTGCTCCTTGTCGGGCAGGCAGCTGATCGCCGAGCGCAGCCGCGACTGACGCTCGTCGTCGAGGACCTCCTGCTCGGGGCTCGGCGAGGATGCGTCGGCGAGGGCAGTGACATCTGCCCCGGCAGGGGGGCGCCGGCCCTCTACCTTCAGCTGGTTCACCGCCCGGCGGTAGGCGCAGGTGATGAGCCAGCCGACCGGGCTCCCTTTGAGCTCGTGGTTCTGCAACCAGGCGGCGTACTCGCTCGATGCCTGGGCGAGCAGGTCGAGCGAGTTGCGCTCGACCCATGCCCCAGGGAAACCTTTGGCGCGAAGCAACCTGATGAAACCCTGTTCTGCCTCGCGCAGTTGCGCGCCCGTTACCGGCTCCCTCGCCGTCGGCCTGTGCCCCTTCATGGCAGCACCAGGAACCGCCGTGAAGGCGAGTTGCCTGCCTCATACGGGTAGCCGGTCTGGGCGCGAACCTGCGCCCGCACCACATAAACGGTGTGCCGCCGGGTTCTGGTGAACCGGTAGCGCAACGAGAAGCGCCCGCCTCCGTGGGTCCGGTACCGGCGGAAAGCCCGCCAGTGGCCTTTCGCGTCGCGGACCTGGAGGACGACCACGACCCCGTCGTTGTCGGGTGGGGGGATCTTCCCGCGGAAGGTCTCGTAGGTTCCCTCGCGCACGACCTTGCTCCCCAGCTTCAGCGTCGGGCGAACCCGGGTGCGAAGGACCGCAGTGGCGCTGACTTCACGCTGGCCGGAGCGGTTGGAGACCGTGAATTCGCGCGAGGGTCCGGCCGCGACGTCGAACCGGTAGGAGCCGCTGTTGCCGGTCATCGCCAGCCCGAGGAACTCTCGCCGGCCCTCGCTGAGGACGCGTTCGAAGACGCAGAGCGGCGATTCGCTGGTATCGCCACCGGCGCGCAGCGCACCCCCCAACGACGCATCGCTGCCCTGCGAGACGAGAATCGAGCCCGCGCCCCCCGCCCCGAAGCCGGCGCTGAGCGACCGCACCGACGGCGCGCCGGGCGATCCGACGCATTCGTAGGCGAGCGGGGCGCTTACGGGTGCTCCCACGTTCCCCTCGGCATCGGAGAGCCACAGCTTCAGGGTGTAGTCGCCGCGGCCTGCCGGCGCTTCGAGATCATCGATCGAGTCGATTCCTTCACCCGGGACCTCCTTCGGTCCCACGACCACCTTGCCCGCCGGCGAGAGCACCTCGTAGTGGGCGGCCGAGATCGGCGAGCCCGCGTCGGTGATGTCGCGCCAGCGCAGGTCGAAGCCCTGTTCAGAGCGCGAGCTGGCGGGCGGGGCAACGAAGAGGTCCTGCGGCGCGGCCGGCGGGGTGGTGTCCCGTGGGACCGCGACCGTCGCCGCAGCGCCGACGTTGCCCTCGGCGTCCGAGAGCCAGAGGCGCACCCGGTAGTCGCCCGGAGCGGCCGGGGTCTGGATCCCGGCGAGCGCCTCGGGATTCTCGCCCGAGGCCGTCTTCATCTCGATGACGACCTTCCCGTCCGCGTCGATCACCTGGTAGTGCGCGGCATCGATCGGAGCGCCGGCATCGACGACGTTCTGCCAGGCGATGTCGAAGCTAGGCACTCGTCGTGCGTCCGTCGGGCCGCTGACGTGCAGGTTCTGCGGCGCGGCGGGCGGGGTCGTGTCGTGGGGCACCGGTGCCGTCGCGTAGGCGCCGGTGAAGCCGACCTGGTCGACCAGCGCGACGTGGAGGGTGTAGGCGCCGGGGGCGGCGGGACCTTCGATCCCGGCGAGCGAGGTCGGCGAGGTGGCGGCGATGAACTTCTCCGGCACCACCACCTTGCCGCCCTGGTTGTCGTCGGTGACGTAGTAGCGCGCGCCGACGATCGGGCTGCCCGGGTCGGAGGGAAGCGAGAAGCCGGCGCCGAAGCGCTGCAGGTAGCGGTTCGGGTTGGAGCTCGTAACGGCGAGCCCGACCGGGGCGGCCGGGGGCGTGTTGTCGGTGTGGATAGTGCGCCCGTCGCAGACCTGACCGCCGGTGCCGTTCAGGCCCACGGACTCCGCGTAGTCCTGTACGCACGCCTGCAGGGAGTGCGATCCGTCCGAGAGCCCGGCGGTGTCGAGCGAGGTCGAGTGGTCGAACCAGCCGCCGCGCGGGCAGGGCACGAAATCGCGGGCGAACTCGCCGACCGCGGAGTTGGAGTCGATGTTGCATTGGCTGGTGCGGTCGACCACGGCGCGCTCGGCACCGTCGACCCGCAGCCACTCGTAGCGGACCCCCGAGCCTTCGTCCGCCGTCGCCCAGGAAACCGGCTGCGATCCCCGCACCCACTGGCCCGACATCAGCGGCCCGGAGTCTTCATGCAGGTCGATGCTCGGCGGCGCGACGTCGTCCAGGATCAGCACCATCGAGTTCGCGTCGACGGCGTTGAAGTTGGCGCGGTCGCAGCCCGCCTGGCGATAGCAGGTCAGCTCGAAGATGAACCGCCGGTACCTGCCGTAGCCGCCGAAGGGCCACAGGTGCGAGGCGAAGGTGGAGGTGGTCGCCCAGCAGACTCCTTCGCAGCTGCCGTTCTGGACACCTGATCCCTGGACCAGCACCTGCTGGCCGTTGCCTCCCCAGTCTTCTAGCCAGAAGCGCCCGCGCCAGCCGTCGTTGAAGGCATTGGGCTCACGGGTGTAGCCGCCGGCGCCGACGATGTCGACCCAGGGGGTGGTGGTCCAGGAGATGCTGCCGTAGGCGTTGACGCCCGCAGTGCCCCCCGATTGGTTCTCGGCGATCCGCAAAAACGCGTTGTTCCCCGCCGGGAAGGGGGCCGGCCCGCAGTAGTTCTCGAACGAGAAGATCCCGCCCGGGTTCTGAGAGCTCGTGGTGTTGGTTGCGGTCTGGTAGCTGTTGGAGCCGTTGTTGGCACCGCAGAGCACCATCCTGTAGAGGGCGGCTTGGGCCTGGGCCGTAGCGAAGACTCCGATGCCGACCGCAAGTAGAAGACCGCATAGGGCCACCGTGGCCGCGCGCGAGCACGGCCTGCTCGACTGAGAGGACATATCCCTGCTCCTTTGCTTCCGCAGATCGGGCTCAGGAGGTGCGCCGGGCGCGACTCCGCCTCTGCCGGCGCTGCAACGAGGTCGCGGACCGGGAAGAGTGGGCGTTCCAACGATCTGGTTGGTATTCGAGTGCATAAACACCCATGTCCATCAACCGGATCGCCCGAACGCCCCCAGACATTTGTTGACGACCGTACGTCGAGGCAGCCCCTTGCCCAAAACCGCTCTCAGTAATCGCGCATCAGCGGCGTCTTACGACCTCACCTTCGTCCCTCACCTTTCCCGGCGCCTTAGAGCCCGGGCCTATTCGGTGGGGCGGCGACCGCCTCCGTTAGTAGAAGAGGTCGGGAACCTCGATGCACCCGCTAGGACGGGCTGCCACGAGGCTCTCACGGAACGAGGTCTTCGCCTTCCAGCAGCCAAGCGAATCCGTGGTCGCCATGTAGCGGACCGAACCACCTCCGCTGCCAGGGTCCGGTTCGAAGCGCAGGCTGCATTCCCAGCGCCCGTCGGCGACCTCACTGCACGAACCGGCTGGGAAGTGTTCACGGCCGAGGACGCCCCTGATCGAGCTGCCGAGGAGGTCGCCGCGAACGCCGATCACCAGTGCGGGACGGTAGGCGAAAAGCGCGCCGACCCCCACCACCGCTATTGCCACGGCGGCCAGCACCAGGATGATGGCCTTCTTCCGGGCGCTCATCGAGTTCAGGCGACCGGCACCTGCAACCTGGCGGCGGCCGCCGTCGGCGTGGGCTGGGCCACCTTGCGCGTGCGTCTCGTATCGAGAGCGAGCCGACGGAACAGGACCCGCCGCGAGCCGGAGTGGAACCTGATCGCGGCTTGATAACGGAGGTAACCGCGGCCGCCAGGATCCAGGTGACCGTAGAAGATCGGCCACGTCAGCATGCGTACAGCCACCCGGCTCTTGATGGTCTGAATGCCGACCCCTTCGGCTTTCAGCTCAGCGTCGAAGGTCTTGGCCAGGGTCACAGTCGTGCGACCTGCTTCGATCTCGTCAGCGGCAGCGGGGTGCGGGCCGGCGGCGAGGCAGATAAGGCCGAGAAGAAGCACAGAAAGCCGGATCGGCGGGTGGATCATCATTACGTCCTTCTTTTACGGGGGCGGGAGTCGGTAGAGCCTGGCAGGCGAAGATGGCCCCTGTCGGGCCAAATTTGCCTCCGATTCCTCCATGAGCGCAGAACGGTGAGACGCTTCGGAGACCGGTCGCCCCAGCAAGGGACGGGCGACGAGGAGTCGCTTCTTCGTCATTTCAGGCCTTCGTGGGTGGAGTGGACGATGCTCGCCTGCAGGTAGGCGGTTTCGCGGAAGACGGTATCCGGCGGGACCCCGTCTTCGGTGCTGGAGGGCGGGCCGAAGATCATTTCGGCCTGGGCGAGGATCTTGGACGTGCGGGGATCGAAGATCCAGCGGTGGCCGAATCCGCGTTCCCGGACCCAGGCGATCGCGTCCCCGCGTCGCCCAGCCGCGTCGACGACTCCGCGCTGGAAGCCGATCCCAGGGAGTTCCGCGAGGGCACCGAAAGCGGCCGCGCGCAGCTGCGGCCCGGCGAGCGGTTCGCTGAGAATCTCCAGGAGCCTTTCCACCGTCGCGCCGCCCCTCTCTGAGCTGGCCGATGAGGGGGCAAGCGCCGACCTCGAACGGGAACGATTTTCCACCTTCAGGCGCAGAGCTTCGGGTTCTCGAGGATCGGCAGCCGCCAACCCGCGGCCCAGCGCCCGTTGCCGTCGGCGATGACCGCCACATGGCGGGCCTTTCTCCTTGTGAAACCATTTCTTAGTCTTGACAAGACCTTTTCCTACCACTAGATTTGCGTTGCAGCCGCAGTGCGGGTCCCGGGGACGACCCGGGGGAGGACTTCCCGCAGGGCACGCTCGGCGCTGGTTCCCCGCCGGCGCAGGCGTGTGGCTGCGACTCCGGCTCTCCCGTTCTCCCTGCACGGCAGAGCCGCACCCCAGGCGACGGCCCCCGGATTCCCTGCCGGGGGCCGTCGCTGCCTGGGGATATGGGTAGGTGCCTCCTAGTGGCTCAGGGTCACCAGGCCGCCGCTGGACGTTTTCGCGGTGAGGGTCCCCGTGATCGTGATTTTGGTGAACGGTTCCACCGTGTAGCCGACGTACTGTTCGCTCAACGGAATCGTCGACGGCGTGGCTCCCGAGCCGTTGACCCAGGTCCAGTCATCGGTCCCGCCCGTCTGCTGAAAATACGATCCCCAGGGGCTCCACTCGGAGTTGCTGACATCGCCGACGTGCAGGTAGTAGCGGCCCGTGACCGTGTCGTACCTCGCTTCGCCGGAGAGGTTCATCAGCAGGTAGCTGAGATCCGTACAGGTGAACTTCGTCCCTTCTGAGGAGTTGCCGGCGAAGAACGAGCTTTCGAGGGCGTTGACGCTGATCGCGCTCGGGGTGCAGGTCTTCGATTCCGCTCCCCGCGTTATCGTCAGGTTTGAACCGGTCAGCTTGAACGACGAGGTGCTGAATTTGGCGCGGACCACGGTGGCCGAAGCCGCCGAGGCGCCGATCGCCCCTAAGGCAAGCACCGCGATCGCTGCCGCGAGCAGAACCTGTAACTGTTTGGTACTGATCATTTCTCCTCCTGTGTGTCGGATAGGCGGTAGAGGGCGCGCAGCTTCCCAGCGGGTTTTGGTACCGACAACGCTTTTGGAGGCACGCGAAAACAACGCCGACAGGGTGAAACCGGCTGGGCGGAGCCGCTGCGGGCCGTGTCGTGCACGCCCCGGCCTCGGCAAAGTGGACGCCGGTGTTCAGAGCCGGGTCGAACGGTCGCCTATGGTCCGTAACGTCCTTTGAGCACCGGAGCCGGTAACGACCTCGACGCAAGCTGGCTGGCGATCCTCACCGACCCGGCACGGCTCTCGGTGCTGCGCGGCCTCTGCCGGCTGGAGGTTGCGACGATCGCGCAGCTCCGGGAGGCGTGTCACACCAGCGCCCCCACCGTGCGGCGCCACCTCGAGGCGCTCGCAGCGCTCGGGCTGGTGCGCGAGGAGCCGGCCGAACGGGACGGCGTCACCCCCGGCCGCCCGGCGAAGCGGTTCGTGCTTGCCGCCGACGCGGCAGACCGCCTCTCCGTGCTGTTCGAGCTCCTCAGCGAGCCGCTCGTCCCCATGAGAAGGCTTTCCGCGCAGCCTCCTGCGGCCCGGTGAACGGCGCCAGGACCGTGTAGCCGGCGGCGGGCATCAGGCTCAGCATTCTCTCGGTCCTGCCCTCGACGATCGTCTTGCGGATCAGCCCCAGCACAGCCCCCGCGATCGCCTCCGTGCAGGCCCACGGCAACCTCACCTCGGCGCCCTGGCGGCGATACCCGTCCTCGAGGAACAGGGCGAAGACGGCGTGGTTCTGCTGGCGATGGCGCACCGCCTCCGATCCCGCCGCATAGGACTCGACGAAGTCCAGGTGAGCGTAGTCGGGAGCTTCCGCCAGGTAGCCGAGAAAGCCGCGAATCAGCTTCCAGACCCGCTCCGCCCAGGGAGCGACGGGGGAATATTCGGCGGCCGCGACCGCCATCGCGCTCTGCAGGCCTGCTGTCTGCGCCGCCATCAAGGCCTCCTTTTTGTCGGAGAAGTGTGCGTAGAAGGCGCTGCGGGGGACGCGGGCGGCGGCGGCGATCTCCGCCACGGTCACAGCGCAATAGCCGCGCTCGCGGCAGAGCCGGGCGGTTGCGTCGAGGATGCGCCGGCGCCGGGCCCGGGCGGCGGCGCCGTCGGGCAGCGCGGTCCTCCCCCTCGGCAGCAGTTGCGGCTCCGCCGGCTCCGTGGCGGGGGCCTCCCGGGCGAATCGCCCCAGCTCCCGCCAGCGGTCCTGGCTGAGCGGGCGCACGCCCGGCGGGAGCCTGTAGGCGTCGATCCAGCGGCTGACGGCGAGCCGCGCCGCCGCGAGGTCGGCCGTACCGTTCGCCAGGGCCTGTCGGGCGAGGACGTCGGCGACCCCCGCGACCAGGGCCGCCGCCGGGATCTGGATCGCTCGCTCGGGCGGCTGCTCGTCCAGGAAGCAGGCGACCGACCGCTCGACCCGCCGGATCAGCTCCTCGTGCTCGCGGCGCACCGACGGCGGCGACCCCAGCGCGCCGACCAGCAGGAAGCGGGCGCCCGGCCGGTCCTCGGCGAGGCTCGCGATCAGGGCGTCGACCACCGCCTCGGCACCCCCCGCCGGAGCGCCGGCGCGCGACGCGTCGACCCGCGCGGTCATCGCCTCCGCCCGCTCTCGATGGGCGGCCCGGAAGCAGTCGGCGCGGTCGGCGAAGTGCTCGTAGAAGGTCGCCCGGGAGACCCCGGCCCGCTCGACCACCCGCGCCACGGTCGCCCCGAGGAACCCGTGCTCGGACGCCGTCTCGACCATCGCCGCCGTCAGGCGCCGGCGATGGTCGCTGCCGGCGTCGCTCAGCTCGCGCGGGCTCCCTTGCCGCACTTGGCCCGCACGAGCGGCCGGAAGTCATGCGTCCGGCCGTTCTGGCCGTCCATCTTCACCACCGCCCGGTGCCTGCCGCGGCAGATGTTCGTGCTGTTTTCCAGCAGGCTCTTTTTGCCTCCCGGCATCTTCAGCACGAACTTGGCAACCGGCGCGTCGGGGACCTGGGCGAACGTGGTCCTCAGCCCTCCCGTCTTCTTGTCGGCGTCGATGTAGCCGACGAGGTCGACGTGGATCTGGCCGCCGAGCGAGGCGACGAGGTCGGGGAGTTCCCGTTCGCCGCCGTTGGAGCGCAGGTAGACCGGCCCTTCCAGCGGCTGGTCGAGCAGCGGGCTGAAGGCCCGGGCGTGGCCGTAGACCGAGCCCGCCGGGCAGCCGGCGCCGCCGCCCCCCGCCGCCGCGTACTGGACGCGGGTGCAGGAGGTGTCGATATGGCTCTGGGCGAGGAACTCGGAGCGCGGGAGCGCGACCGAGGTGCGGCCGATGTTCGCTTCCGGCCCGCGCCTGGGCATCTGCAGGACCGCGGTGAGGGCCGGGTGCCCGGCCCTCCTGGCCTGGCCCCTGAGGACGATCGAGAGCTTCGGCTTGAAGCCCAGCGCGGCGCAGTCGCCTGCCTGGAAGCGGGCCGAGACCGCGGCGGCGGCGCCGTTCGCCGCGCCGATCTTTCCGTCGACAGCCTGCGCTTCGCAGCTGGTCGGCGTGATCGTGAACTCCGGCCGGTCGACTTCGACCCGCACGTCGCGGTAGCTGACCGGGATGCCGCCGAAGATCTGCGGCAGCGGGTCGGAGGCGACGGTGGTGCGGGTCGTGACCGGGTCGACCCGCAGCGCCGAGCGCACGACGACGGTGCCGAGGTCGAACGGGCCCGACTGCGCCGGCACCGCGGCGACGACGCTGTACGGCGCCCCCTTATACGGGCCGGCGAGGTAGACCGCGGTCGGGGCCTTGCCTGGCTGGGGCAGGTAGATCGGCGCCGAGCCTTCGCCCACCGCGGCCACGGTGCGGCCGATCTGCGACGAGGCCGGGCAGGCGCCCGTGGCGGCGGCCGCCTCGCCGCAGAGCGGCACCCCGGCCAGCTTCGCGAGCTCGCCCTCGGGCAGGGTGGCGGAGATGCTGCTGAGGTTCGGCTGACCGGCCCCGCGCGTCACCCGCAGGGTGAAGGGCGAGAACTCACCGGCCGCATTGCTCTGCACCCCCGCTTCGAACCCGGGGGCGAACCCGGGGGCGGTGCAGTTCTGGTCGACCTTCATCGCCGTCGTGAACGAGAGCGGTTCGTCCGGCCGCGCCCAGCTCGCCAGCTGCGACTCGGCGTCGTAGGTGCCGCACTGGGCCGGCGTGGTCAGCGGCGCGTGCGGCCCCGCGTTCAGGTGCAACTGCATCGATTCGAAGGGCAGCTGCGGCAGGTCTTCGAAGGACGTCGTCAGCTGGCCGGTGGCCGGGTTCACCTTCAACGACCCGGGCAGCTTCACGTAGACGCCGCGTTCGTCGCTCCGCAGTTCGACGGCGAGCCGGTACATCTGCCCCGATTCGGGGTCTTTCGAGCTCTGCGAGCGGATGAAGACCGAGCCGCCGACGGTTTCGTCGAGCAGCGGCGTCTTCACCTCGACAGTGCCGATCTTCGACGCGTCCGGGCATTCGGAGGGCCCTTCCAGCCCCAGCCGCAGCTGCACGTCGCTGCACCCGGCAAGGCCCTCGGCGGCGGCCGGGTTGAGGCCGACGCCCACCGGCAGGGTCACCTTCGCCGAGCGCAGGTCGGCTTCGGCGAGCCGTTCGGGGTCGGGGGTGTTGCCTTCCTGGGGCATCGAGATTTCGAAGTTAAGGCCGCTGGGGGTGTGGGCCGCGCCGGTGGTCGGTCCCAGGTTCAGCTTCGGCTGAAAGGGCAGTGCGGCGCAGTCTTCGAGCGCCGGCGTGGTGGTGTCCTTACTGTGGAAGACGCCGGGGTGCTCGTAGGTGTCGATTTCCATGCTCCAGGGAAGAGGCTGCCCCGAACAGGAAGTTGGCAGGCGCAGGAAGGGCTTGCGCGGCGCCGAGGAGGGACAGAGTTCGCCGCCGGCGCCGATCAGGCTCCCGCGGCTGCATTCGGCGCGTTCGGTGTCGTGGGAGCTGTCGGCGGGGGAGCCCCAGATCATCACTTCGACCTTGGTGATCGGGACCGAACTCGACACCTTTTCGGCGACGATGTCGACGCCGTTGTCGGACGGGCGCAGGCGGGCCCGCAGGTGGACGACGATGCCCTGGTAATAGAAGCCGAACTCGGCGGGCACGCCAGGCGGCGGGAAGAGATTGTAGAGCGAAGTAACATCCTTGCCGTTGACGAAGACGATGCCGATCTGGCTGTCGCGGGGGCAGATTGGCTGCTGGACCCCGGGCACCAGGCTTGCGGTCGCCAGCTGGGAGGCGGTGCACTTGGCCCCGGTGGCGGACGGGTAGCCGATCAGCCCGGCGGGGACGTGGGTTATGACGTCGCGCATGTTCTCCGGCGCCGAGACAACGGTGAGGTTCGGATTCGGGAAGCCGAACTGAGAGACAGCTTGGCCGAGCAGCTGGGCGTCCGTCTCGAGTTCGTCCGGGTGCGCGCCGGCCTGAGCCGTGGAAGCGCCGTTGGCGTCCCTGAGGACGGCAGCGAGGCTCTTGATCGCGAAGGGGCCGATCGGGGAGGCGTCGACAGAGATCGGCTCGGTGACCGTATTAGGGGCGCCACCGCCGGAGACTTCGAACTGGCCGGTCAGAATGCCGGTAGCCGCGGGATCGACGAAGCTGAAAAGCCGGTACCTCAACTCGCGGCCGGACGGAGTGTCGCTGGCGTCGAGCGTGCATTCGAGTTCCTGGCCCGACTGGGCGCAGGTGCTTCCTGGCGATTCTTCGGCTTCTGGTTCGCCAACCGAGAGGCCGCTTGGATAGGTGAGCTTGATCGTGAGGTTGCCGCTCATCGGCGCGTCGCCGTCGTTGTGGATGCCGAGGAAGAAGGTCATCCCGTCAGCGGGCGTAACGTGATCGGGGAGCAGCGTGGTGACGCGGATATGGGGTTCGGCCGCGGTGGCGCCGGCGGGACTCGATCCGAGCAGCGCTAGGCCAGCGATGGCGGCGAGGACGAGGAGAAGCAGGTGCTTCGCGGTGTGATTGTGGAAGGTTTTGGCGTCCATCGCAGGGGTCTCCTTGTGCAGGTTCGCGGCGTCGGCGGGTGGCATGCTCTGACGGGCGCTCACTTCGAGCCTCCCCGGCCGGCGCCGGCCTTTCGGCGGTGGCGACGGTGCCGCTTCTTTTTCAGGCAGCGCACGTGGCTGTGACGCCCGACCGCCCGGCGACCCTTGCCGCAGCGGCGCGGCTTCAGGTTGCCGCGGGTCGCCGCATTGGAGGAAATCGGCGCGGCAGCGACGGCCGCGGCGCCGGCGCCCTGGCAGGCTTCGCCGAGACAAGGGCTCGAGGGCGGTTGCGCTTCTTCGAAGCCGCCGCCGACGCGGGCGTCGTAGAGGTCTGCGTATTCGTCGTTGTCGGTGGGCACCAGCTGCTGGCGGGTGACGAAGAAGACGTCGTCGCCGCTTGCGCTGGCGTCGGCGAATTCGCTCGGTTGGCTGCCCGTGCCCGAGCTGAGGAGGCTGGTCTTGCCGGTCGGCCCGTCGTACTCATAGACATCGGCGACGCCATTTACATCCTCGGGAACAAGGGCGGCGGTGGAGGTGAAGTAGATCCGACCCTCGTTACTGAGGAACCGTGGGCGGAAGGTAATGTCGTCGACGCGGCTGGCGTGGGTGAGCTCAGGGACGAGGGAGGCGTTCCCCGGACAGGAGACGCAGGTGAGGCTTTCCTTCGCCCGGTCGAAGACGTACATCTGGCCGCTCTTGATGTAGGCAAGCCAGTTACCGTCGGACGAGACGCGGCCGTTGCCGGGCTGCGTGGTCAGCAAAGTGAGCTGTTCGTTTCCAGTGGTGGGCCGCCCAAAATGAGGATCGGCCATCGTCATTTCGCCGTTGTTCCAAACGTAGAGGAACCCGCCAATGTCGTGGACATAGACAATGTGTCCGTCATTGCTCATCCCGACGAGAGGCCCACCAAAGGGACCCGGGTCGTCGAGGGCGCCACCGTTGGTGGAGATGAGGGTCAGGTTCGGTTCGTGTTCGGGATCGGGACCGGCGGTCCAGCGGTATAGGTCGGTGCCGGGAGCGGTGTCTTCTTCGAGCAGTGGCGAATCGGTGGTGAAAAAGACGTTGCGACCGTCGGGCGTCATCCCCTCGAACCGGACGTTCTGGGGCGCTTCGGTGAAAGATGGATTCTCCGATTCGGAGACAAGATCGGTGCGGGTGTTGTCGATCCGCAGGTAAAGCTGCAGCGGCGTGCTGGGGTCGTCGCCCGCCGACATGAAGGCGAGGCGGCTGCCGTCGGCCGACATCGTGCCGCGGGCGTTCTGGTAGGCGATGGTGGAGCCGGCTTCAGGCGTTTCGCCGTCGGGGAGCACGCCAGCGAGGCTGAGGATGCCGTCGTCCCAGCGGTAGACGTTTTCGTGACCCGGCTCCGCATCCGGAAGCAGCTGGGTGGTGGTGGCGAAAGCGAGGTGCTCGGCGTCGTCGGAGACCCCCCCGAGCGGCGCTGACTCGGGGTCGATGAAGTCAAAGAAACCGAGTTTTTCGACTTGGGAGACGCTGACCGGCCGCAGCGACCGCGTCGCCGTGTCCTCGACGTAGAGGTTCATCCGATCGGGGCTGTCGTCGAGGACGGCGGGCAGATCGTAGGCCCACAACAACGAGGTCCGCAGGTCTTGGGAGAAGACCTCCATTTTGTTCTTCGCGAAGACGACCTGGTTCTCGTCGGGCCGGGGGGTGGGGAAGAGCGAGTGCGTCGTCCAGCCGTCGGGTCCGCGGCGGGCGAGGTAGGTGGTGCGCCCGACCGCGCCGGCGCCGACCGTGTCGCCGAAGCCGTTGAGGGAGTCGAAGGTGGCGCCGTTGCCTTCCTTTTCGGCGACGATCGCCTCGCCCTCGGCGACGATGTCGCCGTCGCCCTTTTCGGCCGGCGAGACTCGCTCCCAGGCGCGGCAGTCGCCGGTCTGGGTGGCGCGCTGTTGGAGGCGGATCGCTTCGTTGGGGCAGGCGGCGTCGGCCCCGGCCGAGGACGCACCGGTCCCGAGAATTGCCACCAGGCAGAGAAAGGCAAGGCAGGCCGTCGCGGCCCCCGTAGCGGTGAGCTTCCGGCGCTTGCCGGTGCTGCCGGTCATGGCTGCGCAGACGTCCCTTGCCTTCACGTGACTCTCTCCTTGTCCATCGGGCCCCCTGGCGGCCCGTCTCGATTTCGGGGGAGCGGCTTCCCGAGCCGTTCGATCTGCCTGGCGGCAGCCCCGAAGGGGTGGCGTAATTGAAACGCAACGGTACCCTAGCGACTTACACCAAGTTGTGTCAAGGATGGAGCACGGTTTTGTGAAAACCGTTCTCCGGAGCCACCTGGACCGGAAAGCCACCGCATCCCGGCTCCATTGGGGGCTGAAGAAGCTCTGTCAAGGCACCAGATCCGGCATCAGAGCTGGGATTGAGCGGGAGCCCTGGGTTCTTTTAGAAGCGCGGGTGTACCGTTGATCAACCACGCTCCCGGAGGTCAATGTGCCCGGTTATGTTGGCGCGCAGATGGTCATGACGCCGTGGGGGGATGCGAGCACGTTGCGGGAGCGCCGTCTCTCCCCAGGGCGCGGCACGCCGCGCGCCGTCGCGCGGCGAAACCAGCGTGAGCGCCTCTTCGCGGCGATGGTGGCGGTCACCGCCAGGAAGTCCTACGCGACCACCTCGGTCGCCGATCTGGTCGAGGCCTCGGGCGTCTCCAGCCGCAGCTTCTACGAGCACTTCCGCGACAAGGAGGACTGCTTCCTGGCGACGATGGACGAGATCCTCGCGATCACGCAGACGCTGGCCGAACAGGCGCTCGAGAGCGACGGCGCCGCCCCGGAACGCGCGCAGCGGGCGGTCCGGGCGCTGGTCGCGATGGCGGCCGCGCAACCCGCCTCGGCAAAGCTCTGCTCGGTGACGGCGTTCTGCGCCGGCGAGGCGCCGCGGCAGCGGATCGCCGCCGCCGTGACCGACCTCTCGGCGCTGATCCAGCGCGGCCTCGACGAGATCCCCGAGCGCGGCGGGATGCCGGCCGAGATCACACAGGCGATCTTCGGCGGCGTCTCGCTCGTCCTCTACCGCCGCCTCGCCCGCGACGAAGTCGAGAGCCTGGAGGAGGTCGGCGCCCGCCTCTGCGATTGGGTGGTCTCGATCCCGCCGCCGCCGAAAACGCTGCGGCCGAAGGCGCGGCGGCGGCGGGCGATGGCGGGCGGCGGGCCGCCGCCGCTCGCTGCCCACGTCCCGGCCGAGCGGATCCTGCGCGGCTTCGCCGCGGTGGTGACCGAGAAGGGCTACAACGCGACGACGATCGCCGACGTCGCCGCCCGCGCCCACATCTCGCAGAACACCTTCTACAAGCACTTCCGCGACAAAGCCGGCGCCCTGGAGGCGGTGCTCGACTCCAGCGGCGCCCAGATGCTGGCGGCGACGCTGCCGGCGGTGCGGCGCGAGCCGCAGTGGCCGGGGGTCGTCCGGGTCGCCTTCGAGGCCCTCTGCGCCTTCATGGCCGCGGAGCCCGTCTTCGCCTACCTGCGCGAGGTCGAGGTCTACGCGATCGGGCCCGAGGTGGTGGCCCAGCGGGACCGCACCCGCAGCGAGATCGTGCAGATGGTGGCGACGGTCGGCGAGCCCGAGCAGGAGTTCGACCCGATCGCCCTCGAGGCGACCCTCGGCGCCTTCCAGTCTCTCCTCTACAGCCGCCTCGTCGACGGGCGCACGCGCGACCTGCCCGAGGTGCCGCCGATCGTCACCTACCTGACGCTGGCGCCCGCGCTCGGCGCCGAGGCCGCCTACAAAGTCGCCTGCGGCTGAGCCGTTCAGCCCGGCCGCGGCGCCTGCAGCTCGTGCATCGCCCCCTCGATCCCCAGGTAGGGGAGCACCGCCGTGTACATCAGCTCGCGGACCATCTCGTCGTCGAGCGCCTCCGGGCCGCGTTCGAGGCCGAGGTGGATGCGGTTGTAGATCGCCCCGGCGGCTATCTCGGCCGCCAGGCCGGGCACCGAGCCCGGCTCCTCCAGCTCCGCCCGGCCGCTGTCGATCAGGGCCGCCAGCGCCGCCACCCCGCCCTCGCGCATGCGCCGTGTCGCCTCGTTTCCCGCCGGCGCTTCCAGCACCATCGCCCGCGCCCGCTGTCCGTCCTCGCAGAGGAAATCGCGCAGCTCGTAGGCCGCCGCCCGCAGCCGCTCCGCCCAGCCTTCGCCGCCGGCGAAGGCCGCTTCCACCCGCGCCAGCAGCTGGGCGGTGCCGCTCCGCACCTCCTGCTCGAGCGCGGCTTCACCCAGCCGCATGGTCGGTCGCGCCTCCTCCACGGGCGCGGCAGGCTAGCAACGCGGCCGCGGCCGCGGTCCGCCGCTCAGGGCAGCGGCGAGGCGGCGATCGCGGCGACCTTCCAGTCGCCGTCTTCGTCTGCCATCGGCATGAAGTAGGCGCCGTGCGGCCCGTGGAAGAGGACGAAGGCGCGCTCGCCTTCGACCCGCACGGCGCCGACGTCGGCCTCGGCGGCTTCACGAAGGACGCTGGGAGGAAGGGGGCTGGTGAGGGCGGCGAGCACGGCAGCGCAGCTCGGCTGCCTGCCGCCGGCCGCGGCGCCGAGCTGCTGGGTCAGTTCTTCGACGCTGGTCGCGGAGAGGCGTTCGCAGGCGGCGCCCCAGGCGCGGGCGGCGCGGGCGTCGAGGTATTCGTGGAGGACCCTGGCGGCGGCGTCGAAATCGGCGCCAGAGGTTTCCTCGCCGTATTCCTGGATCGAGTTGTCCCCGCCCTTCGTCTCGTACTGCTTGACGCCGCCGCCGGAGTCGTGGTGCCGGCGGGGGGTGAAGTCGGGTTCCGGCGGAGCTTCGGCCTCGGCGCCGCCGGCCGCCGCCGCGTTTTCCTGTCCGTCGGCTGCGCTCTTCTGACCCTTGTCCGCCTGCTGGGGCTCGGCGACTTCGCCTACCACGGCGCCGCCGCTCCCCCGCGCCCTGGGCGCGGCATTCGTCGTCGAGCTCGACGAGGCCGAGCCGCAGGCGGCGAGACCGGCCGCGAGCAGAACGGCCAGGAGCGCGTGCGTGGAGATGCGAATCCGTTTAGCGATCATAGAATGGTTTCGACAAGAAAGACTAGTGGTTTTCCCGCTTGATACATCTGTATCGTTTTCTTTGGTAGCGTATTGGCATGGCCTTGGCGACCGATCCGGAGCAGGCGGCGCGCGGGTCGGGGCCGATCGCGGCCGCCGAGGCGGCGGCGCTGCCGGCGCCCCCCTCGATTCCCCTGCCGCCGCTGCTCCAGCTGCTGCGCTTCCGCCAGCGGCAGATCGAGTTCGTCTTCCGCGCCCGTCGCGAGCTGGGCGATGTCTTCGCACTGCGTACCGGCGAACGGGCCGCCGAGGTAATGACGGGCGAGCCCGCCGACGTGCGGTCGCTGCTCGCGGCGAGGCCCGAGCTCGCCCCCTCGAGCGCGGCCGAGTCCCCGCTGCGCCCGATCCTCGGCCCCGACTCGGTCCTGACCGCCGTCGGCGAGCGCCACCTGCGGCAGCGAAAGCTCCTCCTCCCACACTTCCACGGCGAGGCGATCGGCCGCTACGCAGAGGCGATCGCCGAGGCGACCGAGCGGGAGATCGACTCCTGGCCGCTCAACCGCCCCTTCGCCCTGGCGCCGCGGATGCAGGCGCTCACGCTCGACGTGATCATGGCCGGCATCTTCGGGATCGGGCACGAGCCCGCCCGGGGGACCGCCGAGCACCGGCTGCGCACCACCACGCGGCGGCTCGGCCAATTCACCACCCGTCCCTCCGGCCAGGTGGTCGAAATGCTGAACTCCCGCCGGCAGGAGCCGGTCGGCCTGGCGCGCCCGATCATCGCCCTGCTCTACAGGCCGATCGAGCAGCTGATCGACGAGCGGCGGCTCGCCGAGGATCTCGGCGAGCGCCGCGACATCCTCTCGATGCTGCTGCAGGCACGCACCGAGGAGGGCGAGGAGCTGACCCGAGCCGAAATCAGCGCCGAGCTCCTGACCCTGGTCCTCGCCGGCCACGAGACGACCGCCAACTCCCTGGCCTGGGCGTGGGAGCGGCTGACCCGCTCCCCGGCCGCCCACGAGCGCCTGGTTGCGGCGGCCCGCGACGGTGCCGAGACAGACGCGGTCGTCGAGCAGACCATCTTCGAGACGATGCGCTCGCGCCCGGTCGTGCCGTTGATCGGCAGGCGGGTAACCGTTCCCTGGCAGCTCGGCACCTACGGCATTCCAGCCGGAACCGGGGTCCTGATCAGCACGCTCCTCCTCCACCACCGCGAGGAGCTCTACCCCGAGCCGTTCGAGTTCCGCCCCGAGCGCTGGGTCGACCGCCGGCCGGGCACCTATGAATGGCTGCCCTTCGGCGGCGGGATCCGGCGCTGCCTCGGTGCCGGCCTGGCGATGGCCGAGATGCGCGTGGTCCTGGCGACGATGGCGCGGCGCCTCGACATCGTCGCCGCGGAGCCCGCGCCCGAGCCCGCCCTGCACCGCAACGTCACCATGCTTCCCCGCCGGGGCGCCCGCATCGTCGTCCGCTCGCGCCGCTGAGGAGGTCGGGTACGCTGGCTTTTCGATGCGCGTCGCCGATTCAGACCTGACCGCCGCGGCCCGCATCCGCAACGCCGCGCTCGAGGGCTTCGCCCGCGACGGTGTCGCCGCGACGACGATCCGCGACGTCGCCAAGGCCGCCGGCGTCTCGCCCGGCCTCGTCCAGCACCACTACCGGACCAAGGCCGACCTCGAGCGCGCGGTCAACGAGCACGTCGTGCAGATCGCGGTCGACGCCTCGGCCGGCCTCGAGGAGGCGACCGCCGATGCGGGCACCGAGGAGCTGTTCGACGAGATGGGCGAGCGGATCGCCGAGCTGGTCCGCGACCACCGCTCCGCCCTCCTCTACGTGATCCGCTCGGCAGCGGCCGGGGAGAAAGCCGGCCTCGAGATCTTCGACGCCTTCGTCGCCCTGGTAAACCGCCACGCCGAGCGCCTCGCCGGAGCCGGCACGCTGCGCGAGGACGTCGACCTGCTCTGGCTGGGCCTGCAGGTCGTCGCCCTCGACCTCGGCACCGTCCTGCTCGAGCCGGCGATCGACCGCCACCTGCCCGAGCCGCTGCGCAGCCCCGAGCAGCTCGAGCGCTGGCGGCGGGCCTGCACCGAGCTCCTGCGCCAGGGCTTCGTCAAGGCCTGACCGGCGGGCGCCTCAACGCCTGCCGCCGCGGCCCTTCTTCTTCCCGCCGCAGGCGACCTGCAGCGGCGTCCTGGTGCCGGCCGTCGCTTCGTCGTGGGCGCTCATCCGCACGATCGCGTGGCGGCGGCCGCGACAGATGTCGGTGCTGTTTTCCAGCAGCGAGTGGCGCCCTGCCGGGAGCGAGATCACGACCTTTTCGATCGGCGCGTCGGGGACCGTGGCGAAGGTGGTGCGCAGGCCCCCGGTCCGCTTGTTGGCGCCGATGTAGCCGACCGCGTCGATGTGGATCTGGCCGCCGAGCGAGGCGACGAGGTCCGGTAGCGTCCGTTCGCCGCCGTTGGAGCGCAGGTAGACCGGGCCTTCCAGCGGCTGGTCGAGCAGCGGGCTGAAGGCGCGGGCGTGGCCGTAGACCGACTTGGCCGGGCACCCCGCCCCGCCGCCGCCGGCGGCCGCGTACTGCACCCGGGTGCAGATGTCGGCCAGGTGGCTCTGGGCGATGAACTCCGAGTGCGGCAGCGAGACCTGGACCTTGGCGATGTTCGCGTTCTGGCCCTTGGGCATCCGCAGGGTCGCCTTCACGGCCGGGTTGCCGCCCCGCTTGGTCTGCCCGCTCAGCCGCAGCGACAGCGCCGGCTTGAAGGCGAGCGAGCCGCAGTCGCCGACCTGGAAGCGCTGGCTCGGGGTCGCGACCGCGCCTTCGGTCGAGGTGACCGTCGCGCCGACCTGCAGCGGGTCGCAGTCGGTCGGGTTGAGGACAAAGCGGTCGCGGTCCAGTTCGACCCGCACGTCGCGCAGGTCTAGCGGGATGCCGTGCAGGATCGTCGGCAGCGGGTCGGAGGCCGCGGTGATCTGGGCGCTTTCGGGGTCGACCCGCAGCGCCGCCCGCACCGCGACCGTGCCGAGGTCGAACGGCCCGGCCACCGCGGGGGTGACGACGGCGACCGAGAGCGGGGCGCCCTTGTAGGGGCCGGCGAGGTAGACCTTTCCGGTCTTGTCGTAGAAGGGGTTGCTGCCGGCGCCCGCGCCGACTACGGTGGTGCCGACCCCGCTCGCGGCCGGGCAGCTCGGCGAGGCGATCTGCGCCACGCCGGTCCCTTCGTCTCCCGAGATCGAGGCCAGGGCGGCCTCGGGGCAGTAGGGGATCCCCTTCAGGTAGCCGGTCAGGCCAGGCGGCATCTTCACCGTCAGGCCCGAGAGGTCTTGGTCTGAATCGCTGCGGGTGAGGCGCAGGGTAAAGGGGCTGGTCTGGCCCGCGATCGCCCGTTCGACCCCGGCGCTCAGCTTCGGGTCGAAGCCCGGGGCGCTGCAGCCCTGGTCGATCGTGAACGGGCTCCTGACCGTGACGACCTTGCCGTTCCAACCGGTGAGGACCGATTCGGTGGTGTAGGTGCCGCAGCGCTTCGGCGTCACCAGCTGGGCGCGCGGGCCGCCGTCGAACTGCAGGTGGACGCTGCTGAACGGCGTCTGCGGGTTTTCGTCGAAGGTCGTCCTCAGCTGCCCGGTGGCCGGGTCGGCTTCGACCTTGCCGGCGAGCTTGACCACGACCCCCGAGCCTTCGGCCACCAGGTAGATCGCCAGCAGCGAGCCGAAGGGGTTGTCGTGGGGGCTCGCCAGGTAGATCCCGCCCTGCAGCGGGTTCTTCAGCAGCGGCGACTTCACGCCCACCGAGCCGACCTTGGATGCCTCCGGGCAGCTCGGCGGCGCGGCGTCGTGGAGGTGGATCTGCGCCTGCGAGCAGCCCTGCAGGCCGTCGGCGGCCGACGGGTTCACCCGCACGCCCTCGGGCAGGGTGACGACCGCCTTGCGCAGGTCGGACTCGGCGATCTGGGTCGGGTCGCTCGACTGCGGCAGGGAGAGGTCGAAGGCAAAGCCCGAGGGGGTGTTGGCGCCGTGCTCGACCGGCTGCCCCACCAGGCTCGGGTCGAACGGGACCTTGTCGCAGCCGGTCATCCCCTGCGCGGCGCCACGGTCCTGCGGCGCGGCCGGGTAGGCGGGCAGCAGGTGGGCTTTGAAGGAGTCCGTATCGAAGGCGCCGGGGTGGATCCAGGAATCGGCGCTGACCACGGTTTCAGGCGCACCGGCGCAGGAGGTCGGGGTCCGCAGGAAGGCCGTGGGCGGCGTGCTGCTCGGGCAGGAGGGGCCGCCGAAGGCCGGCAGGGACTGCACGCCAAGCTTTTCCGCGCAGGCACGTTCGCCATCATGGGCCGGGTCAGCCGGCATACCCCAGACCGTGACGGTGGTCCCCGCGACCGGGACGATCTCCGGCGCCTGCTCGGCCTTCAGGGTGATCCCGTAGTCGCTCCCGCTCCGCACCGTCGCATCGAGGATGACGAGCGTCCCCGAGACGTTGAAACCCAGGCGCGCCGGGGCGTCGGCCGGCGGCTCCATGTTGAAGAGCGGGAACGGTCCGAGCAGCGGCTGGGCTAGTGGAAAGTTGTTCGTCCGCACCATCACCGTGCCGACCTGAGCGCTCGGGGGGCACTTGGTCAAGCCTCCGATATTGCCGACCCCGAGCAATTCGCCCGCGGAGCAGGTGGGAATCGCAGTCGGATCGCCGACGAGGCCCGGAGGCAGCTCGACGGTGACGTCTCGGACCGGCTCGACCGGCCAGGCTGCGCCGGCGACCGGGAGCGGGTTGGTGTAGGTGTTGTAGTCGACGGTGACCGCGTCGAGCGCCGGGTGGGCGCCGGCCTGGGTGACCGGGTTGCCGGCGGGGTCGGAGAGCAGGCCGTCGACGGTGTCGAGGCCGAAGGCCGGCGGTTCCGAGGAGATCCGCGTCGGATCGACTGTGCTGACAGAACCGGCTCCACCGCCGGAGACGGCGAAGGAGGCGGTAAGGGTGCCGGCGACGCCGGGTTCGGCCCTCGCCTGCAGCCGCAGGAGCTGGTACTTGCCGTGCCCCGCGAGCGGGTAGGCATTTTCGCACCGGACCGAACCCGGCGTCGTTTCGCAGCCGATCGTGTTCGGCGTGTCGGGATTGTCTTCCAGAGGATCGAGGTAGAGGGTCGCCGACAACGCTTCTATCCCGGCCGGCATAAGGGCGGTGAGTTCGATCGGCCCGCTCATCGCTTCGTCACCCTGGTTGGTCGCCTGGACCATGTATTCGAAGCTCTCGCCCGGGGCGACGCTGGCGTCGGCGAGCGATTCGAGGCGCCAGGAGGGAGCGGCCTGCGCGGCGGCCGCGAGCGCGAGCAGCACAACGAGGGCCATGGCAAGGGTGCCGAGGAACCGTCGGCCTGGAGTTCGTTGACGGCGGTTCATCGGCCGGCCCTCCGGTTGTCGTTGGTTCGTTGATGCTTGCGGTGTTTCCCGGCACAGCGGACGTTGCCCTTGCGGCGGACCTTGCGCTTGCCTTTGGGGCAGTGCTGCGGGGAGCCGTGCTTCGGGTTGCCCAGGCCCTGGGCCCCCGAGGCGACCGTTCCCGCTGCGGGAACTGCCGCCGTCGGTCCTTGGCACTCCCCGCTCGAGCAGGGGGGTGCGGGCGGAGGTGGTTCGGGGAAGCCGCCGCCGGCCCGGACGTCGTAGACGTCGTAGGATTTGTCGCTGTCCCAGCCGACGAGTTGCTGGCTCGTGCCGATGAAGACGTCGCGGCCACTGCTGCTCGAATCCAGGTACCACGAGTCGGCGCTGCCCCTGCCGCTGGAGAGCAGGTGGACGGTGTGGGTCGCGACGTCGTATTCGTAGGCGTCCTCCCGGCCGTTGGTGTCCTGCGGAACCAGCGGTTCGCGGCTGCTGAAGAAGACCTTGGAGCCGTCATCGGTGATGCCGCGGTTCTGGTAGGTCGTGACGCGGGCGCCGCCGTTCAGCACCCCCCCGGAGACCACTCCGGGGCTGGTCGCCGCCGTGCCGCTCGGTGGGCAGGAGACGCAGACGGTGCTTTCGGATTCGGCGTTGTAGAGGTAGAGCTCGTGACAGGGGAATCCGTCTGCGCAGGCTCCTAGGTCGGAGCCGTCGCCGAAGGCCAAGCCGTTGTCGTTGCTGAAGAGGAGGTTCCGGCCGTCGGAGGCCACCCGGCCCTGACGCAGCAGATTGCCGTAGTTAGTGTTGCCGACCCAGTTCTCACGGGTCGTCTGCCCTCCAGGATCCGGTCCGATGTCGTGCACCGCCCCCAATTTCCAGAGCCAGATCTGCCCTTCGCCGGTAAAGTAGGCGTAGTTGCCGTTTCCACCAACACCCCAAAATGAGCTGACCGCATCACCAGGAGGGGTGATCAGGGTGAGGTTGTGGGGATCCGATGGTGGTTTCGTGAGGTCATACATGTAGAGCTTTTGGCTCCCTTGAGTGGCGTCGTTGGTAAGTGCCTGTCTGGTCCAGAAGAAGATTCGCTCCCCGTCGGCGCTGGCGTCCAAATATTTGGCGGGCGCGAAGGCGTCGGCTCCTTCGGAAGAACGCTCGGATTCGTTCAGCCAGACGGTGTGGGTGCCGTCGATGCGGGCGAAGAGGTTGCCGCTCTGAAGCGTCCCCGCCCGCAGGAGGAAGAACAGCTGGGGGACGGTTTCGGAGGGGTCGATTTCGGAGAAGGTTTCGCCGTGTTCGCCGGTCGGCTGGGTGAAGAAAACCCGGGTGTGCCCGTCGGAGCCGTCGGAGACGACATGGGGCGTGTACTCGAAGTAGCGGGCGCCCTCGCCGAGGAAGGATACGTCCGCCGCTTCTCCGTTCGGGAGGATGCCACCCAGGTGCAACTGCCCTTCGTCCCAGGTGTAGGCATGGGGGGCGCAGCCGCGCGGCGAGGGTGGGAAGAATGGATTGGCGGTACCGCAGGAAGCGGGCTGTTCCGGCGTGTCTTGGGTCAGCCGCTCGACCGACTCGAAGGCAACGTGTTCAATGTCGGGAGAAGCTCCGCCGAGAGTTGGCAGGAACGGGCGTAAGTTACTCGAGATGCCGGGCGGCGCAGGCAACGGTTCGCCGGTTTCCGCGCAGAGCGGGCACCGGGTCAGCAGGTCGTAGCTGCCGGGCCCGGCCTGCTTGAGATCGGTGCGGCGGTAGAGGTTGACGACGTTTTCGACGTTCGGGTCTTCGGTGACCGGTTTGACGGCCATCGTGATGCCGCGTTCGAAATCCGGCGAAAAAACGTTGTCGTAGTAGGTGTCGGCGGTGGCGGTAGGGAGCTTGAGGGAGCCGGTGTCCTGGGGCGGGGTGATCGCGTGGCTGCGCCAGCCATCGGCGCCGCGCAGCGCCAGGTGTTCGACTGCCACGCCCGTCCCCTGGGCATCGCCGAAGGGGACCAGCGAGGCGAATGAGACCGCGTCGCCGTCGGCCGAGGCGCGGGTACGGGGCGTGTAGGGCATCACGTCGCCGCCGTTCTTGTCGGGCGGCGAGACCATCTCGTAAGCGCGGCAGTCTGAGAGGAAGGTCGCGTGCTGTTCTTCGCGCAGCGACTGGTTGGGGCAGGACGCGTTGGGCAGCGCCGGCGGCGTTTCGAATTCGCCTTCCGAGGTGACAGTGCCCCCCGCGGTGGTGACCGAGAGCCGCAGGTGGAAGGTCGTGCTCGCGGGCAGGGCCGGCAGGTCGGCGTGGACCGGGTTTTCGAAGCCGTTGGTGGGAAACGCCGGGGCACAGGGGGCTTCGCTGCCGAGGGCGGCGGTGGGGCCGTAGGAGAAATGGCAGTCCGAGACCGCGGCGCGGTGGGGGTTGACCGAGCCCCGCAGGCGGACGCTCGGGCCGGTGTTGATCACGGCCTTTTCGAGCACGACCGTCGCCGGGGCGGCCCCGAATTCGAAGGGGGCGGCGGTGTCTTCTGCTTCGCCGCCCTGGTTCGAGGCGTGGAGGGTGATCGTGTAGGGGGTGTCGGGCTGGAGGCTCGAAATGGTCCCGGCGACGTCTTCGCCGCCGCCCGCCGGCACCTGGCCGCCCGGCCCTTCGCAGGCCGGTTCGCAGCTGAAGTGCCAGTCGGCCGCGAAGGCCGGGTCGCTGCCGCTCGGGTCGATATGCCCTTTGACTTCGATCTGCCCGTCGGCGGCGGAGACGAGGGTGGGAGGTTCGGCGATCGTCACCGTCGGGGCGGTGACCGGGCCTTTGGTGGTGAAGGTCGGGCCGGTCGCCTCGGTGGTTTCGGCGGCGAGGTTTTCGGCGACCAGGCGCTGGTGGTACTTGGTTTCCGGCGCCAGGTTGCCGATCTGGGCGGAGACGGGCTGCGGGCTCGAGCCGTTCAGCGGGCTCTGTTCGCAGCCGACGACTTCGGCGCCTTGGAAGAGCGGTTCGGCGGCCGTTTCGTTGGCCGTGTAGGCGGCGTCGGTGATGTACTCGAAGCGGCAGCTCGTTTCTTCGCCTTCGGGATCGACTTCGCCTTCCAGGGTCGCGGTCGAGTACTCGACGCCCGACGCGGGGCCGATCGTCAGGATCGGGGCGGTGGCGCCGGCGGCGGTGGCGAGCAGGAGGATGGAGCCCAGGACGACGACCGCGAGCAGGGCAAGCAGCGTGCGTGGGGTCGCGGCGCCGGCCTGATCGGTCCCGCCCGCGGCGGAACGGCTGATGAAGGCGGCGGTGCGTGCCCTTGCGCTCACTTGACTCTCCCTTTGTCCCAGGGCCCCCTGGTGGCCCGTTGATCGATCTCGGCGGCGCAACCTCGGCAGCCGGCCCCCTACCCAGGAGACGGCGGTACCGTAGCGGCAGAAAACTGGTTTCGCAAGGGATGGAGCATGGTTTTGTAAAGCGCTGCAATCCGCCTAGTGATGGGAAAGGAAAAGGGTTCGTACTCTTCGTGGGGGCGAGCGTCTGAAGGCTGGCCCGGCGAGGGCCGGTTAACGAAAACCCGGCGGACTCGGGAGCTTCCCTATTGGAAGCGCAGGGCTCCGCGGACCCTCAGAAAAAGCCGTGAAAAATTTTCACGACGAGGCGATGCGGCGGGCCTCGGCGGCGCCCAGATAAGGCGTGAGGACGAACTGGGTGAGGTCGGGGAGCAGGTCCTCGAGCGCTTCCCCCCGGCCCGCCATCACCTGGCGCCCGATCATCGAGTTGACCGCGCCGAGGATGCCCCGCTCGGCGGTCTCGGGCAGCGGCTCGCCGCCCCCGCCGAGCTCGCGGCCCTCGCACAGGTGCGGCACCATTTCCTCGAGCGCCGCCTTGTGGCGCTTGGCCAGCTCCGGCCCGGCGGCGAAGGGCTCGACCGTGAGCAGGCGTGCGAGCTCGGGCCAGCCCGCGAAGTCGGAGAGCAAGGTCGCCAGCGCCGCCCGAATCCGCAGCGGCCACTCGCGCTCGCCGAGATATGCCTCGGCGAGGAGCGGGCGCAGGTCGTCAACGCCTTTGTCGAAGGCGGCGACGCAGCAGTCGTCGATCGTCTCGAAGAACTTGTAGAAGGCCCGGCTCGTCACCCCGGCGCCCTCCAGCACCCCGGTGATCGTCGCTCCGCTGTAGCCGACCTCGCCGACCAGCGCGATGAAGGACGCGATCAGCCGTTCGCGGTGGTTGCGGTCGACGAACTCCTGCGGCAGGCCATGGCGACCGTGGGGAAGCTGCGCGAGCTCGTCGGGGGGGTGCGGGTTCTCAGCCGGCGTTTTGCTGGGCACGAGGCCAGCAATCTTAGGGACAGGAGCGGTTAGGCCCCGCGGATCAGCTCCTCCAGCCCCGCCTCGGTCCCGAAGTAGGCGCTGATCGCCAGGAACATCAGCTCGGGCACCTGCGAGGGAAGGTCAGGGGGCAGGTTGCTGGTGCAGCGCCGGTAGATGCGGTCGAAGAACATTGCGACGATCCAGCCGGCGGTGCTCTCGGGCACCTTCTCCGGCTCGGCCAGCTCGGCGCGGGCCGTGTCGATCAGCGCCACCAGGCGCGAGACGAGGAGACGATGGCGCTCCCTAGCGAGGTCGCCCGCGGCGATCGCGTCGACGATCAGGAAGCGCGCCGCCTGGGGGAAATCCTCGACCAGGCGGGCGGTCTCCTGGGCGCCGGCGCGGAAGCGGTCGCGCCACTCCCCCCAGGGCTCCGTCGCCAGCGCGACGCGCGCGAAGTAGGCGCTTTCCAGGCGTTCCCAGACGGTGCGAAAGCGCTGCTCGTCGCCGTCTTGGAGCCCATGCTCGGCGAACTCGGCGAGGTAGCGGTCGAGGCTGCTCACCCCGGCCACCGGCGATACGGAAGCTGCCTCAGCCCGGCGCTACGGCGGAGTCGGCGGCCTCGGCGCCGACGAACGGGATCAACGAGAACTCGACCAGCTGCGGCCGCAAGCGGCTCATCTTCTTTGGCCGCCCCTCCATCAGGGCGTAGTAGAGCAGCCAGTAGAGCCCGCCGACGACCGTCTCCTCGACCGTCTCCGGCAGCTCGGAGAAGCCGGCCTGGTCGCGACCCACGCGCAGCAGATCCGCGAAATCGCTGATCAGCTTCTCGAAGCGGCCGGTGATCGCCGGCCCCACCGCCGGACCCTCGACGACACAGACCCGGGCGACGTCGGGGTCGGCGTCGATCGCCTCCAGCAGGGCGGAGATGCCGGCTCCGACCCGGGCCGGGAAATCCTCGGCGCTCGCCTTGCAGGCGCCGCCCACGCGCTCCAGAGTCGCCGCCGTCGTCGCGTCGTAGAGGGCGAAGAAGCACTCCTCCTTCGAGCCGAAGTGTTCGTAGAAGCGGCCCCGGGCGATCCGTGAGGCCTTGACGATGTCGGCGACCGAGGTCTGACGATAGCCATGCGCCGCGAAGGCTTTGGCTGCGCCGCTCAGGATCTGCTGCCGTTTGTGGTGCGCCACCACCTCCGGACGCAGCGCGTGCCCCCCCGGCTGCGCGGGGCGTCTTTTTCTGGAGCCTCCCGCCATGAGGGGAGGATAACCGTAGCTCCCACACCGGCGCATGAAGGAAAGTAAGTAGTTTCAGTCGGGAACTGCAACGTTCCACTGTGACGCCCCCGCGTACTTAAAAGAACTGGACCCTGGTCGATAAAACCATATCCCTTCCTAGAGACGCACGACGGCTGATCCTGAATGAACTTGAAGGCTCGTCAGGCGATACCATCTGGGCAACTTGGGAACGGTGAGCGCAGACACCGGCGTGCTGTCGGTATCGGATCGAGATCGCATCTTGCGGGCGATGGCGGCGTGCTGTGCGGAGAGCGGCTACGGCGAGACCACCGTTGATGCGGTTCTGGAGCGAGCCGGGGTCACCCCGGAGAGCTTCGACAGCCACTTCGCCGGCAAGGAGGACTGCGCGCTGGGAGCGCTCAACAAGATCGTCTCCGACACGCTGGCCCAGATCGCGATGGCGAACCCGCTGGTAGGGGACGTCGCCGACCGTCGTAAGTTCGAGATCAAGGCGATCCTCGAGCTGATGGCGTCGCAACCGGCCTTCGCCTGGCTCGGCTACATCGAGTCGCGGCAGGGCGGGACGCCCCGCATGCACGACGCTTACGAGTCGGGCGCACGGGTGCTGGCCTTGATGATGGAACGAGCCGGGGACGGGGTGGGAGAGCGCAGCGGCGTCGCCCGCGCGGCCCTCGGGGGGGCTGAGGCGGTGGTGCGCCGAGAACTTGCGGCCGGAAGGGAGGAGCGGCTGCCGCAGCTACTAGGGGATTTTGTCTATGCGGCACTGGTTCCGTTCGTAGGCCAGAGGGAGGCCCTTCGGCAAGCGAAGCTGGCGGAGATGGTGTCCGTCGAGGAGGGAAATCGGGGAAATGATCGAGACTGAGCGAAGGGACAAACTGCTGCGGGCGATGCTGGATGAGCTGGCGCTCGCGGGCTACGAGGAGGCATCGGTCGAGCGCGCGCAGGCGGCAGCCGGCGTCTCAGAAGCTGAGTTCGGGGTCGAGTTCGCTGACAAGGACGCGTGCCTTTTCGCCGCCTACGACCATCTGACAGATCAGGTGGTGGCGCGGGCAAGCCTCCACTGCGGGCACGACAAGCCCTGGCCGGAGCGAATCCGCGACGGGTTGGAGGCGCTGCTGGAGGAGCTCGCATCCGAGCCCCGGCTCGCTTGGGCGCTGACCCGGTCGTTCCCGGGGATCCGCCCCGCCGCCTACCAGCGCTACGTCGAGCTGCTGGGCCGCTTCATCCCCTTCATGCGCGAGGGAAGGGAGTACTCCGAAGTGGACGAGGAGCTTCCGGGGGAGGTGGAGCTGCTGGCCGTCGGCGCGGCGGAGGCGATCATCTTCGGGGAGGTCGACGCCGGGCGCGCCGAGCGGCTGCCCCAGATGCTGCCGGAAATACTCTTCTCGGTCCTGGTCCCGTTCATGGGCCCCGACCGGGCGGCTGACGAGATGCGAAGCGCCGCGGCCAGCATCTAGGGAATGTCCTCATCCTGGGTCCTGCCCGCCGTCAGCGAGCGTGAGCGGCTGCTTCGAGCGACCGCCGAGCTGTGGCGACGCGATGGTTACGAGGGGCTGAGCGAAGCGGCGATCTGCGAATGCGCCGGGGTCGGTCAGGAATCCTTCGAAAGGATGTTCGCCAACGTCGAGGAGGCGGCCGGGGCGGTCATCGAGGTGCCGCTGGGAGCCGTCGTCGAGGTCGTCGGGCAGCAGTATTCGGCCGACCGCTCGGAGGCCGAAAGCTACGCGCGGGCGATCGCGGGAATCCTCGAGCTGATGGCGGCGAACCCCGACTACGCCTACGTCGTCTACATCGCCGGCCGCCAGATGGCCCCGCCCGAGGTCCATCGCGGATACGAAAGCGGGCACCGCTTCCTGGTCGCGATGCTGGAGCGCCTGTGGGGGAGCTCCAGCGCCGCCGAGCAGCCCGCAAGGGCGGGCCTGGGGGCGCTGGGAGCCGCCGAGGCCCTGGTGCGGCGGGAGATCGCCGGCGGCCGCTTCGAGCGGCTGCCGGAGCTGGCTCCCGAGTGCGTCTTCGCAGCGACGGTTCCCTTCCTCGGGCAGCGTGAGGCGCTGCGGCTGGCGAAATCCGTCGCCACTTGAGCCTTCTCGACGGGGGGCCATGCCGGGACTGCGGACGCCCGCACCGGGCCAAGCCTGCCGCTAGACTGGTTTTTTCTAGGATGAATGATGGTTTCAACATCGCCCGGCCCCGACCGGGCGCCCACCCGCTGCCGCAGGACGTGGTCGAGGTCTTCAAGCGCGAACGGGTGGCCACGTCCCTGAGCGAGGTCGTCCACGAGGTGGGCCTGCCCAGGCTCTCGGTCTTGAGGATCACAGAGCGGGCGAGGATGGCCCGCAGCACCTTCTATGAACTCTTCGCCAACCGCGAGGAGGCCCTCCGATACGCGCTGGAGCTCGGAGCGGTGAAGCTGCGGAGCGCGGTCGAGGCGGCAGCCGATCGCCCCGGCCCCTGGGAGCGCAGGGTCCGAGCGGTGCTCGGCGCTCTGCTGGAGGTCTCGGCGACCGAGCCCTACCTGATCGAGCTGAGCCTGGTTCACGGCCCGGGCAGCCCTTTCGTCCCGGTCCCCTTCGACCGGGACCTCGTCGAGTCCCTGGCGGGCATCCTGCGGGCGGGCCGCGCGGGAGGGGCAAGGCCGGGGCCGCCGCCACGGGTGGAGGAGATGCTCGCCTACGGGACCCTCGCGGTCATCGCCTACAGGCTGCGGCGCGACGAAGCCGCCTCGCTGCCCGGCCTGGGGGAGGAGCTGGTGCAGCTGACCACCATGCCGTTCGGTTGCCCGCCACCATGAGGGCGAGACGCTCCCTGGCAGCCCTCGGTTGCGCCATCGCCCTGGTCGGGGTGCTCGTCCCGGCCTCCGCCGAGGCCTCGAGCTGGGTGCTGCGGCAGCTGCCGCCGACCGTCTTCGGGGAATCCCAGGCCTTCGCGCCGGAGCTGACGGGCGTGTCATGTCCCAGCGAGTCGTTCTGCGTCGCGGTCGGCAGCGAGGACACGCTGATCGTCTCCACGGTGCCCACCGGTGGCATCTCCGAGTGGCACGTCCTCCACCCGCCGGCGCCGATCGGGCCGGGGAAAACCTGCATGGAAGGCGAACCGGACTGCTATCCGCCCAAGAGCTCCCTGAGGTCGGTCTCCTGCCCTTCTGAGGAGTTCTGCGCCGCCGTCAGCTACGACGGATTCGCATACGTATCGAGCGATCCCGCCCGTGGCGCGAATGCATGGTCGTCGTTCCTGTTGCCCGAAAGACAGGCCAACATGCACGCGACCTCGGTCTCCTGTCCCTCCAGGGAATTGTGCGTCGCGGTCACCGGCGGCTACAAGGCTGTCGGTCGGGTACTGACTTCTACCGACCCGCTTTCGGGCACCTGGCAGGTGACGCCGCTGGGAGATCCACTCGACCTGCGGGGTGTCTCCTGCGGGACGCCGACGCTCTGCGTAGCGGTAGCGCGGGAAGGGCGGATATTCGTTTCGACCGAACCCACCGGGGGCGCCTCGGCATGGCGCCCGGTGGGCGCCCCCGGGGGGCCCGGCGACCTCGAAGGGGTGGATTGCTTTTCTTCGCTCCTGTGTGTGGCCGGAAACGCGACCGGCGACCTTCTCACCTCCACCGATCCCGCCGGTCCTGCCGCTTCCTGGGGGGAGGCGAGAACCGGTGGCTCGGTTCAGATCACCGACGTCTCCTGCCCTTCTGCCGATCGGTGCGTGGCGGTCGATAACAACGGGAGCGTCCTTACCTCGGCGGATCCGGGCGACGCCGGGGGCGCTTGGAGCTTCGAGAACCTGGTCCCGTTCTCCCCGACGGAAGAAAGAGAAGGTCAACCGCCGCGGAACGCCCTCTTCGGAGCTTCCTGCGCCTCGGCCTCTCTCTGTGCGCTGGTCGGCCTCGACGGCCGCATCTTCACCTCGACGGCGCCGTTCTCGCCGCCCGAGAAGCGGCCGGCGCGAATCTCGCGAGAGCGCCCCCGCACCATCCTTGTCTTCGCCGAAGGCTTCTGGAGGCGCAGCTTCACCCGCCGGCAGCGGCTGCGCGCGCGCTTCCGCTTCTTCTCGCCCTCGCGGGTCCAAGGGTTCGAATGCAAGCGCGACCGCGGCCGCTATCGTCGCTGTCGCTCCCCCCTGCGCTACCGGGTGGGGCAGGGGAGACACGTCCTGCGGGTGCGGGCGATCGGCCCGACCGGCCTGCGCGGCCCGGCAGCGGTCAAGCGATTCGAGGTCCTGCCCTCCCGAGCGGAGAAACGTGCGGGCTGAACGGACCAACAGACCTTGCTGGATGCGGCGGATTGCGGCATCGGGCCTTACCGCAGCGTGGCTTGTGCTGGCGCCGACGGGAGCGTGGGCAGAGCCCCGGTGGCCAGGTGATGCGCTTCACCCTTCCTGCCTCGAACGGCTACACGCTCCGGGTTGAAACCGAAGGCACCCTGACCCACACCTCGGTCTGGCGGGGCAGTCGCGAGTACGCCACCACCTATGACGTCAGCGACTCTGTGGAAGGGAGCGAAATCAAGGCTGACCTGGGCGCGCTCGGCCGGATCGAAGTCCGCTTCGAACCGTCGGGGGCCCGGCGCACGGTGCGGGTCGGAAGCAGCCACTGCCAAGTCCCGCGCCGGCTGGGGACCTTCACGGGGACCATCTCCTTCCAAGGTGAGAACGACTACGCCTCGCTCAACGCCACCAGTGCCGGCGGCATGTCCGGTCCGTCTGCGCGGAGCAGGTGCAGGGGTGAGGCGATCAGCTCGGCCCGGCCGCGACCGCTGGAGCGGCGCGCAGTAGAACGGATCTGGGCGGTGGGAGACGCGAGTATGTTCGCCCGCAGCGCCACGGCCTCGAGCTCGACGCTCCTGGCGGTCTACAGCCAGGGCCTTGCAACGCACTGCTACGTCTCCCGGGTCGAATTGGTCGGGCCGCGGCTTGCGATCTTTCGCCGCGCGGGGATCGCGGGTAGCCGGTCGATCTTCTCCTACACCCACACCCTCAGTAGCGCCACCCTGGCCCCGCCGGCACCCTTCAGCGGCGAGGCCACCTACTCCGCCCGGCGGCACCGGTTCAGCGGCGACCTGACAGTCCGGTTCCCGGGTCTCCCACCTCAGCCCTTGACCGGCACGGGCTTCGAAACGAAGCTCGTCTACCGCGGCTGATCTCCGTTCTCGGCCGGGCAAAAGTTTGCCATCGTCGAACACCCCCTCACCGCAACTTGCGAACCCTGCGCGCCTTTCAGGGACCGAAGGTCGGGACTCATCTGACAGGAGGGAGAGGTCGTTGCGTGTTTTCGAGATGGGAACGGCTCGTAGGATCGGGGCTCTTGTGGTGGTGGTGTGTGTGGGCGCCCTGTGCCTGGCGGCGGCGGCCGGCGCCGCGAGCTGGAGCGGACGCACGCTGAGCGCTGCGAACTCCTTGCGCCTGCCCCTCTTCGGGATCTCCTGTCCGACGGCATCGCTCTGTGTGGCGGTGGGTGGCGGCAACACGATCGCTTCGTCGACCAATCCCACCGGTGGGGCGGATAGCTGGAGGGTCGTCTATCCCGGGGCGGGCCAGGCAGAACCAAACCAGGACCAGATCCGGGGCGTCTCCTGCCCGTCCCCGGGCCTCTGCGTCGCGGTCACCTTCCTCGGGCAGATCTATACCTCCAGGGAACCGAACGGCAACGCCGGGTCCTGGCAGATCGCCGACCTTACGCCGGAGGGCCCGAACCTCCATTTCTACGGGATCTCATGCCCCACGGTCGACTTCTGCGCCGCCTCGGCCGGCGGCGCCATCGTGGCGACTTCCACGAACCCGACCGGCGGCGCGGGCGCCTGGACCCTTACCCATCTACAGGCTCCGATGGAGCTACGGGGGATCTCATGTACCTCGCCGGCGCTTTGCGTCGCCGTTGGCGACAACGGGGAAACCGCCCGACCCGAAGAAACCGCCGAAGGTTTGATCGCTACCTCGACCAACCCCCTGGCGGGGTTCTGGAGCACGACTCTGGAGCCGGGGCGGGGGGCGCTCTTCGGCGTCTCCTGTCCCTCGGCGGGCCTTTGCGTGTCCGGGGACGCGCTGGGCAATCTGCTTGTCACCACGGCCCCCGGCGAAGGTTCCGCCGCCTGGCGGCAGATCGGCGGCGGCGGCTCGGTTCAGATCACCGACGTCGACTGCACTTCACCCGCCTTGTGCCTGGCCGTCGACAACAACGGCGACGTCCTCGCCTCCGAAGATCCTGCCGGCGCACCAGCCGACTGGAGCTTCGCCAACATCGCCCCCTACCCGGAACCGATCGGGACGGCGGGGAACGCCTTCTTCGGCGCCTCCTGCCCCACCCCGGCACTCTGCGCCGTCGCCGCCACCGGCGGCCAGATCTTCACCGGCACCGATCCCTTCGCAGGTCAGGCATCGCCCCTGACCGCGACCGGCGGCGCGAAAAAGCAGCGGCGGCCGAGGTCGAAGCGACCCCTGGTCAACCTGGCCAAGACGCCGACGACGGGCATCGAGCTGCGCAAGGGAAAGTGGGTCACCGTCCGCTATCGGTTCTTCGCCAGGCACCATGCGCAGGTCCGTGGATTCCTCTGCAAGCTCGATCGTCGCCCGCTGCGGGCCTGCCGCTCCCCCAAGGCCTACCGGGTCGGTGTCGGGCGCCATGTCTTCCGGATACGGGCGATCGGCTACACCGGGCTGAGGGGCCCGGTGCAGGTGAATCGCTTCCAGGTGTGCCACCCAACGCCGTATCCGCAGTGCGCAACGCACCTCCCGCCGCCGACCCCTCCGGCGGGCGCAAGGTGAGCCGGGAGGAACGGCCGGCCCCCAGAGGGGCCCCTATCGCCGGCGTCCGGCCATCAGGCTCGCGCTCTGCACACGGCAGGCGGGTGGGAGAACGCCGACCATCCTAAATGAGACCGTCGCATCGCCTCTTGGCGCATCTTTGGGCTGACAGCGGGGTTGGAAGGAGGCAGGTCTATGCTCCCTCCCAGTCGAAACCTCGAGCTGAAGGCTCGCGATCGCGACCCCGCTCGCTCGCTTAGGACCTGTCGAGCGCTCGGGGCCGAGGACCGCGGCCTGCTCCTGCAGCAAGACACATACTTCGCGGTTCCCGACGGGCGATTGAAGCTGCGGCGCGAGAGCGGAGCGCCGGCGCAGCTGATCGCCTACGAGCGGCCAGACCGGACCGGCACCAGCGAAAGCCGCTACCGGATCGCCGAGGTGGCGGACGCGACGCAGACCGAAGCCGTTCTGGCCTCGGCGCTGGGGATCGAGGCCAGGGTCAGTAAACAAAGGCGGCTGTTCTTGCTCGGTGCAGTCCGAATCCACCTAGATCTTGTCGTCGACCTCGGCAGCTTCATCGAGCTTGAGGAGATCACGGGGCGGGCCCCAGGCGAGGGAATCGGCGTCGCGCTGGCGCGACTGCGACGGGCCTTCGGTATCACCGACAGCGATCTTGTCGCCGAGAGCTACGGCGACCTCAGGTCGCGGTCCGGAAGGACGAAACGGTAGGGCAGGTGCGGAGTGGCGCATCCCCGAGCTCGGCGCAGGCTGCGGCGTGGGCCCGGGAGCGGTAGCAGGCGCCGTTCGGAGAGAACGCGCTCGACGGCGATGCCCATTCCCTTGAACCGGGCGACGGCGCGAAGCATGAGGCTAGTCCGAAGGTGGCTGATTCAATGACATCTCATTCCGGATCGAGATGCATCCCTCGGGCGCCTACCTGATGGGCGACGGATTGGGCGAGAGCTTCGCCGTCCAAGTCGAACACCAGCCCGGGTCTCAGCGCGAAAGCCACGAGCATCAAGGCTAGAAGGGTCACAGGCAGCGCCACGATCGCGAGTGCGATCGAGTTCTTTTGGCGCTCAGACCACCGCCGTTCAGCCGTGGCAGTCGGGGAGATCCCCGTCGATGGGCCTCGATGGTGCAGAAGGAAACCATAGTTCTTCCTGAATGAAACCACTGCCTTTGTGAACTCGGGTAGGATGCCGGCGTGTCTTGGCGAGGGGCGGCGTGGCGTCTCTATCTGATCGGGGCCGTGGTCCTCGCCGCGGTGTCGGCGGCCAGGCCTGCGCCGATCGCCTCCGCCTTACCGGTGCCGGCCGGGCCGCGCTTGGCCACCGTCGAACTGATCCAGACGAAGGGGTCCGAACGGGACGAAAAGGCGTCGGCTCCGTTCATGTCGCTCAGTACCTTCGGCCCGGCGGGGCACAAGGTCAGGCATCTGCTGAAGGCCAGGCTCGAAGAAAATGGGGGACATGTGGTTCCGTTTCCGTTCCTCGGTCCCGCTTGGGTCGAGGGCGGCGGTCGCCTGGCTTTCGCCGGAGCCAGAGGAGAAAAGGTTGCCTACTACGCGATCGGAGCCGGCGGTTCGGGGCTGAGGCGTCTTCCAGAGCTTCAGGACCCCTCTATGGCCGGCGCAGAGAACTTGGTTTTCTCCGCCGACGGGAGGTGGATGGCGTTCAGCAAGTCGCGTTCGCGCGGGAGAGTCGGGCAGCGCGGAGGCCGATCCACGAGCACGACCGCTTGGCTTCTGAACCTGGAAACCCGCGACCTGCGGCGGCTGACCCCGTGGCGCGATGGGCTCGTCAACGAGCCGACGTCGTTGTCGGGTGACGGCTCACTCCTGGCGCTGACCAGGCGAGACCCGAGGATCGAAGGATCCACCGTGGTGCTGGCGCACCTCGATGGCAGCGCGCCGCCTGCGTTCTTCGAGCAGGCGGGCGAAGCAGCGATCTCGCCAGACGGATCGAGAGTCGTCTTTGCCGGCTACCTCAACCCGACCCACATCGAAGCCGAAGAGAATCAGGACTACGACATCGGCGAGCTATATGTGGCGAACGTCGACGGGATCGGGATCAGACGCCTGACTCGCAATCACACCGGCATCGAGACCTCCCCTAGCTGGGACCCGTCCGGCCGGCGCCTCGCCTACGTGCAGATGCAAGCCGATACCAGCTTCGACCCTGCCCTTTCCTTCCTTTTCCCGCTCGGCAACCAGATCAGGGAGATGAACGCCGACGGCAGCTGCAAGGAAACGGTGAGACGGAGTCCGACGATCGCCTTCTACGGCGTGGCTTGGTCTCCGGCCGGCGATCGGGGCGCCGCGCCCCTCGAGTGCTGAGTGCTCGCTCGAGGAGAGGTGGAGATCGCCATCGACCCAGAGCCGGCTGCTGGGAGGGTGGCAATTCGCTCGCTGCGTACCCGGTTGGTCGAGCCGCCGGACACGGGTGAACCGTCGGGCCGAGTCGCTCCCCATCTGGAAAGGAGATCCTGGATCAGCTTTATGTTCTCCGGCTTCGGATCGAACGAGGCATCGATGACGCTGGTGGCCCGGACCACGCCATGACGCATCAGGGCCACAGTGCCGATCAGGCCGTATGAGACCTGGGCGCTGTTCATGTCGTCAAGGAGCCGGTTGAAAGCAATCGCGCCGGGCCGTCGGCACCTCGAAGCCGTACCGGCCAGGGCGACCGAGAGAGCGGTGCCTTCCGCCAAGAGGTCGTCTGGATCGCGATGCGCATCCCTGATCAAGCGATACCGGCACCATTCCTCGGCGGCAAGACGATGATCCCCTCTGCCTTCTGCCCATGGTGCCCGGCAGCGAAAGGAGGTGGGACCGGCTGCCGATCGAAGAACTGCGAAAGCCGTTCAGGGAAGCTCTGCGGGGACCACCGCGAGGCCCTGCCGCAGAGCAGCGTCGTGAAGGCGGATGTCCCAGGTAGCAAAGGTCAACTCCGGGGAGGCGACCAGGAGTGCCGCGGCGAGATGCAGCGCGTCGAGGCTACGCAGCTCCTCGGCATAGGTGAGGTCAGCTGCGTGTTCGGCCAATGAACCGTCTACCTCGATGACCTCGAAAGAAGGCCAGTCGGTCATGAACTTCTTGACGGCGCCCTTTCCCGCGGCCAGCCCGACCGCACGGGCGGTCTCCACGTAGCCGACCCGGCAGATGGCCCAGCCGTCGGCCTCCTGCATCGCCCGGATAAGCGCGTCGCTTCCCTCCTCTGCCACGTAGCGCTTGACCAAAGCGCTCGCGTCGAGGTAGAGCATCTACCGCTCCGCGTCGCGCTCGGCAAGAACGAGCGAGCTGGCCGAGCGCTTGGCCGCCACAGGCCGAGGAGAGCGAGACGGGAGAGGACGAGAGGCCGGGGTCACCCGCCCGCTCGCGACGAGCTCTCGAAGTCGCTCCCCTGAGGCCCTGGCCGCGGCGGGAACGATGTCTGCGACCACTCGTCCACGGCTCGTGACCCTGACCTGCCCGCCCTCTTCGACCTCATGGAGGACGCTACTGAGGCTCGACTTCAGCTCCCGTACACCGATCTCGCGCATGTGGCTACTTTAGCACTGTTGTGGCCTCAATCGGGCGGGACCGAACGCCCGATAAATGACATTACGTCGACCCGGCTTCGACGAGGCGGAGTGAACCTCGAGGACAGGCTGATCGGCGGAGTCTGCGAGCACGTGACGAGCCTGGCCGGGCTGAGCGCTCCCCTCCCCTCTCAACTCACCGCTTCCGCAGCTCTTCAACGGTCTCCCGGAGCGCTGGAAGCGTCTCCTCGAACACGGCGAGGGTGTGTGGGTCTAGGTCGGACGCAAGCTCTCTAAGCCGAGTGAGCTCGGCGGGGGGTTTCGGAGACGGGGCCGGCTGCTTGGAGCTCAAAGGAAGATCAAGCAGCTCCTCGGCACTCGTACCGAGCGCTTGGGCAACCTTCCGCACGACCGCGACTTCAACCCCCCCTTGATGACCTTTCCTCCAGCGGTGGATCGTCATCTTGTCGACCCCGCTCGCAGCAGCGAGCCGTCGGACGCTGAGGTTCCGAGCGTCCATCGCCGCAGCGAGGCGCGTCGGCAACTCCGGTGCCACGACGACAACCGGCTCTGAACTGTATGAAGTCACCCATACAGGTTGTCAGATTCCGTCTGGATTAAGACATACAGTCTGTCGAGATGTCTGCTCAAGCCCATACGGACGCCCACCGCCTGCGGCTGCTGAGCTCAGAGTCGAGCCCTCCAAGCAGTAACGAGCGACTGACGGTTCCGGCCTCTCCGCGGCTCGATCGCTTTCTGCAGGCGGCGGCACAGGCCGGGCTTTCTGCCGGCGACGCGGTCAGGCTCGGAGTCGAGAGGGCGTTGGTGGTGCGCGATACCCAGCTGGTCGATCTCGATGTCGAGAGTGCTAGACGGCTACTGAGACGAGCAGCGGCCACAGCTCGTCCCGCGCTTCCCCTGGCAAGCGAGGAAGCCTCCTACGTGAGGAGGCTCAGTGCGGGACGCCCCGTTCACGTCCCGCCTGCCGGCGAGCCCCTGGACGTCGAGCTTCCTCCGAACCTCCTGACGCGAGCGCGCGGGACCGTGCCGGAGATCTCCCTCAACGACGGGATCGTCGAGGAGATGGTCCTCTGGGAGCGGGCAGCCAGGATGGAGGGCCGCTCGATGTCCGAGTGGGCACTGAAAGTGCTCGCCGCTCGGCGCGCAGCTTAGCCTGCGGCCTCTGCGGCGTCCTCGGCTACCGGCCGCTCGCCGGCATTCAGCGTCGGCTCGAGAGTGCCGGCGGTACCGACCTCGCTCTGCAGACGCCCGGCAACGGTGTTCAAGCCGGCGACCAGCCGGCGGATCGCCTCGTCGCTGGAGACCAGCTGAGGGCGCAAGCGCCTGCCGCCGACCTCGACCTCAGCGCCGGGCTGCGAGAGAGGCTCGGCTCCGAGAGACGACGAGCAGTGGCGGACTGCCTCCTCACCAACCGGCACTCTTTCCAGCTGATCGTCCCCGTCGAGACACTTCGCCAGCTTGGCGGCGCGGTTGATGGGAGACCCGATCAGGTTGCCGCCGTCCTCGTCGTCCACCTCGCCGCAGTCGAATCCAGAGTGGAAAGTCCAGCTGAGGTGATCGAGGCCGGTGGACCGCAGAGCAGCGGTGTGGTGGAGGATCGCGGCCGCGGCAAGCGCGGCGCGATCGCCCTCGCTGAACTCGGCGACCAGCTCGTCGCCTTTGCGGTCTGAGTACTCGTAGCCGCCGAAGACCCGGGTCCATTGAGCGGCGACGTTGAGCCCCTCGTTCAACCAACGCCTGTTGGTGCGGGCGTCGAGGAGCTCCCCTTTGGCGGTCGAGCCGTCGACGTCGAGGTAGAGGATTGCCGCGTGACGGGCCTCATCGGCGAAGGGCGAAGCCATGCGCTTGCCCTTCGGACCGCAGTAGGCACCCGCCAGTGCTGCGCCGAAGGCCGCGAGCAACTCGAGGAGGTCGCGCAGCTCCTCGGCCGCCAGGAGCACTGCCTCTCGCGGGTCGCCGGGGGTCTCGGAACTCGGTGTCTCGTCGCGGCTCAGGCTCCAGAGGGCCCGGCGGATGGTGGCCGCCCACTCGAGCGCCTCCGCGGCTACCTCCACCTGCTCGTTCCCGTCTCCGTCGACCCACCCTTTTGCCGAGACCGCATCGAGGCGATCGACCAGTGGGCCCATGCCCCGAATCAGCCCCGCCAATGCTCGCGCAAACCCAAAGTTCTCCCTCGGATTCTCGGCGGCGGCCAGAGACCGCAGGATCCTTGCCTGCGCGCGGCTCCTTGCCTGCGGGATCGCTCGCCGGGCGGGGACGGCCCATTCTCCGGCCTGAAGGTCGAGCTTCCCGACGGCGGCGTCGACCGCATCATCGACTTTCTCTCCGATCCCGGGCGTCCGTTCGTGGACCTCGCCGGTCCGGATCAGGTTGAGAGGGCGGCGCAGCACCTTAAGCGCCTCGTCGAGGGAGCAACGGACGTGACTGAGGCCGAGGCGCCTGTCCGTTGACATCGCCCAGCCTTCGAGCAGTGCCCGGCGCTCGGGCTCGTCCAGCTCCTTGATCAGATCGATGATCTTGTCGAGGTTCTCCTCCAACTCCTCAGTGCATCCGTCGAGGTCGAGTTCGAGGTCTTCGGACCCGTAGCGCTTTTCGAATCCAGGCGTAGGGACGACGGACCCGTCGACTTCGACCCGGAAGTGACCCGAGGTCTCCTGCTCGAGAGGTACGGGAACAACGGCATCCAGAAGCGCCAGCTCGAAGCCGGGACCGGAAGTGGGCAGAGCCTGGAGGGTGATCGACTGCCTCTCAAAGGTCAGCGGCCGCAGGATCGCCACTAGGGAGACGAGGAGGGCCTGCGAGACCGGCCGGCCTCGCAGGTCGTCGATCGGTGCTTCGCGCAGGCGCTTGCAGATGAGGGCGATCGCCTCCTCGGACTTCTCCTGGCGGATCGAATCGAGGCTGAGATAGGAACGATCCTTTCCCCGGTTGTTCTCCGAGACCCGGTAGCGGCGCTGCACCAGCAGCGAACCGCCGGCGCCCTGGATTTCATCGATGTAGGGGACGAGGGTCGTCAGCGCCAGCCCGCGGTCGACACAGCGGCTGGCAAGCAGGGGGTCGCCGCCCGGCAGGAGCTCGGCGATCTCGCTCATAGAGTGGCCCACCCGGGTCGCGGGATCGTGGGCCGGGTCGCTTGCCGCCTCGTCGTAGAGACGCTTCAGCTCCCGGGCGACCCCGTGGGTAGCGGTCTCCACACCGGGGTCAAGGTAGAGCCGGGGCTCCGTGGAGGGAGCCGGGCCATCCTCATCTCGAGCTCGAGGGTCGCCCTGAGGTTCGAGGACCCGGGCGACCTCGTCGGCCACCAACGCGCCGACCTCCCAACCGAAGAGGCGCTCGAATCCCTCGAGCTGCGGCTTGAAAGCCGAGCCCGGTATGCAGCGGCCGAGAACCTCGGAGAGGCCGCCGATCATCTCCACCTCTCGGGCGGCCGAGACCGCCCTGAAGAGCGACTTCGGACCCAAATCATTTGCCCGTTCGACGAGGAGCTTTCCGACAGGCGGCAGATAGCCGAGCTCCGAGTTGACGGCCTCCAGGCCTTCGGCGGTTGAGATCTGGGCCCCCGGCTCCGTGCTTGCCAAGGTCAGAGTCGGCAGCGAGATCGGCACTACATATATGCGCTCTGTCTCCTGGTCGGGGAAGAAGCGGACCTTGTACGCGCCGTCGCCGACCTCGGGAGGTTGGGAGACGGCGCCGGGCAAGCGGGGGAAGTGGAGCGTCGCCGGCTGGATCTCCTCGGCACGGCTCGCCGGCCCATCGATCGTGACGACGCCGTAGCAGCTGAGGGTCTCAAGGAGGGAAGGCCAGGAGCGGGCGAGGCGGCCCGGAAGCTGCAGCTCGAGCAGAAAGTGGTCGACCTCCGGAGGGAGGCCGCGCGCCACCACCAGCTCGGTGAGCTGCCAGACGTAGCGCTGGTAGAGCTCAGGCTCGGCGTGCAGGTAGCAGGCGACCTCGGGGCGCCGGCCGGTTCCCGGTTCGCAACCGATGCAGGCAAGCGCCTCGATCTCCTCGACCTGATGGCCGGCAATCTGCTTCCAGTGCCGCCAGAGATTCGAGCCGGTGCGGACCGCGTCGTCGACGATCATCACGCGGGCGCCGCGCAGATCCTCTGGCGGTATGTAGGAGAGAGCGCTCCCGTAGAGAACCGGTGCCGGGGACCGCTCCCCGAGTTCCAATCTGGCGAACGAGAGTGCCGCATCGAGAACGCGCGCGCCCTTGGTCTCAGCCGGCACCAGGTAGTCGGGTTGCCAGCGGTCGAACTGCTCGAGCATCCACTCGGCGAAACCAGGCAGCAGGTTCCGCTCAAAGGCACTCTTGCCCCCGAGCCCGGCAACTGCTCTTTCCGCGACGCTTCCCCTCACGCAGAGAATTTACAGTGATCGTCCTGCAGCAGTGTGAGATGCCTCCGCTACTTGCACGAATTGGATTGCCGCGCATCGTTCCTGGCGGCGGACTGAGAGCGAGGAGCGCCGGGGCGTAGAAAAACGCCACTCGCCAGGATCAGCCAGCGTTCGGCTCCGCCTCGGGCCTGACCAAGTGATGCCCGGTTCGCTCTGCGCCTCTCTGACGGCGCGTAGATCCTTTTCGGTCCGCTCCTCTCTCTCATAGAGAGCGGCCTCGAGCTTGGCCGCGACGGGATCCTGGTCGCGCCGCAGGTAGGGCGTCGTCAGCTTGTGGAGTTCGGTCTTGGTCATCACCCGTCAGCGGTACCACCGGATCGCGCCTAGATTGCCGGTCCTGGGGGCCGGGCGTAAACCAAAACGCTACGCCCGATAAGAGGCGTTACGACAACCCGCGTCGGTCCCGGCACCGCCGGCGAGCATGGCGCAAGGTCGAGAGGGGAACGCTCGACCTTGCGCCGCAATAGGGATTCCACATGAGAGATGGCTGCCGGGCTAAAGGGCCCGACTCCACCCCAGCAGATCACCTTCGGCGTCGCGCGCGACCAAGGGGCCATCTTTTGTGGGAACCTCAGGAATGATTACGGCTTACCTGAGGTGCGGGTCAGCGGTATCAACGAGCAGCGCATCACCTCATCGCCCCGGGGGTGGTGACTAAGCACCTGCGCATCTCACCTGGCTCCGCCGCCTTAAACCACTCAGTGACGAGGACGATAAACGAGACGTTCGATGTCGCGCGAGTCGAAGATCTCCGAGGCCGACCGGTTGAAGACGGTGACCACGTGGGCCTGGTCGGCGACCGGCCGGCGGACGATAAGATGCGCCGAGACCGCGGGCAAGACGAGGGGTATCTTAGTGATGAGAGGCCTCCCCCTCCTGGCGATCCCGAGGACAGATTCCTCGCCAGTAAAGAGGCCGAGCAGATAGCTGCCACCGTTGGCGCGGGCGAAGATCAGGTCGCCGCGCTCGGCCTCTTCGATCGGCACCGGCTGACCAAGACCGAGCTGCTCGAGCGCGGTGCCAGGGATCCTCACGCCCTTCCGGCCGTAGGCCCATTGGGCGGCGCGCTCGGAGGTCCGAAATCGAAGATGCCGCTCCGTGCGCCAAGGACGGTCAATCAGCGATTGCAGCTCGGCGACCGGGTCTACGCGCGCGACCCTCATGCCCGACTTGGCCAGAAGGGCGGCGAGGTCCTCGGGCTCGCGTCCTCCCCATTGGAGATGGATTGCGAAGGCGCAACGGTCGCCGACTGCCTCGAATATCGGGCGCTGCGCAGCGGGGGCGACGCCCCGGAGGTCGCTAGTTCCCCTCGTACGCGTTGACATCTCCAGAGATTCTGGCGGAAGGGTCCGGATCCTGCTCATCTGGATCGCGCTCGCGCCGACGCAAATGGACAGCCCTGGTCTGTCCAGAACCCGTCGTGTAGCTCTTCGAGTCGAAAGCGCGAGGCTTGCTGTAGTAGACCCCGGCGGGTCGAGCTACGGCGCCGAGCATCGCCGCGCTGACGGTCTGCATCTTTGATCCGGTTAAGGCGATCTCGAAGTTGAAGATGCCGTCGAGCGAGAAGCGGGCATGTAGGTCGGAGAGGAGGTCGTAGCCCTCCTGATGGTCGAGGGTCTGCAGGCGATAGAACTCGCCACCGTAGCGTTGGACGCAGTAGCGGGCGATGTATTCCCCTAGGACGGTCCGGCTGCTCTCCGGTCCGCTTGGGCTGACCGGAGCGATTGCCGCCACCCGCTCCACGGGAACGTCCTCCAATAGCCGTTCGAGACGCTTGAACTTGAGCGGCACGAACGCAACTAGGAGCGATGGCGCGCTCGGGTCGCGCGTATTGGACCCGACCGCAACGGTCTCATAGGGATCCTGGACGCCGGTGATCACCTTGTCGAGCTGAGAGAAGGCCTCGAGGTAACGATCCTCGCCGAAGAGCGCAACGATCTGGTCGAGTTCCTCGTTTGGAGGGTGGTAGCGCTGCGCTTGCGTGTGAAGAATTACCACCTCTTCGCGATCGATCAAAAGACGACGGACGAGGCGGTAGAGGAGCGACTTGGTAAGGCTGGTCGAGTCGACCGCGACGAGCGGCGCGTCAAGCTTTTCGCAGAAGTCCTTCACCCCGCCCGCGCCGTCGAGTTCATTCGCGGCCACGCGCTTTGCCTCAACTGACCGCCCTTTCAGCTCCTGTGCGATCTCGATCCCCAGACCCGGGTCTGGGTAGGTGACCAGCGAAACCTGGCGCGGGTTCCCCGCCGCGAGCAGAACCTCCCAGGCGCCGCGACTGCGATCCTCGAAGCCCGCGCCTGCGACAACCACCGTCTGGTCCCAGTCGATGCCGATCTCCGCAGGTCCGCCTTTGGCAATCGTCACGATCTCGTGAAGGGTCTGCGGCGGCGGCGGAGTAGGCAGGTCCGCTCGATCGTCATCGAAGCTGAAGTCGAGCTGCGGAGGCGGCTCGGGGGCCGTCACCCGGTGTCGAGGCCGCTCGACTTCCGACCAGTTTTCGTCCCCGCCGCTCCGCCCGGAGCGTTCGAGGCTCTGAGGGGTGGGCTCCTCGAGCCATGGGCCCACCGCGCTCCCCGGCAGCTCGAAGCGGTCGCGCTTTCCGAGGGGCACCCGCTTGGGCAAACCGAGGATGAGCGAGTAGACAAGTCTTATCTGGAGCCTGGTCCCAGCTTTGGGGTCGCGCGCCCTCGACGTGATCCCGGTGAGGACGAAGACACCCGCGTCGACCAACTCGATCAGGCGCCCGAAGACGTTGTCGAGGTCCTCCCCGTCGATCTGTACGTTCAACAAGGCACGTTCGCGGAGCCGCTCTGCATCGTGCTCGACCAGCTGGTTGTGGCAAGCCTCCGAGAAGGAGGTGGCGTGCGCGAAGAGCCACTCCTTCTGCCCCGCGAGGGAGACCAATCGTTCCTCGGCCATCCGCACCGCCTCGTCGTGCTGATCGGCTCTTGAGACCGGGAAGCCCTTCTCCTGTCCTTGCTCCAACAGGGCGGAATAAAGCTGGAGGATGTCGCCGACATCGCCCACGCACATCGCAGATATCGCTTCGATGCCCCAGTAGATCTTCGCGTTTGGTGCTTCCTGGCGGATCGCGTGAGCAAGGTCGGTGAGGCTTTGCTCGCCGAGAACGGAGCGCGGGCTTTGATACTGGAGGCCGGTGGTGTAGCGCGACCTTGCGGCCAACACTTTCTCGATGAAGTCGGAGCTCGCCGCGCAACGCCGCAGGACCTCGATACCTAGGTCAAAGTAGTCGTAGTCGCGGAACCGGCGGCTTCTCTCCCCTCCCTGGGTGGTTAGTGCGATGGTCTGATTCTCGGTCGAAACCTTGAAGCCGAAATGGGTGCTCGAGACACTGAACTGACTGAGCAACTCCTCGACATCTTCGAGTGGCATCGCCCGAGTCGATACATCATCGAGGAGGAAGAGCAGCTGCTTGCCTCCCCAGATGTCGACTAGCCGCCTGGTCACAAGAGCGAGCTCCTCGAAATCCTGTTTGGTGTTGATCGAGAGGGTGTCGACCACATCCTGCTCGACGATCTCCTGGGAGGCCGCGGCCAGCGCGCGCTCGATCGCGACGACGTCGAGGGCATTCGTTGGAGGTACGAACCAGGGGACCACCCGGGCGATCAGGGCGCAGAACTCCTCCAACGCCGGATAGTCGATCTCCCCGATCTCCTCGACCTCACAGGCCTGTAGGTCGCGAACGATCTCGCGTGAGAAGGCCAGAAAGAGGCGGTGGACCGGCAGGTCGGGGGGCCTGGCTCGCGGCCGTCGTAGAAGCACTGCGCAAGAAACGAAGAGACCAAGGAAACGGTCGGCCTCGACCCGCGCCTTAACGTCGTCGGTGCTCTCTCCGGGCCTTGGATGGAGGCGAGCGGTCCACTCAAGGGAGCGGAGCAGAATCGTCTTGCCGCAGCCTCGCATCCCCGCGATCAGGGTTGGACCTGCGCCGGATAGCTTCTTCGCCCACTCTTCGTCGGGGTCTACAAGGAGCTCGGGCGCATACCAGGGCGGCAGCGTCTGGGCGTTGTAGTGCTCAGCCAGCCAGCCCAACTCAACCGGAAGCTGCCAAGGACGAGCGCCGTAGCTGTGGATCGAGCGGATGAACGATTGCATCTCAGCCGGCTCGGGCTGTCGCTGAGGGTCAGGGGTCGAATAAAACTCGGCTGCGCGCCGTAGCTGAGAGCAGAGCCGAAGGGTGTCCTGGTCCATCTCGGGGTGGTTTCGCTCATAGGCATTGACCATCTCGCGGATATGAACAGCGACCCACTCGATGTCGCCGAGTCGCCAATCGCCCTCGGCACTGTGACTCGCGGCCGATCCAAGATCGAGGATCCGTACGGCGGCGTGAGGGTCGATTGCGCGTCGACGCGAGCGGGAGTCGTCTAGGTCGACGACCATCACGTTTTCGGCGTGCAAGTCATTGTGATGGCTTCCCCGTTTGCGCATCAGATCAACGAATTCGAGGAGGTCCCAGGCGATCTGCGCAGCCTGCCTCGGGGACCTCGGCCCCTCCTCGATCACATCGGCAAGGAGCCTGCCCTCGACGAATTCCATCTCCACCCACCAGCAGTCGATCTCGGTCCCCCCGAAGTCGACGGTTTCCTCTCCCCAGTCGAGCAGGCTTGCGATCAGCGCCAACTCGGAGAGCTCGGCGTGCACATCGGCCTCGGCTTGAAAGGTCGGTCCGCCCCGCTTTTGTTCCCGATAGGCATGGATCTTCTTGGGCACAACTTTGATCGCCAGAGCACGGTGGGTTTTCGGGTGTTCGGCCTTATAGACCGCCCCGTAGAACCCTCGGCCCATCGCCTTCTCAATCCGCTTACCGTTGACTTCCGTCGGCAACTGCTCGATCGGGAAGCCGAGCGGCCGGCCACACACCGAGCACTCTGACGAGAGGTCTTTCTGCACCTCCTCAGGGTGGAGCCAGCAGCAGTACTCGAAGGTTCGGTCGGCCGGATGCCGGAGAGAGCCGCTCGTCATCGCCAGCCTACCCCCGGCGCCGGGAGCGTGGGGTCTGGCTAAGGTGTCGAAGCCGAGGGTCGCTCCTCCTGCGGTGCCCTTGCCCGACCATGGCTCGAGTCTATCGGTACGTACCTATACAGACCCTCGAACTGGTTCACCGCCCCCGACGTAGGGTTCTCGCGAGCGAACGATCCGAGTGGTCGCCTCCAGCCGATGCACAACGGGGGCGATTGCGCAATGAGCCAAAAATGGGGTAAGCACAGGCTGCGCTGCCGCACCTTTCCCTGCCTTAAGCACGCCGGCTATGCAAGTTTTGGAGCTTTTTCTGGGATGAGCTTCAAAGCGCATCCAAATCTTCTTTGGGATGCGCGACGGCGTTTCCAACCGCCCTCTCTCATGTCAGGCACTTTTCGCCAGAAGTGCCTGACTCGCTGCAGATCCGTTCATATCCCTGCATATATCTCTTCCTGCAACCTCTCGTAGATCATCAGAAACGCGCTGCAAATGTGCATCTTCTGACGACTCCGCGCTCACCGCCCACCTTGCATCGCACCCAGGAGGTCGGCGGTTCGAATCCGCCTAGCTCCATCGGAGGAAGTGGCTGCACGTTGGCAACTTCGCTTTCTGAAGCGCTCTCGAACCGCCTCCGAAATCCGCTCCTATTTCAGGCACTAGTGCCTGAAATCGCGCAGATGCGAAGGGATTAGCAGCGATTGCCGTCGATCCTGGCTTGCATTCGGTCCTGCGCAGAGCTATGGGCGCGCTAGCTTCAACCCCATGAACATCAGGCGCAAGTACGAGATCATCTTGCAGCCGGAGCTTGAAGGCGGCTTCAGCGTCTTCGTGCCCGAACTGCCAAGCGTCGCAACTCAGGGCGAGACGATCGAAGAGGCAACGACTATGGCCAAAGAGGCCATCGAGGCCTACCTCGAGGTGATGCACGAAGACTGCCTCCCGATCCCGATCGTCCACCGCGGCAGCGTCGCTGTCCACACGGCCTAAGCCCCTGCCTCTTGCCTGCGTCTCAAGGCTTTGGCAAGCGCTTCCATACTCGCTTGGCTATCCGCTCGCCGAACCAGCCTTTTTCGACCTTGACACCGAGCGCGACCAGCTGCTCGCCTTGGCTCTCGGTCAGCTTCAGCTTCCAGCGCTTCTGGGCACGGCGCACCGCGGTGCTTAGAGGTTCGGGGTCGGCGAGTGGCGTTTTTCCGAGCGCCGAAACAAGCTGGATAACGATCTCCATATTCGCCTTCGGCTCGCCGGGCTTCAAGAGAAAGGCGATTAGGCGAACTATCTGGGCGCGAGCCTCCTTATCTTTGAAGGTGTGTCCGGAGAGAGTTTCGGCGACCGGACGACGGTCTTCGACCCGACGCATCGCGCGGAGGCGCTTGCCGGCAAGGTTGGCGAGCTTGCGCTCATCTATTCCTCCGGAGGCCACAGCTTCGAGAGAACGGTTACGGCGTACGTTGCGGGAGATCAGAGCTAGTGCGATTTCAGTCCGGATTGCTTTGGGCTGATTCTTTGCCCAGGCTGCAACGGCATTGGCAAGCTCATCGTGTCTTATTCCGTTGCTGAGCAGGGGGGTGCGAACCATCTTCGATGGAGGCTCGGCGCTAAGCCAGGCGATCAGGGCTGCACGGGCGTCGCGGTTCTCTTGGGTTTCAAAGGCAGCCCGAGCGTCGACAGCGCTCAAGGGCCAGGCCTCTGCCTCATCGCCAAGGGCGAGGATCAGCTCTGCCCGAGCGCGAGCCACAGCGGCGGCCTGCTCAGTGGCCTCCCAATCGCTCGCGGGCAGCTGGTCGACGATTGCCTGACGGGCAGTGCTAGGAGCCTCGGTACCGAGCTGCCGGGCTCGCCGCAGCGCCTCCGGCGTCCATCCCTCGGTGGGGATCCGCGCCGCGTCGTTTCGAAGCGCGTCTTCAAGCGACTCGCTGATTGACTCGACCAAGCGCAGAGCGATGGCGACACGGTAGAGCCGTGCGTGACGTTCACTAGCCTCATCGCTCGCCGACCACTCATCGGCGGCGAGCATCTCTTCGATGCGATGGACGATCCGCTCCTGTAATGACTCCGCCGAGGACGGCGCAAGCATCGGCGCCAGCCGTTCACAGAATTGCGGCACCTCAAACTGCACCTCGGTCGGTGCTGCATCAAATCCGGCCAGCATCGTCACCACCACCTCAGTGGCCCGATCGGCCATCGCAACTGCGGGCTCAGCCACAGAGGCGTCCATTCCATTCCTCCCAGTCCTTAGCCGGCGCCTGCCGCCAGGCTCGCAGGACGCGCGCATTGACCCGCTGATCGTCCTTCTGACCCTCGAAGACCTGGTCTGCGTAACGATTCACCACGAGGTAGGCAATCCCCGAGTCACAGTCGAGCAGGTGACCCTGAATTTGGAAGGCAAGCTCTGGCTTCGAAGCCTCTGCAAGCCCAGCGCGTTGCAGCTGATCGTAAATCTCAGCAATGTTCTCAGCGGCGGGATCGGCCTCAGCAGCTCGTATGGCGCCCCATATTTGGTCGGAGTTGATTAGAGCAAGCGCGGTTTTCTCATCGAGACTTTCCAGAGGCGCCACCAGAACCGAAGGAGTTCCCACGACGACACCCGCTATCGCAGTCCACAGCTGTTCGATTTCTGCGTCTGAGAGGCGTTCGGCCATCTTCGCCACGCTCTCGATCCGGGCGGGCGTCTCGAGCAGTCTGGGATCAGCGAACAGCCGCGTAACTAGCTCACGTTCCGGCGTCGGCGTCGGCGCCTCGTCAAGCGCAATACGAAGAGCTCCGACCAAGTGGTCGGCATCCAGCTCCTTGGCCCTGCGGTAGGTCTTCAGCGCTTTGGCGAGGTACCACGCGGTCGCACCGAGAGGATCGATCTGCTCAGCGAGACCCATCAGCACCGTCATCACCCGCGAGCGCTCCGGTCCCCTGAGGGTCTGGACCATGTCGGAGAGCAACCGCGCGGCGCTGCGCTTGGTTTGCTCGTCCTGCTCGCAGAGCAAATCGAGCACCTCAAGTGGCACATCAGGGGCGTCGCGCTCAAGGCGCTCGCCAAATTCAGGATCTAGGTTGTAGATCTTTCCCGGTGCTTCTAGGTAGAGCAGATCCCGGCCGGGGTCATCGGTATCTGCGGTGCGCTCGAGGTAGCGGCGCAGCTCTTCGAAATGCCGAGCCGCTAGCTCCTCGGGCGTCGCCGATCCGGTCTGATCGAGGCCGTCAATGTAGGCGGCGGGGCCAGGTGAGTTGTCGATCTCCGCCATCAACTTCTCTACCTGCTCGAGGCGGTGGTCGGGAGGGACGGCCGCCTTGGTCCAGTAGCTGGCGAGGCGGGGCTCGCGGAAAAGGGCGGCGGCGAAAACGGGGAACTCGGTGCGGAGGGCGACGAGCTTTGCGACCTCAGGAGCGCGGACAGGAACGTAGACACCACGGGCCTCTGCGAGCTTGGCCGCAACGACGAAGTTATTGAGCAGCACCTTAACCCGCCGGGGACTGCGCACGTGGGAGGGGATCAGTGCATAAAGGGCATCATCGAGTATTTCGCCATCGCCAGCCTCCTGTAGCTCGCGCCAAAAACCAGCTCCATCCTTGCTTCTGGCGATCTGCTTTTCGACTAGCTCTCCGGCAAAGCTGGTCAGGCGTGAACCTCGCAGCGGCGGCAGAGCGAGTTGGTGTTGAAAGATCTTGTCTAGATAGGCACCGGCACTTGAGTAGTAGGGGGCTTCGGTTTCAGATGGGGTTGACTGTTCGACCTCTCCGAGTGCCTGTTCGATCACACGACGATCGGCCGCGACGATGAAGGCGCAACGATCGGCATCAAGAAAGGTGCGCAGGGCTTTCAGGGTCTTGACGATGTCCCCGCGACTGCAGCGGTCGAGCTCGTCGATGAAGAACACCAGGCGCTTTGGTTTGGGCAGCCGGTAGGGCCGCGCCTCTACCTCCTCTGACCACCAGAGCAACAATCGGTAGAGACCAGTCTGCTCGGAGACGGTTTGGCGAAAGCGATCCCACCGCTCAGCAGCCCGGACCCTGGCGCCGCGAACTGGAACGCTCTCGTCCGTTGCCCAATCGACCAGGCGGGTAAAGCGCGAGAAGAACTCCTCGTCCTCGGAGGGCTTGGATTGCTCGATTTCGACCTTGCCAGTGTCGACGAGTGCGGTGATTAGCAACAGGAAGGTGGAGATCAGGGCGCCGATTAGAACCGAGTCGACGCCGAGCAGGGCACCAACAGCGGCGAGGAGTACTGCCAGAGCTATCAACGGCCAGAGACGGGCATTTCGCAGCGCACTCCAGAGCCCAGGCAGCGTTAACGAAACCCGTCGTTGGTTCTCGTATAGGCCGCGGTTGAAATCGGAGTAGTGAGGGTCGTCATGGGGAAGGTGCAACTCCCTCGCAGCATGGGCAATGAAGTTACGGCGCAGTCCATCACCGCCGTAACGCCAAGCGTCGTAGTGGATAAGTCGAGAGTGGCCTCCTAGTGCAGCCAACCGTCTCTCGATCAGTGAGTAGAAGCTCGACTTACCCGAACCCCAAGGAGAGAAGAGAGCAATATTGACTGGGGTCTCGGCGACGTTGCATAGCTCGGCAACTCGGCTAGCAAGAGGAGCGTAGTCGAATTCATCCGGATCGCCAGCACGCAGAGCACGATCCGGAATTAGGTCCGAAGTCACAATCGGTGGGGCGGAGTGCATTGGCTCAGGGGCCATGGCGCGACGTTGATCTGATGGACGGTGCCTATTTGAAGAGATCTGGGCGCAGTTCTTTTGCCCCTTTGAGAGTGTCCGAGTCTGCGGCTCCAAGGATCGTCTGTGCTCTTTCCTCAGCCTTCGCCTGCTCTTCTTTAGCGGCCCCTGCAGCGACTGCAAAGAAGTAGGACGGAACGGCACCCGTAAGAACCCCGACCAAGGTTCCCAGTACAGCCCAAACCTTGAGGAAGTCATCGATCGCGTACTCGTGCAGCGCTACAACTGCGATTACCCCCACCAAGAGGAGATAGAGAACGGCGACTACGGTGGCCTGTCTGGTACTTGGGGTCATTTGAGCTCCCTTCTCGCAGTAACGGATTGCTTCCCCTTTGCAGCGTTAAGGGACGATCCTATTCCTGTTTTGGAACTACTGGTGTCCAGTGGCCAGCGGCGTTATCTCGCTGATGTATAGGGGTCTACAGCGGCTCGGTGCCCTCACTCAAGATCTTCAAGTACTCGTCATAGGCGAAGATCTTGTTGCGGGAGCGGCCGGTGAGCTCGCGGAGGATGCCGATTCGCTCCAAGTGGTTGATCGCAGTCGCAACCGTTGGCTCGGAGATCGGCAGCTGCTCGACGGTTTCGGGGATTCGCAGGACCACCTCTCTGACGGCGTGGTCGAAGACGAGCAGGGCGGAGCCCGCTGCGCGTCGGAGATCATTGATCTGCTTTCTATCCCGCTCGATCAGCTCGACGATCCGTTTGGTCGTTTCGCTAGCGAGGTCCGCCACGGAGATCACGCCTTCGAGGAAGAATCGAAGCCAGCCCTCCCAATCGCCGTCGGTCCGAATCGCCTGTAGCCGTTCGTAGTAGGTATCGCGGTGGCGCTTCAGGTGAAGGCTCAGATAGAGGAGTGGGCGTGAGAGGACGCGCTCTTCGCCGTCGGCGGTCTCGCTGCAGAGCATGAGCGTCACGAGGAGCCGCCCAAGCCGGCCGTTGCCATCGAGGAATGGGTGGATCGTCTCGAACTGGGCGTGCGCCAATGCCGCTCGAATCAAGACGGGCATGGCAACGGGCTTGCCGTGCAGAAACTTCTCGAGGTCGGCCATCGCGACCGGCACCTCGTTGGCAGGCGGAGGGACGTAGCGGGCTGCTGCGGGACCAGGGCCGCCCAGCCAGTTCTGAATGCGGCGGAACTCGCCGGGACCGGTCTCCCCGCCTCGGGTGCCGCGCAACAGCTCGCCGTGAACCCGCCTTATGAGGCGAAGGCTGAGAGGCAGGCCCTCCTCCATGCTCCGAAGCCCAAGGTTCAGCGCGGCCAGGTAGTTGGTGGTCTCGCGAACATCTTCCTCGGGAACACCGGGCACGACATCGTGCTCGAAGAGGAGCAGGTCCGAGAGCGAAGACTGCGTGCCCTCGATCTGCGAGGACAACACGGCCTCCTTGCGGATGTAGCTATAGAGGAACTGGTCCGCATCGGGCAGCAGGAGCGTGATGCCGTCCAGCCGACCCAGAGCCTGGTTTGCCCGATCCAGCAGGCGCTGCATCTCCGCGTCAACGACAAGCGGAGGATCTGGCGGCAGGGGCTTTGGCGAGAACGTCGAGTAGGCGCCGTCCCCAGAGGCGACGGGCGTGAAGTGCCCTGCGCGGCCTATTTCGGTGTTCGTCTTGACGTCGTTCATGCCCTGGGATCCTTGGGATACGGACGACGCTACCAAAGGTTAAGGCGTTTTCCTTGGGATAGCGAAGACGCAAGCAAAGCTTCCTTGGGAACAAGCAGAGGCGCATTTCCAACCGCTCCCCCTCATTTCAGGCACTTTTCGCCAGAAGTGCCTGACTCGCTGCATATCGGTGCATATCCCTGCATATTTCACCTTCTACAGCCTCTCCAAGGCCATCAGAAAAGTGCTGCAAACAGGCGTGTTATGGCGACTTTCCGCTCTTCCCCTCCCTGGATCGCACCCAGGAGGTCGGCGGTTCGAATCCGCCTAGCTCCATTCAGCAGAACCCCTAGCGGCGAAGCACCGCCTTCCTTGGAGGGGCGCTTAACCCGATGTAGCCCCAGGGTGCATTCCGTCGGCACCGACTATTACGTCGCCGTCGCGGACCGTTTGTGTTCTCGGCGCGGTCGAAGCAGCCGCTAGGTGCCGCTTCGACCGCTCAACTATCGGGCAGGTATCTTCTGGGCTCAGTCGACAACCGAAGGCATCGGAGCTGTAACTTTGTAGCTAGCCATCAGGGATGCCGGGTTGGCGCAGAGGAAGCCACCGCTGATCTTCGGCAGACTGGCGCTAACTGCCAGTGTGACTGCCGCGGTCAAGCCCGAGCCCGTGTTAGTGGCCGTGCCCAGCGAAGTGCTGGTGCTACCGAGACCGTAGACGCAGCTGGTGCCGAGGGTGGAGACTGTTACTTCCACCCCGGTGCCGGAGACCACTGTATTGGACTTAAGGATCTTCAGCGTGCCACTGTTATTGAGGGTGGTGACGGTCGACGACCCACAGCCCGCGAAGTCCACTGTGCTGATCGTGCCGCTAGCTTCGGTTTCGTTGTTCGTCGTCATCGTGCCCGCGCCCGTGCTGGCGGTGCATGTAATTTCAGCGAATCCTGCTTTCAGAACCGCAGAGCCCTCCAGGGAAGCCGACACGCCGCCGGTGTACGCCGTGCCCGCCGGCGCTGTGAAGGTGGCCGCGGAGGCACTCCCAGCGAAAGCCATCATCAAGGCCGCGGCCATTACGAGAAGACCGAGCAACTTCAGGTATTTCATAACTTCTCCTCTGTTCCCGCGCTATTGGCGCCGATTACGGTTGCGGCAATGGATCTCTGCCAAGACATCTGGGGTTTCTCTGCGGAATAGAGGGAGTCTTATCAGAAGATTATTGCTTAATCAAATAGTTTTAGGCCATCTAGTCCTGTGCGTCACTGCTTCCCATCGCACCCAAGAGGAGGGCAGCGGTTCGAATCCTCTTTCTGGCGGCGATTGGCGCGGCTTATCGATATCAGCCGCGGCGGGGGAGCCCGAAGGCCTGGCTCTACGGCATCGCTCAGAACGTCGTCGCGATCGAGCGGCGGCGGGCGGGGCGTGAGCAGGCCCGGGACGAGCGGCTGCGCGGCAGCGCCCTGCTCGACGAGGTCCGCTCCCAGATGACCTGGCTGCCGGCCGGGATGACCTGCCGCGAACCGCGCTTCACGCCTCAAGCGCCCGCACCTCCGGCGGCGGCACGATCGGCGGCATGTCCCTCGCCGGCCTCGGCCAGGCGATGACGATCGGCGTCATGAGCAGCGAGCAGTGGCACCAGCTCTGGAGCGAGCATGTCAATAACGAAATCCCAGACGACCGGTACTACGCGGAGACCGGGAACGTCAGCCTCGACCCGGCCGCGCTCAACCCGGACCAGACGGTTGTCATCTCCGGCTCGCGGGGGCCCTACGAAGGCGACCCCGAAGGCGGGTTCGAAGCGCAGCTGGCGATCGCCGAAGGCCCGGTCCAGCCGTGCGACCCGGTCAAGGTCCCGCCCGGCAGGAGCCTCGAAGGCATGAACGAAGTGATCGAAGCCGAAGCCGCCGGCAAATAGAGGAGCGTGACCTAGCGCGACTGCGGCAGCTTCGCGGCGCCGCTCTTGGTCACCGGACGCGACGGCGGCGGCACCACCGGGCCGACATCGCCGTCCGGGGCCTCGTCGAGATCGACGACGACCGGGGCGTGGTCGCTCGGGCCTTTGCCTTTGCGCGCTTTGCGGTCGACCCAGGCGGCGCGGACGCGCCCGGCCACCGGCGCGGCGGCAAGGATCAGGTCGATCCGCATCCCGAGGTCGCGGTGGAACATGCCGGCGCGGTAGTCCCAGTAGCTGAAGACCCGCTCGTCCGGCCAGCGGTCGCGGACCACGTCGCGCAGGCCCAGCGCCTGCAGCTCCGCCAGCGCCGCCCGCTCGGGCTCGGTCACGTGGGTGTGGCCGGCGTAGGCGGCGGGGTCGAAGACGTCCTCGCCGGCGGGAGCGATGTTCATGTCGCCGCAGACGACCGTCGCCTCCGGGCCCGCCGCGACAACATCGCGCAGCGCCGCGAGCCAGCGCAGCTTGTACTCGTAGTGCTCGGAGCCGGGTTCGCGCCCGTTCGGCACGTAGACCGAGAAGACCCTGATCCCGCCGCAGGTCGCGGCCACCGCCCGCGCCTCGGGATGCGGGAACCCGGGCGCCTCCGCCAGTCCCGGCACCACGTCCTCCAGACCCACCCGCGAGAGGATCGCGACGCCGTTCCAGCTCGCCTCGCCGTGCACCGCGACCTCATATCCCCGGCCGCTCAGCTCCTCCCCGAGCAGCTCCGCAAACGCCTCGTCGGCCAGCTTCGTCTCCTGCAGGCAGACGACGTCAGGCTGCCGTTCGTCCAGCCACGGCAGCAGCCGTGGCAGCCGCTGTTTGACCGAGTTGACGTTCCAGGTGGCGAGCCGCACCGTCCGAAGGTTCTAGCGAAGAGCCCGGGATCAGAGAAGTCAGGGCATGGATCGATAACCGCGCCCCAGCGAGCCTTTCCACTCTGAGAAACTTCCTCGATGGCCGAGCGGGACGTCTTCCTCCAGAAGCGCATCTTCGACTGGTCGGAGAAGCTGCCCGCCTGGCAGCGGGGGCTGATGCGGCTGCTCTGCGACGGCCCGCTCGACGAGGCCGGGCGGGAGCAGGTGCTTGCCGTGCTGCGCGGGGATCCGGACGCCCCGGAGCTGCCACCGCTGCAGCTCGCGGACCTGCCGGCCGACGAAGGGGCTTACGGCACGGTCGAACTGCGGGAGATCCGCAACCTGCGCAACATCAACAGCCTCGCCGGCGACCAGGCACTCTCCTTCGGGCCCGGGCTGAACGTCGTCTTCGGCGAGAACGGGGCCGGCAAGAGCGGCTACGGGCGGCTCGCCCGGCGGGTCTGCCGCGCGGCCGAACCGGGCGAGGTGCTGCACGACGTCTTCGACCCCGGCAAGGCCGAGGCGCCGCAGACGGCGGAGTTCGTGCTCGCGGTCGACGGGGAGGAGCAGGTGGTCGAGGTCGACCTCAGCGGGGAAGCGCCGCGGATCCTCTCCGCGATCACCGCCTTCGACGCCGGCTGCGCCGAGTTCTGCGTCACCAGGTCGAACACGATCGAGCACACGCCGCGGCCGCTGCGCCTGCTGAAGGAACTGGTCGAGGCGCAGGGCGAGCTGGCCGAGGAGCTGGCCGAGCAGGTCGACGAGCTGCGCGACGCGCTCCCCGAGCTGCCAGAGCTGGACGACCCGGAGGCGGCGGCGCTGCTGGCCCGGGTCGAGGCGGACGAAGCCGGCCGACAGGAGGTCGAGGCCTTCGCCCGGCTGGGCGAGGAGGAGTTGGCGGAGCTGCAGGAGCTGGAGAAGGCCGAGGCGACGATCGCCTCCGACCAGAGCCTGGAGCTGGAGCGGGCGGCGCGCAAGCGGGCGGCCGCGGTCGAGCGGCTGGCGTCCCAGCTCGAAGACGCCTGGGACCGGCTCGACGACGCGGCGCTGGAGGAGATCGCCGAGCTGCGCACGCGCCTGGCGCGGGCGTCGGCCGCGGTCGACCAGGTCGCCGCCGAAGCCTTCGCCGATCAGCCGCAGCCGGGCACCGGCGGCGAGGTCTGGCGGGAGATGTGGGAGGCGGCGCGGCGGTTCGTCGAGGCGGGCGAGGGCTCCTTTCCCGACGACGCGGGCGACGCCACCTGTCCGCTCTGCCAGCAGGACCTGGAAGCCGAGGCGCGGGAGCGGATGCGGCGCTTCGAGGCTTTCGTCTCGGGCAACCTGCGCGAGCAGGTGCGGCTGGTCGACGCGGCCCTGACCGAGCATCTGGAAGCGCTGCCCGACCTCGGCGAGATCTCCCACGCGGCCGAGGTAGCGGTCGCCGCCGCGGGCGACCACCTGCGGGAGCCGGCCGATGCGGCGCTGGCGGCGCTGGCCGACCGGCTGGCGATCGTCACCGGCCAGAGCGAGCCGTCGCTCGACCCCGGGCTCGAGCTGAAAGCGCTGCGCGATTACGTCGCCGTCCAGGTCGCCGAAGCCGAAGGGTTCGCGGTGCTGCGCAACGCGAAGGACCGTGAGCGGATCGAAGCCCGGCTGCGGGCGCTCCGGGCGCGGCAGGCGGTCGCCGCGGCCCTCGACGACGTGCTCGCCTATATAGAGAGCCTGGAGGAGATCGCGGTTCGCGAACAGGCGCGGCGGCAGCTCTCGACCACCTCGATCTCCCACCGGATCCGCGAGCTGAGCCGGCTGGCGATCACCGACCGGCTGCGCGAGGCGCTCGAGCAGGAGATCGGCGAGCTCGACCCGATCGCCGACCGCGTCGAGCTGAAGGCCTCGGCGGCGAAGGGCAAGCCGGCGGTCCAGTTCAAGCTCCGCAGCGAGGGCCGCGAGAAGGTCGGCAAGGTCTTGAGCACCGGCGAGCAGACGGCGCTGGCGACCGCCTTCTTCCTCGCCGAGCTGCGGGTCGCCGACGAGCGCAGCGCGATCCTCCTCGACGATCCGGTCTCCTCGCTCGACCACCAGCGCCGCGAGCACGTCGCCACCCGGCTGGTCGAAGAAGCCGCCAAGCGCCAGGTCGTCGTCCTCACCCACGACCTCGTCTTCGTCTACTACCTGCAGGAGAAGGCCGAGGAGCTCGGGGTCGAGCTGCACGGCCAGGCGCTCGAACGCGCCTTCCACAGCGTCGGCGTTGTCGCCGCGGAGGTGCCGTGGGAGGTGAAGTCGCCGATGGAGCGCGCGAAGGCGCTGCGCCACGAGCTGAAGTCGAAGCTGATCCCTCTCTACAAGGGCAACGACCCGCGCTACGAGGCCGAGGCGCAGCGCTGGCGGCTGGAGCTGCGCAAAGGCTACGAGCGGATGATCGAGGTCTACGTGCTCGGCGGCACGGTCGAGCGTCAGGCGCGCAACATCCGCATCCGCAACCTGCACAAGGTCCGCTGGAGCGCCGAGCTGGCCCGAGAGATCGACGCCGCGGTCAAAGAGCTCTCAGGCGGCGCCCACCAGGAACCGCTCGGCCGCCAGTCCCCGGCGCTGACCCCGAAGAAGCTGGAAGCGCTGCTGGAAAAATTCGCCGCCCTCTGCGCCAAGACCAAGCCGGTCCAGGCACGTAAGGAGGATGAGGCGAAGAAGCCGGTCGCCCAGATCGGCCTCGCCTAGCGCTTCGCAGGCGCCGGCTGGGCGGAGGTCTTCCGCTCCCGGTAGCGGCGGGTCTTCTCGCGGTTGCCGCAGTCCTCCATCGAGCACCAGGTTTTCGAGTGGTTGCGGGTGGTGTCGAAGAAGGCCCACTGGCAGCCGTCGTCGCCACAGGCCTTGAGGCGCGGCCAGGCGCCGAGGGACTGGATCCGCTCGACGGCAAGCAGGAGCCGCGCTTCGAAGGCCGCGAGGTCGTTGGCAGCCGGTTCGAGGATGACGTGGCCGTCGGCCGAGAGGGTCGGCTGGTAGCGGCTGCGCTGGACCGCGTCGCGCAGGCCCGCCAGCTCCTCCTCGTCGACCTCGATGCCGTTGTTGGCCCGCAGCAGGGCGCGGAGCGATTCGCGCAGGGCGTGGACCTGCTGCAGGCTCTCGGCGTCGAGCGCCGGCGCCTCTCCCCAGTCGCTGTCCGCGATCCAGGCGGCGAAGTGCGCGGGGTCTGCGATTGCGTCCGTCCCCTCTTCGAGATCGCGCGTGTTGACGAAGGTCACGACGAGGTCGGCCTCCGGCTCTACCGCGGATTTCTCGAAAAGGCTTGACACCGGCTATCTATCTTAGCTAGTGTTGGTGACACCGGCAACTCAAGTTAGCCGGTGTCTGAAAGGAGCCGACCATGAGATTCCTCGCAAGCTTCACCCTCGCCAACGCCGCCGAGTCGCAGCGGCGGATGCGCGAACTGGCTGCCCGCGAGCGTCAGGTCCGGCAGCAGCCGCACCGCTAGTCCCGACTAGAGCTGCCGCTGCTGCAGGTACTGCAGGGCGATCACGGTCGTCGCATCGCGGATCTGCGGCAGCGCCTCGTCGAGCTGGGCGAGGTCGAGACGGACGATCTCGATCTCCTCGTCGTCGTCGCGCTCGCCGCTGGCCGGCGAGAGCCCGGTCGCCTCGAAGATCGTCACCTTCTCGCTGAGGAAGCCGGGGCTCGGATAGACGACGTGGAGCACGCTCCATTGCTCCGCCTGCAGCTCCGCCTCCTCGGCCAGCTCCCGCTGGGCGCACTCGAGCTCGCTCTCCCCCTCGTGGTCGAGCGTCCCGGCCGGGATCTCCAGCAGCTCGTCCTCCTCCACAGCCTCCCGAGGCTGTGCCACCAGGTAGGCGAACTCGGCGTCATGAGCCAGCACCGCCACCGACCCCGGATGTTCGACGACCTCCCGCTCGACCTCGCTGCCGTCGGCGTGCCGGTAGCGCTTGGCGACGAAATCGACGTGCTTGCCGCGGTGCAGCGGCCTGGTCTCGAGATGCTCCATGCCGCTACTCCAGCAAAACGGGCCGCCCGGAGGCGGCCCGTGAGACAGCCGGCCGGCCGATCCTCTCCCGGATCAGTCGACGAGCAGCGTGTCCGGAGTTGTGACCGTGTATTTGCCGGTCCATTCGGCCGGGCTCGCGCAGGCGAAGCCGCCGCTGATCTTCGGCAGCTGGGCTTTGACAGGCAGGGTCGCTGTCGTGCCACTCACCAGTCGGCCGATGTCAACTCCCGCACCTCCGCCGTACACGCAGCTGATACCGAGAGCCGGGTCCGCAAATGTCACTTCGTCTTCTATTTCTGTGACTGTGCCGGTGACGTGATGGATTACCGTGCTTCCCAAGCGGAGCACGTGGACTGTGTATGTACCGCCTCCACAGTTCCCGAACGACAGGGTGCTCCGTTTCCCCGCCGCGCGTTCTTCGTTATTCGTTTCGACTTTCAAGGACATCGTTGATTCGGTGCATGTGATGGTGGAGAAGCCGGCTTTCAAAAGCAGGCTTTCACTTGCAGTCATGGTCACGGTGCCTGTGTACTCGGTGCCTGCCGGGCTTGTGAGGGTCGGAGCTGCGGCGGCAGGGCCGGCCAGTGCCATAAGCGCAGCAGCGGTTGCCAAGATGAGACTGGACAGCTTTAGAAGTTTCATCACCTTCTCCTTCGGCGTCGAACCAGACGCCGGTTTCTGCTTGAGACGCCGGGTCTGTCTGGGTACTCATGCAGGGCTGATTGAGACCTAGCTAGTACTACCACGGACTACGCTTATAGTCAAAGAGGATTGAGCAGTTGCTACCGAAGTCGCTCGACCTCGACCTGCTCGTCAACAGCGATCTCGGTGCGGTCGGTAGAGACAACGACGAGGCCGTCGGCGCTGAGCATCGAGGTGAGAACGTGGGAGCCCTGGCTCGTGCGGGTGAGGTGGGCGCGCCAGCCCTGGTCGGTGAGCTCGAGGCGGCAGCGAAGGTAGTGGGCCTTGCCTGGCTTCTTGTGGTAGGTGGTGGCCAAGGTCGCTTGATTCCGTTCGGCGTTCGGGTCGAGGCCGACCAGGGCCCGCAGCGCCGGCTTTGCGAAAAGGTGGAAGGTGACCATCGCCGAGACCGGGTTGCCGGGGAGGCCGAAAACGAGGGTGGGCCGTCCGTCCTCGCACGGGAGGACGCCGAACCAGGTCGGCCCCCCGGGCCGCATCGCCACCCGCCAGAACCGCTCCTCAACACCAAGCTCAGCCAGCGCCCCCTTCACATGGTCGTGCCGCCCGACCGAGACGCCCCCCGCGACGATCAACACGTCCACCTCCCGAACTGCATCAGATTTCCCCTCTGCCAGGTAGGAAATCTGATGCAGTTCGGGGGAGAGGGCTGCGTCGAGGGCTTGGCGCGTCGCCTGTCGGTCGTCGGAGAGGTGGGCTACGTGAACCGGGTCGGCTCCGGCTTCGCGGACCAGGGCGCTCAGGGCGTAGGTGTTGGAGTCATGGATCTGGCCCGGCCCTAAGGGTTCGCCAGGGGGGATCAGCTCGTCGCCGCTGCCCAGGATTGCCACTCGCGGGCGTTGCGTGCACTCGATCTCGGCCACACCGGCCGCGGCCAGTACTGCGACCTCCGCTGCGCTGAGCTGCCGGCCGGCGGCAATCAACAGATCGCCTGCTTCGACGTCCTCGCCGGCGCGCCGGATGTTCTCGCCCTCGCGCGCGGGCCGTGCCGGCAACACATACCGGGCCGTCTCGCCGGGGTGACCCGCCGCCGGCACGCCCTCGGCCACCTCGCTCGTGTCCTCCACCGGCAGCACCGCGTCGGCGCCCTCGGGAACCATCGCTCCGGTCGAGATCCAGATCGCCTCGCCCTCCCCCACCGCGACCTCGGCCGGGTGGCCCGCGCGGGACTCGCCGACGAGGCGCAGTCGCGGCTGTTCGCCCTCGGTATCGGCGGCGCGCAGCGCGTAGCCGTCCATCGCCGAATTGTCGAAGGGCTGGAGCGAGATCGGGCTCCCTACCTCGACGGCGGTGACGCGGCCGAGGCAGTCCTCCAGCCGCACCGGCTCGCTGCCGAGCGGCACGGCCTCGGCGAGCACCAGCTCGCGCGCCGCCTCCGGCGCCAGCGCCCCCTCGCTCACGGGCGGTGCGCGGTCGGCGTGCCGCGCAGGAGCGAGACCGCGTGCGGCAGTGCGGGGCGCAGGGCGCCTGCCGTCTCGGCGATCGCCTTCGGGTTGCCGGGGAAGTTGACGATCAGGGTGGCGCCGCGGATCCCGGCGGTGGCGCGGGAGAGCATCCAGTGGTCGGTGTGCTCGGCCGAGGCGGCGCGCATCGCCTCGGCGATTCCCGGCGCCCGCCGCTCGATCACCGCCTCGGTCGCCTCGGGCGTGACGTCGGAGGCGGCGAAGCCGGTACCGCCGGTGGTGAGGACCAGGTCGCAGGCGCCGCCGTCCGCCCAGCGCCGCAGGCAGCGTTCGATCTCCTCGCGCTCGTCGCCGACGAGGTCGCGGCCCGCCAAGGTCCCTTCCATCTCCGCCACGAACGCCACCAGCGCATCGCCGGACTCGTCGCTGCCGCCGTCCCGCGCCCGCGAGCTGCTGACGGTGACGACCGCCACCCGCAGCGGCTCGCTACTCGGCGCGCCAGTCATGCTTGCCGCCGCTCTTCTCCAGCAGCCGCAGCCCGTCGATGACGACGCCGCGCTCGATCCCCTTGACCATGTCGTAGAGGGTCAGCGCCGCGACCGAGCAGGCGGTCAACGCCTCCATCTCGACCCCGGTGCCGGCGGTGGTTGCCGCTTCGGCCTCGATCCGAGCCTCGCCGCTGCCGCCGTCGACCTCGATCGCGACGTCGATGTGGGAGAGCGGCAGCTGGTGGGCCAGCGGGATCAGCTCGTCGGTCCGCTTCGCCGCCTGGATCCCGGCGAGGCGGGCGGTGCCGACCACGTCGCCCTTCGGCGCATCGCCCGCCAGCACCTTCGCCGCCGTCGCGGGCGACATCCGCACCGTCACCTCCGCCCGTGCGTGGCGCCGGGTCGACGGCTTGCCGCTGACATCGACCATCCGCGCGCTGCCGCTCGCATCGAGGTGCGTCAAATCGCCTGATCCGGCGGCCTCGGCGGAGCGCTCCATCGGCCTAGGATAAGGCGATGGTGCTGCAAGTACGCCTGTTCTCGGTCCTGCGCGAGCGGGCCGGGCGGGACAGCCTCGAGGTCGAGGTCCCGGAGGGGGCGACAGTGGCCGAGGCGCTGCGGGCGCTCGGCGAGGAGAGCAAGCCGCTGGCCGCGGCGCTGGAGGCTATGCCGGTGGTGATGGCGGTCAACCGCTCCTACGTCGATGCCGACACGAAGCTCGCGGCGGGCGACGAGTTGGCGCTGATCCCGCCGGTCAGCGGCGGGGCCGACCCGGTGCCCGATGAGGAGGCCGGGGGAGTAATGCACCCGCACGTCCGCGTCACCTCCGAGGCGCTATCCGCTGACCGCCTCAACCAGCTCGTCGCCACCCCCCACACCGGCGCCATCGTCACCTTCCAGGGCACCACCCGCGATGTCGAGCGGCTCGACTACGAGGCCTACGAGCCGATGGCCGAAGAGAAGATCGCCGCGATCCTCACCGACGTCCTCGCCCGTCACGAAGTCGAGGGTGCCGCCGCCGAGCACCGCACCGGCGCCGTGCCACTCGGCGAGCCGAGCGTCGTGGTCGCGATAGCCGCCGCCCACCGCGGCCCGGCCTTCGCTGCCGCCCGCGAAGCGATCGACCGGATCAAGGCCGAGGCCCCGATCTGGAAGCGCGAGGTCGAGGGCGAGCGCGCCCAGTGGGTCCAGGGAACGCCGCCGGCCGTCGACTGACAGGCGAGACCGCAGTGGACCGGAATAGTTCCGGTTCTTCGCGGTCTCGTGGATCTAACTGGAAGTCGGGAAGTTCATCGAGGCGTCGGGGGTCGCCTGCGTCGCCGGCCACCTCGCGGTGATCGCCTTGCCGCGGGTGTAGAAGCGGACGCCCTCGGGACCGTGGATGTGGTGGTCGCCGAAGAGGGAGTCCTTCCAGCCGCCGAAGGAGTAGAAGGCCATCGGCACCGGGATCGGGACGTTGATGCCGATCATCCCGATCTCGACCTCACGCTGGAAGCGACGCGCCTCGTAGCCGGAGCCGGTGAAGATCGCGGCGCCGTTGGCGTAGGAGTTGCGGTTGATCAGCTCGATCGCCTCGTCGAGGTCGCCGCTGCGGACGACCGAGAGCACCGGGCCGAAGATCTCGTCGCGGTAGACCGACATCTCCGGGCTGACCTGGTCGATCAGCGTCGGCCCGACCCAGAAGCCGCCGCCGTCCACCTCCAGCTCGCGACCGTCGACGGTCAGCCGCGCGCCGGCATCGGCGCCCTGGCCGATGTAGTCGACGATCCGCTCGCGCGCCTGCGGCGTCACCACCGGGCCCATTTCCGACGACGGATCGAGCCCCGGCCCGACCTTGATCTCCCGCGCCCGCCGCGCCACCTCCTCGACCAGCTCGTCGCCCGCATCGCCGATCGCCACCGCGACCGAGATCGCCATGCAGCGCTGCCCGGCCGAGCCGAAGCCGGCGGCGGCCAACTGGTCGGCGGCGTAGCCGAGGTCGGCGCCGGGCATCACCACCGCGTGGTTCTTCGCCCCGCCGAGCGCCTGCACCCGCTTGCGGTTCTCGGTCCCGCGGGCGTGCACGTACCGGGCGATCGGAGTCGAGCCGACGAAGGAGACGCCGGCGACGTCGGGGTGGTCGAGCAGCGCGTCGACCGCGACCTTGTCGCCGTGGACGACGTTGAAGACGCCGGCGGGCAGCCCTGCCTCGGCGTAGAGCTCGGCGACCAGGTTCGAGGCCGAGGGATCGCGCTCGGAAGGCTTCAGCACGAAGGTGTTGCCGCAGGCGATCGCGACAGGATGCATCCACATCGGCACCATCGCCGGGAAGTTGAACGGGGTGATCCCGGCGCAGACACCAAGGGGTTGCCGGAAGGACCAAGCATCGACGGTGGTCGAGACCTGGTCGGAGTACTCGCCCTTCAGCAGGTGCGGGATCCCGCAGGCGAACTCGACCACCTCGAGCCCGCGCAGGACCTCCCCCTTCGCGTCCTCCAGCACCTTGCCGTGCTCGGAGGAGACGATCCGCGCCAGCTCCTCGACGTTCGCGCTCAAGAGCTCGCGGAAGGCGAACATGATCTTGGCCCGGCGGCTGAGCGAGGCCTGCGACCACTCGGCGAACGCCTCGCGCGCGGCGGCGACCGCCGCCTCGACGTCGCCCGGCTCGGCGAGCAGGACCTCGGCCTGGACCTCCCCGGTCGCGGGGTCGTAAACCGGCGAGGTCCGCGACGAAGCGCCGCTCGTCTCCTCGCCGCCGATCCGGTGGCGGATCGTGCGTGCGGTGGCTACGGTCTCCACCCGTTCATTGTGACGGGACGGGGGTGAGCGGCCCTTCGCCTCGGAGTACAGAGATTGCGTTGCGGGCCGCCAGTTCGGCCATCGCCGTGCGGGTCTCGACGGTCGCCGAACCCAGGTGGGGGCTGAGGACGACGTTCTCGAGCCCGAGCAGCGCCGGCTCGACCCGCGGCTCGCGCTCGTAGACGTCGAGCCCGGCGGCGGCGATCTCCCCTGCCGCCAGCGCCCGCGCCAGCGCCGCTTCATCGACCACGGGCCCGCGGGCGGCGTTGACCAGCACCGCGCTCGGCTTCATCGCCGCCAGCTCGGCCTCCCCGATCAGGTGATGCGTCTCCGGAGTCAGCGGGCAGTGCAGGCTGAGCACGTCGGCGCTCGCCAGCAGCTGCTCCAGGGGCATCCGCTGCGCCCTCAGAGCCGCCTCGACCTCCGCCGGCGCCCCGCGCCGCGAGTGGTAGGCGATCTCCATCCCGAAGGCCCGCGCCCGCTCCGCCACCCGCCGGCCGATCCCGCCGAGGCCGACGATCCCCAGCCGCTTGCCACGCAGGCCGCTGCCGAGCATGAACGACATCCCCCAGGTCCAGGGACGGCCGGCGCGGATCAGGCGGTCGCCCTCGCTGACCCGCCGCGTCGCGTCCAGGATCAGCGCCAGCGTCAGGTCGGCAGTCGCGTCGTCGAGCACGCCCGGCGTGTTGGTGACGACGATCCCCCGCCGCGCCGCCGCCTCGACGTCGACGTTGTCGTAGCCGACGGCGACGTTGGCGACGCAGCGCAGCTGCGGCCCGGCCGCCTCCAGCAGCTCCTCGTCGACGCGGTCGTGCAGCAGGGTCAGGATCGCGTCGGCGCCGACGACCAGCTCCAGCAGGTCGGCCCGGAGCAGCACCTCGGTGCGCTCGTCGGCCCGCAGCTCCCCGGCCGCCCGCAGCAACTCCAGTGCCGCTTCCGGCAGCCGGTTGGTGACCGCGTAGATCGGGTCTGCGGGCGCCGCCACTCCGACGACGCTACCGCCCCCGCCCGCCAGGGGAAAAGAAAGGAGCTCCCGAGACGTCCTGATATGGAAGGGCACCTCGGGAGCCAGGAGAAATAATGAAGCTCCGTAGTTGTGCCATGTCAGATCTCCGACGTCAATACTTGACGAGTACCCAAGTACGTAAGTGCCGCATGGCACTCGGCCATGGTTGTCACTCGGACGTGGGCTTCAGCACCACGAGGCAGAGGTCGTCGCGGATCGGGCGATCGGCCCAGGCGAGGATCGCCCGTTCGACCTCGCCCACGATCACCCGCGCGCGCAACCCGGTCAGCGGCGCCAAGATCCCCCGCAGCCCGTCGAGGCCGAGCATCTGCCTGCCCCGCCGCACGTCGGTCGCCCCGTCGGTGTAGACGACCAGCCCCTCGCTGCCCCGCAGCGAGCACTCGTCGTTCTGCAGCTCGAGTGCCGCGTCCGCGCCGAGCAGGAACGTCGCGCCGTCGGGCGGCAGCTCCTCCAGCCCCGGCAGCCGCAGGGGCGGCGGGTGCCCCGCCCGCGCCCAGGACACCTTGTCCTCGCCGGGACGCAGCCGCACGCAGACGGCGCTGACCAGCTCGTGCCGGCGGCCGGGACGGTCGGTGAGCGCGGCGTTGGCGAGGGTCAGCAGCTCCGCCGGGTCGCTGGTGCCGGCGGCGAAGGCAGCGAAGCGAGCGCGGATGAAGGTGGCGAGTCGGGCCGCCGCCGGGCCGTGGCCGACGACGTCGCCGACCACCGCGACGGTCGAGCCGTCGGGACCGTTAGTCAGCAGGTAGAAGTCGCCGGAGACCCCCAGCTCGGAGGGCACGAAGGCCGCGGCGGCGTCGAGCTCGGGGAGGTCCGGCAGCTCCGCCGGCGTCAGCGCCGCCCGGATCGCTTCGAGCTCCTCGGCCGAGTGCTCGAGCGTCCGCAGCCGCTCGGCGATCGCCGCGACGGCGAGGGCGACGACGAGGAAGAAGGCGCCGCGGATGAGGAGCGCGAGGACGAATTCAGGCCGTGGATTGATCGCGTCGGCGACGGCGAAGAGCGCGAGCGAGACGAGCGCCAGCGCCAACCCCGCCCGCAGGCCGAACCACCAGGCGGCGAGCCCGACCGGGATGCAGAAGAAGAAAGCGATGCCGAGGGTCGAGGCGCCGGTCGCGAGCAAGACGGCGAAGACGGCCAGAACCGCAACCGTGATGCAGGCGATGCGAGCGGCTCGGGAAGCTCCCCCTGACAACGTCAGCCGACCATACAACAGCCCCGCCGAGCTCCGGTACAGGACCGGAGGCCGACGGGGCCGAAGAGGTGCGGGGGTTCAGATGCGGGCGATCGGCCGCGCTAGTACCACTTGCCGCGCGCGAAGCCGCCGAAGGCGATCAGCCCGATCAGGGCGATGATCAGCCCGATCCAGAAGCTCCAGACGATCATCAGCACGATCCCGATGATCACGAGGATGCCCCCCAACGAAATCCCGCCGACGCCGGCTCCTCTGTCTGCCCTGCTGTTCATCTGCTCCTCCGTTCGTGGTTTTGGACGAGTGCGTTCATCCGACAGTTACCCGGAGAAAGGGAGAACTACTCGGGCTCCGGCCCCTCCTCGCCCGGCCATCTGCCGGTCACTTTGGCGAAGGAAGTACGGCTGCCGTGGTCGACCAAGCCTTTGACGAGGCGGAAGATCGCCCCCTCGACCGCCAGCGCGGCGATCAGCTTCGGCCAGGCGAATTCGCGGTGCTCGGGCTTCGGCGGCTCTTCATCGTCGATCAGCCCCCAGACCTGTTCGAACACCTTCTTGCCGAGGATCCCGGCGATCAGACCGAGGACGATGCTGATCGGGGCGAAGATCAGCTTCATTGCTGCCCGCCGTCTTCGGAGCCGGAGCCTTTTTTGGCCACCGCGGCGGCTGCTGCCGCTCCGGCCAGGCCCACTGCGGCGATCCGTTTCGGCCAGTGTCGTTTCGGGTGCGTCCGCCCGGAGGCCAGCGCTCGCGCTCCCTCGCGCAGGCTCTCGGCGCCGCGCTGCAGGTTCTTGCGGGCGTAGTCGTTCTCGGCCAGCCCGACGACCAGCGGTTGCACCCGCAAGACCGTCTTCTTCATCGTCTTCGTCCCTCTCATCGTCAGCCCTCTCCTTGCTCTCAGGTGGTCTTCTGGTCCTTCGGCTCGTCGCGCGGTTCGAGCTGGATCTCCTTCTCGGCCCGCGGCTGGCCTTCGTCGATCTCAGCGCTGCGCTCGCGCTCGGCGTTCATCTGGTGGCCGAAGAGGATCGCCAGGTTGGTGATCCAGAACCAGAGCAACAGTACGACCAGCCCGGCGAGGGTGCCGTAGGTCTTGTCGTAGGAGCTGAAGTTGGAGACGTAGAAGGCGAACAGCGCCGAGGCGATCGCCCAGACGACGATCGAGAGGATCGCGCCGGGGGTGACCCATTTGAAGCCCCGCAGCTTCACGTTCGGGGTCGTGTAGTAGAGGACGTCGACCATGAGGATGAAGATCGCCGCCATCACCGGCCACTTGGCGATGTTCCAGACGTCGACCGCGGTGCTGCTGAGGCCGATCGGGTTGGCGACCGCTTCGACCACCGGGCCGGTGAGGACAAGCCCGACCGCGAGCAGCGCCATCATGATGATCATCGCCAGGGTGACGGCGATCTGCAGCGGCCGCAGCTTCCAGAACGGGCGCCCCTCGGGGGTCTCGTAGATGATGTTGGAGGCGCGGGTGAAGGCACCGACGTAGCCGGAGGCCGACCAGAGCGCGGCGGCGAGGCCGAAGACGAAAGCGAAGCCGGCGGCGCTCTGGTTTTCGACGATCGATTTGATCGGGCCTTCGAAGGTTTCCGCGCCCGATTCGGGGCCGATTTCGGTGATGATTTCGGTCAGCTTCGAGGTCGTCGTCTGAGGGTCGCCGAAGATCCCGATCAGCGAGACCATCGCGATCAGCGCCGGGAACAGCGAGAGCAGCCCGTAGTAGGTGAGCGCGGCGGCCCAGTCGCTGAGGTTGTCCTCCTGGAACTCGGTCAGCGTCCGTTTCAGGGTCGCCCCGAGACCGGTCTTGGCGGCGGCCCCCTCCGGCGCGTAGTCGGCGCGGACCGGGTCGACGTTCTCGTGCCCGTTGCTCGCCCGCGCCTCGTCCCGCTCCCCGGCTTGATTCCTCTCCATGGGCCTTATTTGCCCGTTAGAGAGGCGTTCCTAACTAGATCGCCGGCAGCTCCTGCTCTTCGCTCAGGAGCGGCGCGAAGGGGTCGCCTTTCGCCTCGACCCGCTCGAGCACCGCGGCGTGGTCGAAGACAAGCGCCTCCGCGTTGCCGCCCTCCAACGCGCTTTCGACCTCGTCCCACTCCAGCGGCGTCGAGACCGTCGGCCGCTCTTTCGCCCGCAGGGAGTAGACGCAGATGGTCGTCTTGTGCTGGTCGTTCTGGCTCCAGTCGATCAGCACCTTGCCCGGTCGTTTCGCCTTCGACATCTGCGAGACGACGCGGTCGGGAAAACGCTTCTCCAGCGTCTCGGCGACCGCTTTCGCGAAGGGCTTGGTGTCCTCGTAGGTGACGTCGCCGTTGAGCGGCACGTAGAGCTGCATTCCCTTCGAGCCCGAGGTCTTCGGGTAGCTGTTAAGCCCGAGCTGCTCGAAGAGGCCGCGCAGCCAGATCGCAACCGAGCAGCAATCGATGATGTCGGCGGGGGCGCCGGGGTCGAGGTCGAAGACCATCGCCGTCGGCCGCTCGATCGTCGCCGCTCTGGCGAGCGAGGTGTGGAGCTCGATGTCGGCGAGGTTCGCCAGCCAGACCAGCGTCGGCAGGTCTTCGACCACGCAGTAGTCGATCTCGCCCTTGTGGCGGTCGCTCCAGACCTTCGCCGTGGTCACCCAGTCGGGGCGGTGGCTCGGGCAGCGCTTCTCGTAGAAGTGTTTGCCCTCGACCCCTTCGGGATAGCGCTTCAGGGTCAGCGGCCGGCCGCGCAGGTGCGGCAGCAGGACCTCGCCGATGCGGGCGTACCAGTCGATCAGCTCGGCCTTGGTGAAGCCCGCCTTCGGGTAGAGCACCTTGTCGAGGTTGGAGAGTTCGAGCTCGCGGCCCTCGACCTCGACCGCGGCTTTCTTGCGCGGACGTTTGACCGCGCGGGCGGTCAACGACTCCCCCTGCGGGTCGGTCACCTGCTCCAGCACCACCTCCTCGGCCGCCTTGTCCTCGCGCATGCCTTTGTAAGCGGAGTGGCGAAGGATCCCCTCTTTGGTCATCTCGCGGAACTCGATCTCGGCGACCAGGCGGGGCTCGACGAAGGTCGCGCCTTTCGGCGGCTTCGGGCCGGCCCCGAAGGGGCTGGTCTTACGCTCCAGCGGCGCCAGCCGGGCGGCGATCGCGGTCAGGTCGGCGGCCTTGAAGCCGGTCCCGACTTTGCCCGCGTAGCGGAGGACCGGCTTGCCGCCGTCACGTTCGAAGTAACCGACGAGGAGGGCGCCGAGGTGTTCCTTGCGGCGCCCTTCGCCGGAGGTCCAGCCGCCGATCACCAGCTCCTGGCGGCTGACGTTTTTCACCTTCAGCCAGGTGCCGGTGCGCTTGCCCGGGCGGTAGACCGAGTCGACCCGCTTCAGCATCACCCGCTCGAGGCCCTGCTCCTTGCTCGCCGCCAGCAGCTCCTCGGCGTGGCCGACGACGTAGCTCGGCGTCTGCCAGGCGTCGCCTTTCAGCTCCAGCCCCTCGAGCAGCTCGCGGCGACGGGTGTAGGGCTCGCAGGTGAGGTCCTGCCCGTCGAGGTAGAGGAGGTCGAAGATCACGTAGACGACGGGGTGGGTTTTCATCCGCCGCCGGATCACGTTCTCGTCGGTGTTGTGGATCCGCTGCTGCATCCGCTCGAAGCTCGGTCTGCCGTCCTCGTCGAAGGCGACGATCTCGCCGTCGAGCACGGCGTCGTGCGCTCCGAGCGCCCGCGAGATCCGCCGCACCTCCGGGTACTGCACGCTGACGTCGTTGAGGTTGCGGGTCTGCAGCTGCACCCTCCCGGGGCGGCAGTAGGCGATCGCCCGGATCCCGTCCCACTTCACCTCGACCGCCCACTTGCCGTCGTCGCGCGGCAGGGTCGAGAGCCGCGCCAGCATCGGCACCAGGTTCTCGGGGAACGGGTCCCGCTCCCGGAGAGGCGGGTCGATCCGGTGGATCATCCAGTCCTTCTCGGCCTTGCCCGCGCGGAAGAGCGCGTAGCGCCCTTGCAGCTTCTCGCCGTGGAAGTCGACGACTACTTTGCCCTGGGTCCACTTCTCCAGCTCGTAGGTGCCCGAGTCCCAGACGACCATCGTCCCGGCGCCGTACTCGCCCTTCGGGATCTCCCCTTCCCAGCTCAGGTACTCGAGCGGGTGGTCCTCGGTGTGGACCGCCTTGCGGTTCTCGTCGGGGGTCTCGGGGATGCCGTTGGGGATCGCCCAGGAGGCGGCGACTCCCTCGTGCTCGAGCCGCAGGTCCCAGTGCAGGCGCCGAGCGCTGTGTTCCTGGACGACAAAGCGCGGCGCCCCCTTCTTCTTGCCGCGCTTCTTCGGCGCCGGCTCGGAGGTCTTCCCGAAGTCCCGTTTGCGCTGGTACTCGGCCAGCTGCTCCTTGGTCTTCGTCTTGGCTTGGGCTTTGGTCTTCGGGAACACGGCGAGCTTCTACCCGCGCCAGGCTTCCCGGTACCGGCGCAGACGGCGACTGAAGTCCGCCGGCCGCTCGGCGTAGAGGCGCCTGCCAAGCGCCGCCGCCTCGCTTGCGAGCTCGTCCTGCCGGCGCTTGATCGCCGCCGCCACCACCTGCGTCTCCAGCTGACCGAGGTTGCGCTGGTGCAGGTCCTCGCGCAGGACTGCGAGGTCGTGGTGGTCGCCGAGGAGTTCGCTCAAGCTGTGCGCCTCCTCGGCGGTCGCCTCCAGCGGACCGGGCCAGGCGCCGCTGAAGATCCGCAGCGCGTACCAGAGGTCCTTCACGCGTTTGCGCCACTCGTGCAGGTCGTTCTCGCTGCCGGTTGGCGCTGTCTTCGTCGCCTTGCGGCCGCGGCGGTAGCTGCGGGTGAGGGCGGCCTCGATCATCTTCCACGAGTCCCCGGAGAGGTCCCAGCCGCGAACTTCCTCCAGGCCGACTTCGATCTCGCCGATCGCCTCGGTGGCGAGCGCTTCGCTGCGCGGGGTGTCGGTGGCGGCTTCGCAATCGCGGACGAGGATCTTCCGCCAGGCTTCGACCGCCTCTCCCGGCAGCCCGTCGGCCTGCTCGCTCAGCGCTTCGAGCGTCCTCAGCTTCACCTCGGCGTCGCGGGCGTTGGCAAGGGCACGGCCGGCGTCACGGAAGCGCGCGCCGGCCCGCCGGTAGCGCTTCTTGCCGAGCGGGTCGCGCAGCAGACGCAGCACCGCGCGGAGCTTCTTCAGGTCCTTGCGGGCGCCGTGGACGGCGGCGGCGGTCTCCGCCTCGCCGGAGCTGCGCGCGCGCAGGCGTTCGAGCGCCGCTTCGGCGCGCCCAGCGGCGACGCGGGCCAACCCCGCCGCCAACTCCTCTTCTCTGGCCAGCCTGAACGACCGGCCGCGATCCGTGGGCACCTCAGCATCGTAGGATGCCCGTCTGCGCTCGCTTCGAACCAGTCTCCTCGCCATCGGCATCCTCGCTTGCTGCTTCGCCGCGGCGGCCGCCGCCGAAAAGCCCGCCAACGAACACTTCTTCCCCCAGGCCGGGAACCGCGGCTACGACGCCCTCGACTACGAAGTGCTTGTCGATTACGAACGTAGCGGCCGGATCCTCGGCGAGACGGAGATCACCGCCGTCGCGACGCAGCGCCTGCAACGGGTCTCCTTCGACTTCACCGGGCCGAAGATCGTGCGGCTGGAAGCCGCCCTCGGCGGTTCCTACCAACGCCGCGACGGCAAGCTGGTCTACACGCCCGAACGCCCGATCCCCAAGGGCGGTGAATTCTTCGTCGGCTTCCAGTACGCCGGGACGCCGCCGACCGTCACCGACCCCGACGGGACGCAGGAGGGCTGGTACCCGACCGACGACGGCGTGCTGGCCGTCGGCGAGCCGCAGGGCACGGCGGCCTGGATCCCCTGCGACAACGTCCCGGGTGACAAGGCCACGTTCAGCTTCACGATCGAGGTGCCGCGGGGGCTGAAGGCGGTCGCCAACGGGCGCTACGGCGGCTCGTCGAAGATCCCGCCGCACAGCACCCGCTTCTTCTGGCGGGAAGACAGCCCGATGAGCCCCTACCTGGCGGTTCTCGACATCGGCCGCGGGCGGATCGAACCGGGCCGGATCGGCAACCGCAAGACCTGGACGCTGGTCGACCCGCGGCTGGCGCCGGGCTCCCGTCCGGTGCTGGCGCGCCTGCCGGAGATCGTCCGCTTCGAGAGCGGGCTCTACGGGCCTTACGCATTCGAATCCGCAGGTTCGATCGTCGACTTCGCGCCCGGGCTCGGCTACGCGCTGGAGACCCAGAGCCGCCCGATCTACCCCTACACGCCCGACCTGACCACGGTCGTCCACGAGACCGCACACCAGTGGTTCGGCGACTCGGTCGGGCTGAAGCGGTGGCCGGAAATCTGGCTCAACGAGGGCTTCGCCACCTGGACCGAGTGGTACTACGCCGAGCGCCACGGCCGCCGCAGCGCCCACGCGATCTTCAATCGCCTCTACCGCGTGCCCGCCTCGAACACCGCCTTCTGGAACCCGCCGTCGGCGCACCCCGGCACGCCGAAGAACCTCTTCGGGCCTTCCACCTACATCCGCGGGGCGATGGCGCTGGAGGCGCTGCGGTTGAAGATCGGGACGAAGCCGATGCTGCGGGTGTTGCGCGAATGGACGACCGGGCATCGCTACCGCAGCGGCACGATCAAGGAATTCACCGACCTCGCCGAGACTGTCTCGGGGCGCAACCTCGACCCGTTCTTCCAGCGCTGGCTCTACCGGCGCGGCAAGCCCTAGGCGACGCTCCGCGGCGCGGGTGCCGTCGTCCCGCGGGCTAGACCTCGAGCCGCTCCTCCTCGAGGTCGAGGTCGCGCTCGACCCGGCGCATCACCTCGGCCGAGATCCCGCCGCTGTCGCGGAGCTCGACAAGGGCGCCGCGCTGGGCGGCGTAGAGCTCGTGCATCAGCCGCTGGTAGGCGAGCGAGCGGTCCTGGATCCCGTCCTCGTCCTCGATCTTGCCGGCGAGCACCTTGAAGCGGCGGCGGCGGAATTCGTACATCGCCCGCACCCGTTTCACCGTGTCCTCCTGGGTCCATTCCTCGATCGAGAGCTCGTCGAGGCGTTCGAGCGCAGCGCCGGCGGCGGTGAGGCGGGCGCGCACCTCCTCGTGTTCCTCCTCGCTGCCGTCCTCGGCGACGTCGAAGCGGCGGATCAGCAGCGGCAGCGTCAGCCCCTGGCCGACGACGGTGAAGAGAATCACCGCGAAGGTGACGAAGAGGATCAGGTCGCGGCCGGGGAGCGGTTCGCCGGCGTCGGTGGTGAGCGGCAGCGCCAGGGCGGCGGCGAGCGAGACGGCGCCGCGCATCCCCGACCAAGCGGCGACCACCCGCAGTTTCCAGCTGGCGCGGCGCTCGCGCTGCTGCGGGCGGCGGTCGACGGCGCGGATCAACGCGGTGACGCCGAAGCTCCAGACGATCCGCGTCACCACCACGAGCACGGCGACGAGGAGGCCGTCGGCGATCGCCTCCCCGGCGCTGATCCCGGACGCCTTCAGCCCGTCGACGATCACCGGCAGCTGCAGGCCGATGAGGATGAAGAGGGTCGCGTTGAGGAGGAAGACGAGGATTTCCCAGACCGAGAAGGACTGCAGGCGGACCGTCGGCGTGATCAGTTCCGGCGCCCGCCAGCCGAGGTAGACGCCGCACGTGACGGCGGCGAGGACGCCGGAGGCGCCGATCTGGTCGGCGGGGAGGAAGGCGACGTAGCCGCTGAAGAGGGAGATCGTGATCTCGGTGGTCGGGTCCTCGGTGCGGCGGCGGATCGCCGCGATCAGGTAGCCGGCGAGGAGGCCGATCGCGAGGCCGCCGCCGGCGGCGAGGAGGAAGCGCCCACCCGCCTCGGCGGCGGAGAAGCCGGCGCCGACCGCGGCAGCGACGGCGACCTTGTAGATGACCAGGGCGCTGGCGTCGTTGACCAGGCTCTCGCCCTCGAGCACGTTGACGATCCGGCGCGGGATCCCGGAGCGGCGGAGGATCGTCGTCGCGGCGACGGGGTCGGTCGGGCCGACGATCGCGCCGAGGGCGATCGCGACGGCCCACGGCAGGTCGAAGGCGAAGTGGGCGACCGTGCCGACGACGATCGCGGTCGCCAGCACCAGCCCGATCGAGAGCAGCGAGATCACCCGGGTGTCGTTCCGCAGGGCGTTCAAGTCGGCGAAGAAGGCGCCCGAGTAGAGCAGCGGCGGCAGGAAGATCAGCAGGACCAGGTCAGGGTCGAGTTCGATCTCCGGTATCCCGGGCACCAGCCCGAGCGCAAGACCCCCGAGCACGAGCACGATCGGATACGGCACCTGCCACCAGTTGGCCAACGCGTTCAGCAGCGCGACCGAGACCAGCAGCGCGGCGATAAAGACCTGGATCTCACCCACGGGCCTTGATTATCCGGCGGTTCATCCGAACTGCATCAGATTTCCGGCCTGCTGGGCATGAAATCTGATGCAGTTCGGGGATGAGGCGGTTTCTCGTCGCGCCGGATTCGTTCAAGGGGACCTTCGACGCGGCTGAGGTTGCGGAGGCGATCGCAGCTGGGATCGAGGCTGGGGGCGGCGAAGCGGACCGCTGTCCGGTCGCCGACGGTGGTGAGGGGACGATGGCGGCGCTGCTCGGGGCGCTCGGGGGCGAGCTGCGCACGGTGCAGGCGCACGACCCCCTGCGGCGGCCGATCGAGGCGAGCTTCGCGCTGCTGGCCGACGGCGGGACCGCGGTGGTCGAGGCAGCACAAGCGTCAGGCCTACCGCTGTTGGCGCCGGAGGAGCGCGACCCCGAGCGGGCCGACACCTACGGCACCGGCGAGCTGATCGCCACGGCGTTCGCGGCCGGCGCGAGCCGCGTACTGCTGGCCGCAGGCGGCAGCGCCACCACCGACGGCGGCCGCGGCGCGATCGAAGCCCTCCGCGAAAGCGAGGCGGCGTTCGTCCTTTGTACCTCCAGCGGGGGACAAAAGACGAACGCCGGCCGGGTTGAGGCGTCGATCGAGGTGCTCTGCGATGTGCGGACGGTGTTCGAGGATGCAGCGCGCGTCTTCGCGCCGCAGAAGGGGGCCGATCCGGCCGCGGTCGAGCGGCTGACCGCGAGCCTGGACGCGTTCGCCGCGGAGCTTCCCCGCGACCCGCGCGGGATTGCGATGACGGGCTGCGCCGGGGGGCTGTCCGGCGGGCTCTGGGCCTACGGGGCCGAGCTACTCCCCGGTGCCGACTTCATCCTCGACGCCCTCGACTTCGACGCACGCCTGGCCCGCGCCGACGCCGTCGTCTCCGGCGAGGGCCGCTTCGACTCCCAGAGCCTCGAAGGCAAGATCGTCGGCGCAATCGCCGACCGTTGTGCCGAGGCCGGCAAGCCGCTGCACCTGATCGTGGGGCAGAGCGGGTTCGACGGACCACCCCCCGGCGGGATTTCCTCGGTCCGAGCGGGAAGCGGCCTCGGGGAAATCGAGGCTGCGGGGGGAGAGTTGGCGCGGCTATTGCCTTAACGAGGAATGACGGTTCAGCCGCTGGGAACTAAGCGACACGATCTGGCGCTACTATCGGGCGACATGCCCTCCGACACCGCCACGATCCGCGTGCCTCGCAAGACCCGCGACAGCCTCGCGGCGCGGGCGCGCACTCGCGGGATCTCGCTCTCGGCGCTGCTGACCGAACTGGCCAAGCAGGCCGAACGGGCGGACGCCTATCGCTCTGAGCGGGAAGCCACTCTGAAAGACCTGGAAAGTCCTGAGGCGCTGGCTGAGTACCGGCTGTGGGAGGGCACTCTCGAAGATGGAATCGACTGACCCCCGCAGGGGCGAGATCTGGCTGACCGCGTTCGGCGCCGGCCGTCGCGGTGAGCCGGGAAAGCACCGGCCCGCCGTCGTCCTATCCGCCGACGGGATTCTGGTCGGAAGGCCTGACGAGCTGATCGTCGTCGTTCCTTTTTCGGGCTCGGTCACCCCGTCGGTCTTGCGACCGCAGATCGACCCGAGCACCGGCATCGACAGGACCAGCGTCGCGATCTGCCGAGGCATTCGCGGCGTCGCCCGCTCCCGGCTGCTCCGCCACATCGGCGCTGTCGGCGACGAGAAGATGAGCGAGATCGAGCAAGCCCTCGGACTCACCCTGGGGATTGCCTGACATCAGGCCGCCAGGTCGCACCGCTCGAACAGCCAGGCGCCGGGTGAAATCCAAGAGACCGCGCCGGCAATAGGGGCGCTAATTAAATAACCGAACGTACGGGGTGACCCTGGTCGCTCTGGATAGTTTTAAGGTTCTTGATCTTTATTGCTCATACCGGTAGAGCTTTTCCTATCCCACTGTGTGGGTTAACGAAAAAAGCCCTCGAGGCGCGCGTCTTGCAGGCAAGCGCTCCGAGAGCTCGATCAACGCCCGGCAAAGCTGGGCATCAAGGAAAGCGGGTATCTCATGAACAAGAAGCTCATCCTGACCTGTTTGTCGCTTGCGGCATTCGCGGTCTTCGTCGTGCTGCCGGCGAGTGCATCGGCAACGCGCCTTTGCGAGACACAAGCGGACGACACGACGTGCAACAACATCGCGGTCGGTTCACTCATCCGCGGGCACCTCGTCGGCAACAACGCGATGACAGACGCCAACGGAAACACACTGTGGACCTGCTCCGCCGGGACCCTGACAGGCACGCTGCGGAAGAACAGCGAAAAAGTAGTCGAAGCGGACATCGAAAGCGCTAGCCTTACTGGCACCGGCGCGGGCGGCGAGTGCACAAGCAGTTTCGGCGGCTTCACGACAGACATGAATGTAGGAAACGGTGTCCCTTGGTGTCTCAAAGCCAACAACAGCGACACCTTCACGATTCGCGGGAACGCATGCTCCAAAGAACTGCGTTCCACAACATTCGTGTTGACAAGCACAACTGCAGGAACCTGTAAGTACAACCGCGTCAATGCAGTCGAAGGTGTCATTACAACAGACAACCAGGCCGGCACATCTGAGGATGCGCAGATCACCCTGAGTGCGGTGGAATGGACCAAGGAGGAAGGCGGCCTCCTCTGCCCGAGTCTCGGGAAGCTCGATATGACCTTCACACTCGAAACAGATAAAACTGCCGCAACAGAACCGCTTTACTTCAAGGAAGGGTGACTGTCCACTTTGCCGCGAGCTGCCTCCAAATGGAGGCAGCTCGTCCAGGCTCAGAGTTCGACGCCCACCATCGACCCCGCGTAGGCGAGCAGCACCCGCTCGGCCGCGGCGCTGTCGATCGAGGGGTGGCCGAGGACGACCTGGAGGCCGAGGCCGTCCTCGAGGGCGACGAGGCCGCGGGCGGGGACGTCGACCGCTGCGGAGAGGTACATGGAGCCGGCGGCGGCGCCCGCTGACAGAACCGATTCGTAGAGGGCCACCTGGCGGTCGAAGTAGGAGGTGCTGAGGGCGGCGAAGGCGGTGCTGCTCCCGGTCAGGGCGTCGAGCTCGTAGAGCAGACGGCTCTCCTCGTCGTCGGGGCCGGTGGGGATACCGAGGCGGATCGCCAGACGCAACTGCTCCAGCGGATCGGCGAGTTCGCGGACCGCGCGGGCGCGGCTGTCGGCGAAGCGGTCGGTCGCCGTGCGCGCGACCTCGAGCAGGAGGTCGTCGATCTCGGGGTAGTAATAGAGGACCGTGCTCGGCGACATGCCCGCCTTCGCGGCGACGTCCTTGACCCGCAGGCCGACCGCCCCGTGCCGCAGCAGGACGTCCCGCGCCGCCGCCGCCAGCTGCGCCCTCCGCTCACCTTGGTTCTTCCTCCGCATGCTCGAATCCTATTTGAGGATTCGGCTGTTGCCCGGCTTGACAAGCGCAGCTTCGGCTATAGCGTTAATTCAAATTAGATTTGAAGAAAGGGAGACCCACCGTGACCCGAAAGCTCCTCGTCGTTGCGTGCTCAGCGCTGATCCTGCTCGGCGGCTGCGGCGGTTCGAGCGTCAACGGCTCCGGCCAGGACCGGCAGGGTGAAGAAGTCGACGCCTCCGGCCCGGTCGAAGGCAAGCTGACGATCTCCCAGTGGCCCCTCTACATCGACCCGGGCAAGAACGGGACGCTCGCCGAGTTCGAAAAGGCGACCGAGGTCGACGTCAAGTGGGTCGAAGACATCAACGACAACGCCGAGTTCATGGCGAAGATGCAGCCGCTGCTCTCGCGCGGAGAATCGGGCGGTCGCAGCCAGATCACCGTCAGCGACTGGCTGGCGAAGAAGATGTACGACCTCGGCTACATCCAGAAGCTCGACTACTCGCAGCTGCCGAACGTGAAGGCGAACCTGATCCCGGCCCTGCGGCATCCCGAAGCCGATCCGAGCCGCGAATTCACGGTTCCCTGGCAGGCGGGGATGACCGGCCTCATCGTCCGCACCGACCTCGCCCCCGAAGTCGACTCGATCTGCGATCTCTTCGACCCGAAGTACAAGGGCAAGGTCGACGTCTTGAGCGAAATGCGCGACACGGTGCCGATGACCCTGAAGTGCATGGGCATCGACCCTGAACATGCGACCCGCGCCCAGTGGATGGAAGCCGTCGACAAGATCAAGGCCGCGGCCGACTCCGGCCAGATCCGCCGCTTCACCGGCAACGACTACATCAACGACCTGGTCCGCGGCGACGTCGATTTCGTGCTCGGCTGGTCGGGAGACGCGGTGCAGTTGCAGAAAGACAACCCGAACATCAAGTTCGTGATGCCGAAGGAGGGCTGCATGCTCTGGGCGACGAGCATGGAGGTCCCGACCGGGGCGCCGAACCCGGCCGCCGCCGAGGCGTTCATGAACTTCGTCTACGACCCGAAGGTGCAGGCCGACATCGCCGAATACGTCAACTACGTGACGCCGGTGAAGGGCGTGAAGGAGATCCTCGCCAAGCGCAATCCGGCGCTGGCGAAGAACCAGCTGATCTTCCCCAGCCAGAGCTATACGAAGAACTGCTCTTTCGAACCGGCGCTCGCCGGCAAGCTGGGCAAAGAAGTGAACAAAGCCTTCCAGGCGCTGCTGGTCGGCTGATGCGGACGCTCTCGATCGCCGGGCTGCAGACCGTCCCGGTCTTCCGCGACCCCGCGGCGACGCTCGACCTCCTGCGCGGGCGGGTGCTGGGGACGAAGGCGGTGGTTCCCGGCGTCGACCTGATCCTGCTGCCCGAGCTGCACCTCTCGGGGCAACCGCGGTTGCTCGACGAGCAGGCGAGCTACCCCGACGAGGTCGCGGTCGAGCTGCCCGGGCCGCTGACCGAAGCGCTGGGCGAAATCGCCGCCGAGGCGGGCGTCTGTCTGGTCCCGGGGACGGTGTTCGAGCGAGCCCCGGACGGCCGTGTCCACAACACCGCCCTCGCCTTCTCACCGCAGGGGGAGCTGATGGCGCGCTACCGCAAGGTCTTCCCCTGGCAGCCGCACGAGGAGTGCGCGCCCGGGAGCGAGTTCGTCACCTTCGACATCCCCGGCATCGCCCGCATCGGGCTCGCGATCTGTTACGACGGCAACTTCCCCGAGGCGATCCGCCAGCTCGCCTGGATGGGAGCGGAGGTGATCCTGCAGCCGACTCTCACGACGACCAGCGACCGCAACGCCGAGCTCGTCCTCGCCCGAGCCAACGCGATCGCCAACCAGCTCTACGTCGTCAACCTCAACGCCGCCTCCCCGGCCGGCCTCGGCCGCAGCCTCGTCGTCGACCCCGAGGGACTGGTGCGGCAGCAGGCCGGCGAGGCCGAGGAGCTCCTCACCGACGTCCTCGACCTCGACGCCGTCACCCGCGTGCGCGAGCACGGCACCGCCGGCGTCTCGCGGATCTGGGACCAGGCGCAGCGGCTCGTCCCCGAGCTCGAGCTGCCGATGTACGCTCGGCCCGAGTGAGGGTCCTCGCGATCGTCCACCAGCGCGATGCCGGTCCCGGCGTCTTCGCCGAGGCGATTCGCGATGCCGGCGGCGAGCTCGACGAGTGGACGCTGGCGGAGCGGCCGCAGCCCCCTGCCGATCCGTTCGGCTACGACGCGGTGGTCGTCCTCGGCGGGGCGATGAACGTCGTCGAAGGTGACCGCCACGGCTGGATCGCCGAGGAGAAGGCGCTGCTGCGCGGGCTGCTGGAGCGCGAGGTGCCGCTGCTCGGGCTCTGCCTCGGCGGCCAGCTGCTCGCAGCCGCTGCCGGAGCACAACCGCGCCGGGCCTCCCGCCCGGAGATCGGCTGGCACCAGGTCGAGGTGACGCCGGAGGGCGAGGACGACCCGCTCCTCGGCCCGCTGGCGCCGCGGTTCGAGGCCTTCCAGTGGCACAGCTACGAGTTCCCCCTCCCGCCCGCCGCCGTCCCGCTCGCCCGCAGCGAGGTCTGCCTGCAAGCCTGCCGCCTCGGCGAACGCGCCTACGCGATCCAGTTCCACCCAGAGGTCGGCCGCGCCGACGCCCTCCACTGGATCGACGACTACGAGGCCGACCCCGACGCCGTCCGCATCGGCATCGATCCGGCAGTGCTCGGTCCGGAGACCGCGGAGAAGATCGCCGCCTTCAACCGGCTCGGCCGCGACCTCTGCCGACGCTGGCTCGAGGTCAGCTCGCCTGGATAGGCGTCAGGTAGGCGGCGGAGAGGCCGCCGTCTACCAGGAAGGTGCTGGCGGTGACGAAGGTGGAGTCGTCGCCGGCGAGGAAGAGGGCGGCTTTGGCGATCTCCTCGGGCTCGCCGAAGCGGCCCATCGGGATGTGGACGAGTCGTTTGGCGGCGCGCTCGGGATCCTTGGCGAACAGCTCCTTCAGCAGCGGCGTGTTGACCGGGCCCGGGCAGAGGGCGTTGACGCGGACGCCGCGGTCGGCGAACTCGACCCCGAGCTCGCGGGAGAGCGAGAGGACCGCGCCCTTGGAGGCGGTGTAGGACGCCTGCGATACCGCAGCGCCCATCACCGCGACGAAGGAGGCGACGTTGATCACCGAGCCGCCCCCCGCCTCGAGCAGGTGCGGGATGCCGTGCTTGCAGCACAGGAAGACGCTGCGCAGGTTGACGTCCTGGACCCGCTGCCAGGACTCGAGGCTGGTCTCCAGAACCGAGCCGTCGTCGGTCGGGTTGATGCCGGCGTTGTTCATCAGCACGTCGACGCGGCCGAACTGCTTGCGCGCCTCGGCCAGCGCCGCGCGCACCTGCTCCTCGTCGGCGACGTCGGCGGCGATCGTCAAGGCACCTGCCGCCTGCTCGGCGTCGAGGTCGATGCCGACCACCTTCGCCCCCTCGGCCGCAAACAGCCGCGCCGACTCGGCGCCGATCCCGCTTGCCGTCCCGGTGATGACGCAGACCTTCCCCTCCAGCCTCCCTGCCATGGTCAGCCCCCCTCCGTCGCGTAGTAGACGTTCTTGACGTCGGTGTAGTGGTCGAGCGCATCCGGGCCGAGCTCCCTCCCGACCCCCGACTGCTTGAACCCTCCGAACGGAGTCGACACCCGCACCGAGGTGTTGGAGTTGATCGAGATCACCCCGGTCTCGAGCGCCCGCGCGACCCGCAGCGCCCGGGCACCGTTGCCCGTCCAGACCGAGCCGGAGAGGCCGTAGATGGTGTCGTTGGCGCTTTGCACCGCCTCCTCCTCGTCGGCGAACGGGATGACGCAGGCGACCGGGCCGAAGATCTCCTCGGCGGCGGCGCGGTCGTCGTTGGAGACCGGCGCCAGGACGGTCGGCGCGAACCAGTATCCGGGGCCGTCGGGCGCGCTGCCCCGGATCGCCACCGGCGCGTCCTCGGGAACGTAGGAGGCGACGGTCTCGCGCTGGCCGGCGGAGATCAGCGGTCCCATCTGGGTCGACTCCTCGAGCGGGTCGCCGACCGCGATCCCCTCGACTGCCGGTTGCAGCGCCGCAAGGAAGTCGTCGAGACAGGAGCGCTCGACCAGGATCCGCGAGCGGGCGCAGCAGTCCTGTCCGGCGTTGCCGAACACCGCCATCGGCGCCGCCGCCGCAGCCGCCTCGAGGTCCGCGTCGGCGAAGACGACGTTGGCCGACTTGCCGCCGAGCTCCAGCGTCACCCGCTTGATCGTCTGCGCGGCGCCGGCGGCGATCCCGCGGCCGACCTCGGTCGAGCCGGTGAAGGCGATCTTGGCGACGTCGGGGTGCTCGACGAGGCGGCGGCCGCAGACGCTGCCGGGCCCGGCGACGACGTTAAGCACCCCCTCGGGCAGGCCCGCATCGAGGGCGAGCACCTCCAGCTCGAGCGCGGTCAGCGGCGTCAGCTCCGCCGGCTTCAGGACTACGCAGTTGCCGGCGGCCAGCGCCGGGGCGACCTTCCAGGAGGCGATCGTCAGCGGGAAGTTCCAGGGGACGATAAGGCCGACGACGCCGAGCGGCTCGCGGAAGGTCATGTCGACGCCGCCCGCCACCGGGATCGTCTGCCCGAGCAGCCGCTCCGGCGCTCCGGCGTAGTAGCGGAAGGTCTCGACGACCATCTCCATCTCGCCGCGGGCGTCGGCGATCGGCTTGCCCGCGTTCCGCGCCTCCAGCTGCGCCAGCTCCTCGTGCCGCGCCTCGAGCGCGTCGGCGAGGTCGCGCAACAGCTTCGCCCGGTCGGCCGGCGCCACTGCACGCCAGGCCGGGAACGCCGCCTTCGCCCGCGCCACCGCCGCGTCGACCTCCTCCGCCCCGGCCCGCGGCACCTCCGCCATCACCTGCTCGGTAGCCGGCTCGATCACCTCGATCGCGCTCACGCCGCACCCCCCGACGGGCCGATCTGTCGCATCCCACCCGCCGACGGGCCGATCTGACTCACACCGTTGGACTTATCGTCCCGTCGGCCGGAGGGATTGGACTTTTCGGCCCGTGCCGCGTCCACCAGCGCTGAGATCACCTTGCTGTTCTCGTCCTCCTCGGGGTGCCAGATGACGCCGAGGGCGAAGCGCCTGCCGGGCAGCTCGATCGCCTCGGGGAGGTCGTCCTCGGCCGACCATCCCGTCACCTTCAGCCCCTCGCCGAGCTGGTCGACGCCCTGGTGGTGATGGGACCAGACGATGAAGCCCTCGACCCCGGCCGCCGTGCAGGCCAGCGACTCCGGGTCGAGGCGGATGTGGTGCTTGCTGAAGGTCCCGGCGACGGTGCGGTGCGCCTCCCGCATCGCATCGGGGAGGTGCTGGACCAGGGTCCCACCGAGCGCGACGTTCAGCAGCTGCATGCCGCGGCAGATCCCCAGCACCGGCAGGTCGCGCTCCACCGCCCGCCGCGCCAGCGCCAGCTCGAAGCGATCCCGGTCGGGCCAGGTGCCCTTCGTCTCCGGGTGCGGCTCGGCGCCGTAGCTCGAGGGGTCGATGTCGGCGCCGCCGGCGAGGATCAGCGCGTCGACCCGGTCGAGGAGGACGTCGGGATCCTCGACCGCCAGCTCGTCGGGCGGCAGCACGATCGCGATCCCGCCCGCCTTCTGCACGCAGCGGACGTAGCTGCGCGGCACCAGCGTCACCTCATAGCTGTCCCAGACCCCCCACGACACCCGCTCGACCGCGGCGCAGATGCCGATCGCCGGAGAGGCGCTGCCCTCGCCCTCGCTCCTCATAAATGTTCGTCTCCAAATCGCCCCGGACTCGAATAACCGGAGATCACCGTGTCGATTTGGAGGCTCACAGCCGCTCGAAGCCCCGGTAGCGCTCCCAGTCGGTCACCGCCGCCTCGAACGCCTCGATCTCGACATCGGCCCGGTTCAGGTAGTGGTCGACGACGTCCGTACCGAACGCCTCTGCCGCGACCTTGCTCTCGGCGAAGCCGGCGCGGGCGTCGTAGATGTTCGACGGCACCCGCGGCTTGTCGGACTCGTAGGCGTTGCCCTCGAAGACCGGCTCGAGCTCCAGCTCCTCGTCGATCCCGTGCAGGCCGGCGGCGATCATCGCGCTCAGCGCCAGGTAGGGGTTGACGTCGGCGCCGGGCAGCCGGTTCTCGACCCGCAGCCCCTCGCCGTGGCCGACCACCCGCAGCGAGCAGGTGCGGTTGTCGCGGCCCCAGGCGATCGCGGTCGGGGCGAAGGAGCCCTTGGCGAAGCGCTTGTAGCTGTTGACGTGCGGGGCGTAGAGCAGGGTCAGCTCCTCCATGCAGGCGAGCTGGCCGGCGACGAAGCGCTCGAACAGCGACTCGTCGGCGGCGAAGGCGTTGGAGCCGTCGTCGCCCGCCAGCGAGCAGTGGATGTGGCACGAGTTGCCCTCGCGCTCGTTGAACTTCGCCATGAAGGTGATCGAGTGCTCCTCCTGGGCGGCGATCTCCTTGGCGCCGTTCTTGTAGATCGCGTGGTTGTCGGCACTGCGCAGGGCGGTGTCGTAGCGGAAGTTGATCTCGTGCTGGCCGAGGTTGCACTCACCCTTCGAGTTCTCGACCTCCATCCCCGCCCCCGCCATCTCGTTGCGGATCCGCCGGATCAGCGGCTCTACCCGCGAGGTCCCCAGCAGCGAGTAATCGATGTTGTAGAGGTTGGCCGGCTCGAGCTCGTGGAACCCCTTGCGCCAGGCCTCCTCGTAGGTGTTGCGGAAGACGATGAACTCGAGCTCGGTGGCGGCGTTGGCGCTCATCCCCCGCTCCGCCAGCCGGGCGAGCTGGCGGCGCAGGATCTGCCGCGGCGAGGCGACGACTTCGCGCCCATCGTGCCACTGCAGGTCGGCCATCACCATCGCCGTCGCCGGCAGCCACGGCACCATCCGCAGCGTCTCCAGGTCCGGGACCATCTCGAAGTCGCCGTAGCCGGTGTCCCAGGAGCTCATCGCGTAGCCGCCGACGGTTTCCATGTCGACGTCGACCGCGAGCAGGTAATTGCACCCCTCGGCCCCGTGCTCGAGCACGTCGCCGAGGAAGTGCGAGGCGGTCAGCCGCTTACCCTGCAGCCGCCCCTCCATGTCGGCGATCGCGAGCAGCACGGTGTCGACCGTGCCGTCCGCGACCGCCTGCTTCAGCTCCTCGACGGTCACTGCCGGAACGTTACGCGGATGCGCTCACGGCCGGGCCGGGCCGACTTCGGGCTCGGGCCCGAGCGCTTCCTCGATTTCGATCTCCCGCACCTGCCCGGTGAAGTGCTTGCGGGCGGTCGTCATCCAGCCGATCCAGGCCAGCAGGATCACCACTCCCACCGTCAGCGGCGCGTAGTTGAAGGCCTCCCAGCTGAATTCGTCGTTCCAGGGAACGGCGAGCGGAGTGAACGGGAGGCAGAAGATGATCGTGATCAGGCCGACCCAGAAGGTCGCGAACGCGTTCATCCACTTGTACTTGCGGCCGTTGTTCCAGGGGCCGGGCTCGAAGTCGTCCCCCTTGCGCCAGCGCAGGAAGATCGGGATCACGTAGGCGATGTAGAGGCCGATGACGGTGATCGAGACCACCGCGAAGAAGGCGAAGGGCACGTTTTCGCCATTCCCCTTCAGCGCCGGCAGGGTGATGATCAGCGCTGCGGTCGCCATCGCCAGGACTGCGTAGATCGGCACCCGCTCCGAGTTGACCCGCGAGATTTTCGACGAGGTTCGTTTGCCGAACCCGTTGTCGCGCGAGAACGCGTAACACATGCGCGAGGCGCTGGTCAGGCAGGCGGCGCCGCAGAAGAGCTGGCCGACGACGGAGATGATGAGGACGAACTTGCCCCAGCCGGAGCCCAGCGCTTCGACCAGCAGCGTCGGCGCGAAGCCGAGCGCTTCGTTGGCGCCGTCGACGTTGGTGACCGCGAAGGTGATCGCCAGCAGCACGATCCAGCCGATCAGCGCCGAGTAGAAGATCGACTTCCAGACGCCCTTCGCCGCCGATTCCGAGGCCCCGTGGGTCTCCTCGGAGATGTGCGCCGAGGCGTCGAAGCCGGTGATCGTGTACTGGGTCAGCAGGAACCCGAGCGGGAGGACGTAGAACCAGTACATGCCGTTGCTGAAGCCGCTGTTGTTGATCCGGTGGCCGAAGACGAAGCTGAAGCTCTGGTGGCCGTCGGGGACGACGATGAGGACGACGACGATCGCGGCGACGCCGATCACGTGCCACCAGACCGAGACGCTGTTGACCAGCGAGAGCATGTGCGTTCGCCGCACGTTCACCGCGGTGTGGACCAGGAGGATCAGCGCGAAGAGGAGGAACACCTCACTGAGGATGTGGGCTTCGTCGCCGAAGTTGACCCCGAAGATGTTCACTTCGTAGAGACCGAGGACGACGTTGAGGAAGGTCGCGCAGGCGTAGTCGACCGAGGCGACGACGGCGACCAGGCCGATCAGGTTGAACCAGCCGGTGAACCAGGCCCAGACCGGGCCGCCGAGGCGTCCCGACCACCAGTAGATGCCGCCCGCCGTCGGATAGGCGGAGACCAGCTCCGACATGCAGAAGCCGATGATCAGGATCGGGATCGAGATCAGCGGCCAGCCGATCGAGATCGCGATCGGGCCGCCGTTGTTCCAGGCCTGCCCGTAGGTGGTGAAGCAGCCGGCGAGGATCGAGATGATCGTGAACGAGATCGCGAAGTTGGAGAACCCGCTCCAAGCCCGGTTGAGGGTCTGTTTGTAGCCGAGTTCCGCAAGCCTCTGTTCGTCGCGGCTCGGCGATGAGACACTGCTCTCCATCAACCTCTCCCTTCCTTGAGCTTCCCAAGCTCTCGTGAGATAAAAGGTGTGCGCAACCGACCTAAAGGGTCGGGGCGAGCCTAAGTCCGTGCTTGACCCCTGTCAATGGGCAGGTGCAGAATCTTCTACCCGCCGCCATGGCATCTCTAGCCGACACCCTGGGACCGATCGCCGCCCGGCTCGGCGAACCCGAAGGCGACCCGGTGCCGCTCGAGGGTGGGATCACCAACCGCAACTACAAGGTCCGCTTTGCGGGCGAGGACCTGGTGGTGCGGCTGCCGGGCAAGGACACCGAGCTGCTGGGGATCGACCGGGCGGCGGAGCGGGCGGCGGGCGAGCTGGCGGCCGGGGTCGGGATCGCGCCGGAAGTGGTGGCGATGCTCGACGACCCGCCCTGCCTGGTGACCCGCTTCGTGGTCGGCGAGCCGATGAGCACCGAGGAGCTGCGGGCACCGGAGGCGATCGCGGAAGTGGCGGCAGCGCTGCGGACCCTGCACGCCTGCGAGGAAAAATTGCCGGTCGAGTTCTCCGGCTTCCGCGTGGTCGAGGACTACGCGGCGCGGATCGCCGACCGCGGCGCCACCGTCCCCACCTCCTACGAGTGGGCCGCGGCGGCGGCGCACCGGATCGAAGCCGCCCTCGTCGGCCCCGAGCACGAGCCGGTCCCCTGCCACAACGACCTCCTCTCCGCCAACTTCATCCGCACCCGGCAGGGGATCCGGCTGGTCGACTGGGAGTACGCCGGGATGGGGGATCGCTACTTCGACCTCGGCAACTTCGCCGTCAACAATGAACTCGACGCCGCGGGCGAGGCGGCGCTGCTCGCCGCCTACTTCGAAGCGCCGGCGAGCGAGCGGCGGCTCGCCACGCTGCAACTGATGCGGTTCATGTCCGACTTCCGCGAGGCGATGTGGGGAGCGGTCCAGAGCACGATCTCCGACCTTGAGTTCGACTTCGTCGACTACTGCGAGAAGCACTTCGACCGCATGCGCGAGTTCGCCGGCGACGGTCGGTTGGAGCGGCTGCTGGGAGAGGCCACAGGTGCCGCGGGCTGAGCCGCCCGACCGCGCCCGCTGCGTCGTCGTCGGTGGCGGCGTCGGCGGCACCTCACTGGCTTACCACCTGGCGAAGCTCGGCTGGGACGACGTCGTCCTGCTCGAGCGCTCGCAGCTGACCAGCGGCTCGACCTTCCACAGCGCCGGTCTGGTCGGGCAACTGCGCGGCTCGGTCTCGCTGACGAAGATGATGATGCACTCGGTCGAGCTCTACCGGCGGCTCGGCGAGGAGAGCGAGTTCGATCCCGGCTGGGTCGAGTGCGGCGGCATCCGCCTCGCCTCCAGCGAGGAGCGGATGGAGGAGCTGCGCCGCCAGGCCGGCTGGGCGAAGACCTTCGGGCTGCCGCTGGAGCTGATCTCGGCCGCGGAGGCGAAGGAGCTGTTCCCGCTGATGTCGACCGAGGGGGTGCTCGGCGCCGCCTGGCTGTCGACCGACGGCTACATCGACCCGGCGCAGCTGACCTACGCGCTCGCCGACGGCGCCCGTCAAGGCGGCTGCCGCATCTTCACCAACACGCGGGTGACCGGCGTCGAGGTGCGCGACGGGCGGGTGCGGGGGGTGTGCACCGACAAAGGCGACGTCGAGGCCGAGGTGGTGGTCGACGCCGGCGGCATGTACGCGGCGGAGATCGCGCGGATGGCCGGCGTCCGCGTGCCGCTGCTGCCTATGTCCCACCAGTACCTCGTCACCCAACCGCTCGACGCGGTCCGTGAGGCGCGGGGGGCGCTCCCCTCATTTGATCCGCATAGCGAGACAAACGCGGGGAACACGCGCGGCCACCTCCCCACCCTGCGGGATCCCGACCTGCTCGTCTACTACCGCGAGGACGGGGACGGGCTGGTGATGGGCGGCTACGAGCGGCGCAGCGAGTCGGCGTTCCTGCCGCAGGGGCCGAGCCGGGTCGAGGCGATCCCGGCCGACTTCAACGGCCGCCTCCTCGAAGAGGACTGGGAGCGGTTCGAGGAGATCACCGAGAACTCGAAGCGGCGGGTGCCGGCGATGGACCAGATCACCGTCACCAAGTTGATCAACGGGCCCGAGGCCTTCACCCCCGACAACGAGTTCTGCCTCGGCGAGACCGAGGTCGGCGGCTTCTTCGTCTGCGCCGGCTTCTGCGCCCACGGCCTTGCCGGGGCCGGCGGGATCGGCAAGGTCGTCGCCGAGTGGATCGCCGAGGGCGAGCCGAGCCTCGACCTCTGGCACATGGACATCCGCCGCTTCGGTGCCCAGTACCGCTCCCCCGCCTACACCCACGCGCGGATCAAGGAGACCTACGAGACCTACTACGACATCCGCTACCCCGACCACGAGCGGCAGGCGGGGCGGCCGCTGCGGGTCTCGCCCGCGAACCTCTGGCACCGCGAGCACGAGGCGGCCTTCGGGGAGAAATCGGGCTGGGAGCGGGTCAACTGGTACGAGTCGAACGCCGCCGCCGGGGACGAGCAGCTGCGCCCGCGCGGCTGGGCGGGGCAGAACTGGTCGCCGGCGATCGGCGCCGAGCACCGCGCCACGCGCGAGGGGGTCGCCCTCTTCGACGAGAGCTCCTTCGCCAAGCTCGAAATCGAGGGGCCGGGCGCGGCCGCCTTCCTCGAAGGCCTCTGCGACAACCGCGTCGCCCGCGGCGTCGGCCAGATCACCTACACGCAGATGCTGAACCGGCGCGGCGGCATCGAGTGCGACTTCACCGTCGCCCGGCTCGGCGAGGAGCGCTTCGGGATCGTCACCGGCACCGCCTTCGGCAACCACGACCGCGAGTGGATGCGGCGCCACCTGCCCGACGGCGGCAGCGTGCGGATCGCCGACGTCACCTCGCAGTGGGCCTGCTTCGGGATCTGGGGGCCGCGGGCGCGGGAGGTCCTGCAGCCGCTGACCCCGCAGGACCTCGGCAACGAGGCCTTCCCTTACATGTCGCTGCACGAGACGACGGTCGGCAACGCGCCGGTGCGGATGCTGCGGGTGACCTACGTCGGCGAGCTCGGCTGGGAGATCTACTGCCCGACCGAGTACGGGCTGGGGCTCTGGCGGGCGCTGTGGGAGGCGGGGCAGCCGCACGGGATCGTCGCCGGCGGCTACCGGGCGATCGACAGCCTGCGGCTGGAGAAGGGCTACCGCGTCTGGGGAGCAGACATCACCCCCGACGAGGACCCTTACGAAGGCGGCGTCGGCTTCTGCGTCAAGCTCGACAAGGAGGGCGGCTTCGTCGGCCGCGAGGCGGTGGCGGCGGCAATGGAGCGCGGTCCGCGCTCGCGCCTGCGCTGCCTGACCCTGGAGGACCGGCGTTCGATCGCCCTCGGCAACGAGCCGGTCCGGGTCGGCGGCGAGATCGTCGGCCGGGTCACCACCGGCGGCTACGGCTACACCGTCGAGCGCTCGATCGCCTACGCATACCTGCCGCCGGAGCGAGCCGAACCAGGGACGGCGGTCGAGGTGGAGATCTTCGGCCGCTGGGTCGAGGGCGAGGTCGCCGCCGAGCCGCTGTTCGACCCGCAGGGAGAGCGCGTCCGCGCCTAAGCGCCGGTCGACTCGAGCCGCAGCGGTGCCGGCAGCAGGCCGGCGAGGATGTGCTCGGTGCCCTCGGTGTGCTCGCGCATCTGCCGCACCGCCCGCGAGCCGTCGCCCTTGCGCAGGGCCTTGACCAGGCGGCCGTGCTGCTCGTTGGAGATCGCCAGCACCTCGGGCGGGTGGGCGATCAGCGCGATCAGGTCGCTCATCTGCGCCTGCACGTCGGTCATCGCGCTCAAGAGCCGCGGCGATTGCGCCGCCTCGGCGATCCCGATGTGGAAGCGGATGTCGGTGCGCCGGTACTCCTCGAAGTTCTCGAGCTCGTCGTCCATCTTCGCCACCAGCTCGTCGAGCCGGTCGAACTGGGCGTCGGTGCCCCGCTCGGCGGCCAGCATCGCCGCCCCGGACTCGATCGCGACGCGGTAGTCGAGCACCGCCCAGGCGCCCTGGTCCAGCGGCTCGCCGTCCCCCTCGGAGAGCGGCGGCTCCTCCGCGACGAAGGTGCCGCCGGTCCGCCCCCGCTGGGAGACCAGGTGCCCGCTCTGCACCAGCGCGGTCAGCGCCTGCCGCAGGGTCGAGCGCGAGATCCGCAACCGCCGCGCCAACTCCCGCTCGGGCGGCAGCTTGCTCCCCGGCGCCAGCAACCCGAGCCGGATCGCACTCCCCAACCGCTCGACCGTCTCCTCGAAAGTGCTCGCCGGACGCACCGGCATGAAGACAGCCTCAAGCGCCGCGTCCCTCTCCATGGCAGAGAACGGTACCGCCGATGCGGCCAGGCCGCTACGACTTGAGGTAGCGCTCGAGCGCCTCGCGGGCGAGGCTGCTCAGCGAGCGGCCCTCTTCGTCGGCCCGTTTCCAGGCGGCTTTGAAGAGCTTCGGAGAGGCGCGGAAGCTGACCCGTGGAGATTTTCCGGCTTTGCCGAGCGATGGACGGCCGACGTAGCGGCGCTCGAAGACCGATGGGTCGGGAGGGTTCTGCTCGAATTCTTCCGCCCACCGTTCGGCGAGCTCCTCGGTGATCACCGTTCCCCCTCGGGTCACTCCGAGATCCTCATCCCCTGGTTTGGTCTTCCTCACTTTCGCCATGCCTTCGCCTCCTCATATAGCCCTAAGAACCTGTCTCGAAGGTTCATCACGTGAATTACGGTGAATTCCTCTTCGAGGTTTTCAGCCGCCAAAACCTCAAGTGCGACCCCCTCGAGGTCATCCCCGAGGAACAGCACGTGCTTGTCTGCGCCGTACTCCCAGTTATCGCTTCGGCGTCGCTCGACGAATTGAATGCCGCATTGCTCGATGACGTAGAGAGACCGCTCTCTGGAGATGCGGTGCTTCGTCGCCGAGCGGGTGAAACGAATGTATGGGTGTGCTGGCCAGACATTTTGTCTGACACTATAGCGCTCCTCCAGCTCAACCCCGAGGATCCGCGTGAAGAGCCAGGGCGGGTTGACCTCCTCATAGCGATCGTTCCCTGCATAGATGAAGGCTCTTCCTTCGTTGTCCAGGTGGAGGTAGTCGCGAGTCCAGTAATGCTTATAGGCCTCCAGCCGCGTCCCGTCAGTCAGCGCGACGGCGAACATCCACATGAAGTCGCCGACATGATCCGGGGCGAAGTTGAGCAGCGGCTCCCATTCCGGCTCGCCGGCGGAGAGCATCCGGCCTTTTCTGAGCTTCCGGCGTGGCACACCTCCCTAAGGTGCGGGCCGCGCAAGGTTCTCCCCCCTTGCCCGATGATTTCTCCTGCTAGATGCGGTCCATGAGATAGAAGGGCACGGAGAGGCCGGACCCGCTAGCCAAGGAGGAAGTGATGGGGAAGATCGTCGTTACCGAGTTCATCTCGTTGGACGGGGTGGTCGAGGACCCGGGCGGGGCAGAGGATTACGCCCGCGGGGGCTGGGCCTTCGAGTTCGAGCGTGGGGCCGAGGGGGACAAGTTCAAGCTCGAGGAGCTGCAGGAGGCAGAGGCGCAGCTGCTCGGCCGGGTCACCTACGAAGGCTTCGCTGCCGCCTGGCCGAAGATGGAAGACGAGGCCGGCTTCGCGGAGAAGATGAACACGATGCCGAAGTACGTCGTCTCCTCCACCCTCGAGCGGGCCGACTGGCAGAACACCACCGTCCTCAGCGGCGACCCCGCCGACTCGGTCGCGACCCTCAAGCAGGAAGTCGACGGCGTCATCCTCGTCGCCGGCAGCGCCGGCCTCGTCCAGGCGCTGATCGAAGCCGACCTCGTCGACGAGCTGCGGCTGATGGTCTTCCCGGTCCTCCTCGGCCAGGGCAAGCGCCTCTTCCCCGAGGGCGACGCCAAGCACCGCCTGCAGCTGGCCGAAGCGAAGACCGTCGGCGACGGCATCGTCCTGACGCGGTACGAGCGGACGTAGCCGCCGTAGGGCGCGCCGGCCCGGTGCGCCCTACGGCTGCGGCTGTTCGAAAGTGTGCTGGTACTGCGTGGCGCCGCTGCCGTAGATCGGTTCGAATGGCGCCTGTTGCTTGCAGGGTGGCGCCGCGATTTCCGAGGTGCTGCCCTTGGTGGCGAACGCGTATCGCTGGATCCCTTCGAAGAGGAGCTTGGCGTTTTCCTCCTGGGTTTTGTTTTTCGAAGGATCGGGGTTGCCGGACGCGTCTTTTCCTTCGGTTGCGATCGCGCGTTCTTTGAAAGCTTCCGATTCGTAGGCGTTGGGATCGAGCTTGGCGGTGATGCCGATCGTGCACTGCCGGGTGTCGAAGCTGGGCAGCCCGTCGATCAGGCCTGCCGCCCACTTCGGCGGGCTGTAGGGGCTGTTGCGGTTGATCGACAGGCGGCGCGGATAGACCGAGAGCGTTTCCGGGTTCAGCCCGCCTACCACGCGGAGGTAGTTGGGGTGGCCCGTTTCGGTCAGTTCTCCATGGAGGGTGGCGGCCAGGTTGCCGAAGAAGGCGGTGAGGTCGCTCTTGTAGAGCTTCAGCCCCACCAGGATCGGGTTGAGGTTGCGGATGAACGGGTCGGCCGCCCGCAGCAGCGGTGGGAATTCGTCGCGGAAGAGCTTGCGCAGGGCGGCGAAACCGCTCGGCGCCCGCTTGATCACCGGTTCCAGCCCTTCGAACAACGCCTTCGATTCCGGCGCCAGCTTCGAGAGCGCGATCAGGGTCGGCGAGAGTTCTTCGGCCGCCGGCACCAGCTGGCGCATCAGCGGGTCGGCCTCTTCCGAGAAGCCCTTGAGGCGGCTGAAGGTGAGGCGGCTCTCGTCGAGGAAGGTCGGGAAGGCGCGGAAGAGGGCTTCGATGTCGCGGTCGCGCTGCGCCGTGGTCGAGAAGACTTCGTCGGAGCTGCGGATCAGGTTCGCCAGCTCGCCGTTCTGGCCGCGCAGGGCGGTGAAGGTGGTGGCGCCGTTGCGGAACAGCTGCCCGACCGCGAGGCGCTGGCTGTCGAGGACGCGGAAGAGTTTGTCGAGTTCGGTGAAGGTCGGTTCGAGGCTGCCGAGGGCGTAGGAGAGGTTCTGCCCCTGACCGTTGATTGCGACCGCCGATTCCTGCATCCATTCCTGGAAGGCACCGCGGGTGCGGGCGTTGAAGGTGCGGAAGATCTCGTCGAGCTGGACCGATTCGGCGACGTTGGCCTCGGGCAGGGTGCCGCCGTCCTTCAGTTCGGGACCCTGCCGCGAGCCCGGCGTCAGTTCGATGTAGGTCTCGCCGAGCAGCGTCTTCGTCCGCAGGATCGCCCGCGTCGACTCCGGCAGCGGCGCGTAGCGGTCGTCGATCGCCGCGATGGCCAGCGCCTGCTTGCCGTTCGGCGCCAGGTCGATGCTCTGGACTTTGCCGACGTTGACGCCGGAGATGCGGACATCGGACTGTTCGGCCAGCTGGGTCGCCTCGTTGAAGGGGATCTTGACCTCGTAGGTCTTGGCGCGGAACGGGGTCGGGCCGCCGAAGGTGACCCAGAGGAAGAGCAGGATCCCGAAGCAGGACAGCGCGAAGCCGGTGATGACCAAGAGCTGCGTGGTGCTGGGGGCGCGCTTGCTCATTTCGTGTTTTCCACGAATTCGCAGGTGTTCCCGGGTTCTTGGGTTTTGAACGGGACCGTGATTTCGGTTTTACGCGGGACCTGCAGCGTCTGCAGGAGCGTTTCGAGGAACGGCTTACCCAGAATCTGAGCTTGATTTTTGGCGGCGCCGTAACCGAGATCGGCTCCGGTACAGGAGATCAGGACCAAGCTGCGCAGGATCGGCCCGCCCGCGTCGGCGGTGTTGAAGGACGCGTTGAAGTCGTGGTTCAGCCAGGGCAGGTAGAAGAGGTAGCTCTCCCTGCTGCCCTTCGGCTTATAGGCGAGCTCGTTGAGGAAGGAGTTGAAGCCGGTCAGCGAGTTGCCGAAGCTGCGCACGGTCTTTTCGAACGGCTCCGCCGCTTCGGCGCTGTGGGTGAGGACCGGGCGGACTTCGCGGCTGAAGGGGCGGATCTGATCGCGGATCGGCGCCGTGGTTTCGGCGAAGAGCTTCTCGGTCGCCCGGAAGGCCGGGGTCAGCGCCTGCGCCTGCGGGATCAGCTTGATCAGGCTCGGGTAGGCGACCTGCGAGAAGCGGTTGGAGCTGGCGAGGCCGGCCTTCGCCGCTTCCAAGGCGGAGGGGAATTCGCGGAACGCCGCCTGAACCGATTCCTGCTGGTTGGCGAAGTTCCCGAGCGCCGATTTCGAGGAGGTGACGAAGCGCTTGACCGCGTCTTCGCGACGGGCGAGTTCGGTGGTCAGCAGGTTGAAGTCGTGGATCGTCCTCGCGAGGGCGACGTGGCGGGCTGCGACCGCCTTGTTCAGCTTCGCCGTGTAGTGGACGAAGGGGCCGAAGCGGCGCAGGGCGTTGCCGAGCTGTTTGCCGCGGCCGCCGATGCCCTGGGCGCCGCCGGCGACCAGCAGCTGCAGGTACTGCCGGGTGTCGGCGTCGAGGGTGCCGAGGAAGGCGTCGAGGTTGGTGTTCGGTTCGGTCTGCGCGAGGGTGAATTCGGCGCCGTCTTCGACGTGGCCCTTTTCCTTGCCGGGTTCGATCTCGACAACCATGTCGTTGAGGTTGGTTTTCGGCCGCAGCAGGAAGCTGGCGTCGGGGTGGATCAGCGTCATGTATTTCGGCTCGATGTCCATGCCGACCAACGCGTGACCGTTCTGGAGCTCGACCGAGGTGACCTTGCCGATCTGGATCCCGGCGACGTCGACCGCCTGGCCCTGCCCCGGCGTCACCGCCTGGGCGGTCGAGAACTGGGCCGAGATGTGTTCGAATTCTTCGCCGACGAAGGGAAGCCAGGCGGGCAGAGAGGCTTTCTGCTGGGTGAAGATCCCGAGCATCATCACGATGCCGGCGATCGCGAGGACGAAGATCGCGATCGTGTCCTTGCGGCGTCCGCGGGCCTGCCGCGAGAGCCAGGCGCGGAAATGGGTGAAGCGGTTGGTCTGCGTCGGCTCGCTCATGGCTGTGCTCCTGCAACCGAGGGAGAGGCGGGGCCGACCTGACCGAGTTGGCCGTTGACGTCGGGAACGGGATTGGTGTAACAGCGCACTTCCGGCTTCAGCGGCGGCTTGCCGCCGAGCCGGGGCTGCGTGCCGGCCGGTTCTTCGATCGTGTGGGCGTAGTTCGTCTGGTCGCTCAGGGTCGACTTGTTCCCGAAGGGGTTGGGTTCGCCGACCAGTACCGGGCCGCCGCCAACCTGCGCCCGAGCGTACGGGCCGTTGCCGTCGAAGTTCTGCGCCATTCCGGCGAAGTTGACGAGGTTGTAGAGGAACTCGCGGTAGTTGGGGCCGCCGGTGCTGAAGCGGTCGTTGATCACCTCGTTGCCGGTCGGGACCATCACCTTGCTGGTGCAGAGGCTGAGCTGGTTGAGCTGCGGCAGCGTCACCTGCTTACCGGCGAGGGCGGCGCCCGCCAGGCCCGGCGTCGATTCCTGCAGCAGCTTGACGTCGCCGCCTGCCTCCTTGCCGGAGATCAACGGCCGCACCTGGGCAAGCCACGGTTTCGAGGCGCTGATCAGGCCGGGCAGCTCCGCCACCGCCGGCCGCAGCTCGATCGCGTAGGTCCGCAGCGGCGGCAGGGTGCGGTTGAGGCTGACCAGCGAAGCGTGGGTGATGCGCAGGGTCGGGGCCAGCAGCCGCACCGTCGCCGAGAGGTTGGTCGACTGGGTGGCGAGGGCGCCGGTAAAGGTGTTGAAGTTGTCGATCAGCCCTTGCAGGTCGCGCTGGCGGGCGGCGAGAGCGCCGAAGGCCTGGCCGGAGCTGGCGACCAGTTTGGCCAGGTCGCGCTGCTGGGTGCCGAGCAGCGCGTTGGTGACCTGGGCGCCATAGCGGCCGGCGTCGCCGCCGTACTTGAAGGCGTCGTTGAGCGATTCCGCCCCGCTTCGCCCTTTCACCTCCGGCAGCTGCGTCTTGTCTTCGGCCGCGCTCGGTTGGTTGGTCAGCGCCTTGCCGTAGCCTTCGAGCAGGCGGCCGAGGTCGGCGCGGACGGGCGACTGCAGGGCGCTGAGGACTTCGTCGATCTGCACCGCGGTGGAGGTGCGGCTGACCGGAATCGTGCCGCCGCTGTCCATCTCCGGAGCGCTCGGACTGCCGGGGTCGAGTTCGAGGAAGAAGTTGCCCTCGAGGAAGATGCGCGGCCGGATCGCGGCGAAGGCGTCCTCGTGGATCGGCCGGCCGGAGCCGTCGACGGTGAAGGTGACGGTCGTGTTGTCGCCGTCGCGGCTGGTCGAGATCACTTTGCCGACGTCGACCCCGGCGATCCGCACCGGCGAGTTGGTGGCGATGTTGGCCGAGTTCGAGAAGGTCGCCTTGACCTCGTACCCGTGGCTGGTGAAGGGCACATGTTTGGTGAAGGCCAGGTAGGGCCCGATCGTGAAGATGAGGATGAAGATGATCGCGATCGTCACGTTGCTGGGCCGCCAGCCGAAGCGCCCGCTCTTGGACGCGGCCGCGCGCCTGTCTCGCTCGGGCAGCCGGCTCACTTTTCGCCGCCTTCGTTCGTCGTCGTCCCCCACAGCGGCGCTTCGCCGATCTTCAGCTGCCCCGGGATGTATTTCTCGTTGCCGGCTTCGCAGACGTTTTCCTGGCCGGGCGCGGCGGTTCTGGGAAGCGGGTTGTAGTGGAGGTGGTTTTCGCGATTGCCTTTCTCGTTCGCCGGGGCGCTCGCAAACGTGCTCTCGCTGTTCGGCCCTTCGGGCGGACCGTAGGAGATGAACTGGAGCCAGTTGCCGTTGCTGTTGCCCTGGCTCGATGCGCTGGCGAGGCTGCGGAAGGTCAGCGACCAGTAGTGGCAGACCGTCTGGCTGGGGACGATGTAGGTGAGCGACGGCTTCAGCACCCGGTTGGTGCTGGTGAGGAGCTTGAGGCCGCTCATCACGCCGGGGGCTTCCTGGAAGTCGACCAGCGCTTCCGCGGTCGGCGGCAGCTGCTCGTTCAGCACCGGGGAGGCGTTGAGGACCGGGATCCCGGCGTGCAGCGATTCGGCAATCACCGGCGAGGTCTTTGCCAGCGCTTTCACCCCCGGGCGCAGGGCGGTGAAGAAGCGGGCGGTGTCGTCGAGGAAAGGCCGTAGGACCGGCAGGTCGGCGTTGACCTCGTCGAGGGTCGGCGGGCTCTTTTCGATCGTTTCCTGGATGTAGGGCCGGGAGACCCGGGCAAAGGCGGCGAAGGTTCGGTCGAGGGCGCCGAACATGTTCGCCTGCGTCTCGGCGACCGGCGCCACAGTCGCCGAGAGGTTCTCGAGCGAGCGCCAGAAGCCGGCGAAGTTGGAGCTCGGTTCGACGATCTTGCGCAAGACCGGCTGGCCACTGACCACGGCGCGGCGCAGCGCCCCGAAGGCTTCGTTCAGCTGCGGGCCGCGGCCGGCCAGCGCGTTGCCGAAGCCGGCCAGGTTCTGGCGGATCGCCTTGCGGGTCGGTTCGTCGAACATGTCGAAGAACTGATCGATGTCGACCGGTTCGGGATGCGACGCAGTAACCGGGATCGTTTCGCCCGCCTTGAACCCCTTCTTCGAGCTGCCGGGGGTGACCTGGAGGAACTTCAGCCCCAGCGCCGACTTCGGCCGCACCGTGATCGTCGAGTCGACCGGCAGCGGTTCGGCGCTCTTGTCGAGGCTGAGCGAGAGTTCGGCCGCGGTCCTGCCGTCGCCGAGGTTGACCGGGACGACCTTCTTGACGATGCCGACGCGGACGCCGCCGATCCGCACCTCGTTGCCTTTGACCAGCGCGTCGGCGTTCGGGACCCGCGCCTTGAGGTTGTAGGTGGAGACGAAAGGCAGGCCGTTGTTCGCGTTGTAGGCGAGGAAGACGGCGACGATGACGACCAGCACGGTGACCGCCCCGACCAGGATCGGGTTGCTGGCGATGCCGCTGATGCCGCTGCGGTTCCTCATGGGCCCAGGAGGTAGTCGAGGAGCGGCTTGGTGCCGCTGCCGGTTTCAGCGGCTTCGGAAATTTCGGCTTCGCCTTCTTCGGCTTCTTCGCCTTCGGGCGAGATGGTGTTGCGCTGGCCGACGCCGATCGCCGGACCGGGTTCGATCCCGGTGCCGCCGTTCTGTTCTTCGAAGCTCCGCTGGAGGAGCCGGTACAGCTCGGCGCCGCTGGTGGAGGCGCCCGCTGAAGCATTCGTACCGTTGAACCTGGAGGTGCAGCCCGAGGCCCCGCCCCTGTTAGCTGCGTATTCGAGGCAATTCGACAGCGTCACCCGGGTGCGTCCGAAGTGGCCGTACTGGTCGAAGCCGTTAAGGGCGGCGGTGTTGTTGTAGATCAGTTCGGTCAGCCCGTCCCAGCCGCCGGTCTTCTTCAGATTCACCAGCAGCTTCGCCAGTTCGCTCGTCGGCACCACGCCGGACTTCGCCAGGACGCCGGCCTGCTTCACCACCGGGTCTGCTTTAGCGAAGTACGGGCCCGATTCTTCGCCGGCTTTGCCGAGGCTCTTCAGCGAGACCGTCAGCGCTTCGGAGAACGGGGTCAGGGTCCGGGTCGCATCGGTCAGCGACGGCGCCGCGGTGCCGAAGTCTTCGAACAGCGGCGTGCCGGCGTCGGAGAAGGTCTTGAGGCTGGTCATCGTCTGGCGGAATTCGCGCAGGAAGGTGGGGAACTTCTGCAGCGCTTCTTCCAGTTCCGGGCCCTTTTCCGCGCTCGCTTCGGCGGCGGCGCCGGCGTTGGTGAGGAAGCCGGCGACGTGGGCGCGCTCGCGCGATAGCGGCGCCAGGATTTCCTCCGAGTTGCTCGCCAGCTGCGCCAGCTGCTTGCGCTGGGCGGAGAGGATCCCGAAGAAGCGGTCGACGTCGCGCAGCACCGGGTTCGCCCGCTTGACCAGGACTTCGATGTCTTCGCCGCGGCCGGCGAGGCCGCCGCCGAGTTCGTTGAGGATCAGCCGGAAGCGCTGCGCGTACGGCAGCGTGTAGATGTCGTTGATCAGGTCGGGGTCGACGCTGGTGCCGTTGTTGCCGAGCGGCAGCAGGTACTCGCCTTCGCCCGGTTCGCCGTCGCGGATCTGCTTCAGCGGCGGCGGCGGTTCGCTGCCGGGAGCCCGCGGCAGCGTCGTCCGGCAGTCGACGAACTTCTCGCCGATCAGCGACTGCGGCCGGATCAGGCAGCTGGCATCCGCTCGGAAGTCCTGGAAGCCGGGGTCGGTGATGTTCATCACGATCACCGCCTTGCCCGCCTTCTTCACCGCCTTGCCGTCCTTGTAGGCGACGGTTTCGCCCGGCATCGTCACCTTCACTTCTTCGATTTCGCCGACGTTGGCCCCGGCCACCCGCACCTGCTCGCCGGTGACCATGAAGCCGCCGTTGTCGAAGATCGCCCGCACCCGGTAGCCGCTGCCCGAATCGCCGCCACCGGCGACCAGCAGCACGACCACGACGACCGCCGCCACCACTGCCGCCGCGAGTATCAGGCGCCTGATCATGGTCCGGGGGGCACGTCGGCCGGGTTGCATTCAGAGGAGTCGACGCTGGCGCCGCCCACCCACGGGTTGGAGCCGTCGGCGGCGGGCTGGGTTGCGCCGCCGGGGCAGCGGCGGTGGGTGTGGACGTTTTCGAAGGGATCGAACTGTTCCGATTTCTTGATCGGTTCCAGTTCGGACCTTTCGCCGTTGTAGCGGAAGAGGTTCTGGCCGGCGGTGACGGCGCGAACGTAGTGGCCGTTGCCGTCGTAGTAGCCGGCGACCTGGCCGAGCTTGCTGAGGGCGTTGAAGAGATCGGGGGTGTAGGCGCGGATGAAATTGAGGTTCGGCTGGAAGTCTTCGATCCCCTTTTCGGCGTGCGGGAAGGCGCTGGAGGCGAGCTGCTCGACCTTCGGCAGCGTCCCCAGCAGATCGGCGACGTCGTCGGCCTTGCCCGGCCGCGAGACGACCAGCCGCAGGTTGTGGGTGAAGGGGACCAGCTTCTGGAAGACGGGGCGCAGTTCGGCCAGGAAGGGCGCCAGTTCCTTGGTCGCCGGCTTCGCCGTTTCGACCAGCGGTTCGAGGTCGTCGAGGGCGGCGCGGAGGTTGACGAAGGTCGTGTTCGACTGCCGCAGCACCGGCGGCAGCTCGCGCAGGGTGGCGTCGAAGTTTTCGTTCTGGCTCGCGATCGCGTCGAAGGCGGTGGTCGCGTTGCCGACCGCGCTCGAGAGCTGTTCGCCGCGCCCGGCGACCGCCGTGGTCAGCCGGGCCGAGCTGACGATGAAGCGGGAGAGCAGCCGCTGGTCGGCGTTGAGTTCGCGGGCGAAGGCGCCGGTGCGGTTGAGCGCGGCGCCGAAGTATTTGTAGGCGTCGTTCGCCTTTTCGCCCTGACCGGAGTAGATCGCGGCGTTGCCCTTGATGAAGTTGGCGAGGCCCTGCCGCACCCGCGGCGGGAAGGTGTTGAAGAACTGGTCGATGTCGACCGGCGTCGTCGTCGAGGAGAGGCCGAGTTCGGCCCCGTCTTCAAGCGCCGGGCTGCTGTTCGGCCCGGGGCTGATCGAGACGTAGTGGTTGGCGACGCCGGAGAGTGAGGTGGCGCGGATCGTCGCCGTCGTCCCCTCGTGCAGTTCCTGGTCGACTTCGACCTTGACTTCGGCGAGGTTGTCGTCGGTGAGGCCGATGCTTTCCACCGAGCCGACCGGCGAGCCGCCGATCAGCACCTGGTTATCGGGCACCAGCTGGCCGGCGTTCTGGAACACCAGGGTGTACTTGTGGCCGCTACCGCCGCTGAAGAAGACGATCGCGAGGACGATCACCGCGATCGCCAGGGCGGCGATCGTCGCGATGCGCGCTGGGGTGGTCCCCCGGCTCGCCGCCGGTTTCCTCTCCTCGCCTACGGGTTTGGCAGCCACTGATAGTCGCTTGCTTTCAAAGTTCTCCGGCCCCTCCGACCCGGTAGAACGGCTGCAAGATCGTACTTGAGGGGGTCCCTGCCAAGCCCTGACTGAGCAGGGACTTAACTGGAAATCAACGCGTTTCTACTGCCGCTCAGACGCTGAATTTGGGGATCGCCCGCGCCAGCGGCTTCGGCAGCCACCAGACGCGGTCGCCGAGCAGCAGCATCAGCGCCGGCAGGAGGACGATCCGGACCACCGTCGCGTCGAGGATGACGGCGACGGTGAGGCCGATGCCGAGCTGGCTGACGGTGGCGATCGGCGCGCCCGCGAAGGCGATGAAGACGGCCATCATGATCGCCGCCGCGCCGGTGATCACCCCGGCGGTGCGCTCGAGGCCGAAGTTCACGGCGGCGGCGTTGTCGCCATGGGTGTCGTAGTGCTCGCGCATGCGGCTGAGCAGGAAGACCGCGTAGTCGATCGAGAGGCCGAAGACAAGCCCGAAGATCAGCGTCGCCCCCACCGCGTCGACGTATTTGTGGCCGCCGAGCGGCCAGTCGGCGGGGATGTGGGAGAGGACGGTGAGGACGCCGAAGGCGACCGCCACGGTCAGCAGGTTGAGCCCGACCGCGATCGCCGCCAGCGGCAGCGCCCGCAGGACTATCGTCAGGACGAGGAAGGTCGCGATCGTGATCGCGAGCACGATCCAGGGGATCCGCTGCCGCGTCACGTGGCTGTAGTCGTTGAGCTGGGCGGCGCCGCCGGCCACCCCCGTGGTCAGATCGGCTTCTTCGGAGAGCGTCGCGGCATCGCTGTTGAGCTTCTTGTTGAGCCTGATCGAACCCGGCGTGTTGAAGCCGTAGTCGGAGACGACCAGCATCGTCGCCGCCTGGCCGCCGTTGCGCAGGTCGATCGTTTCGCCGATCTTTTCCCGCGTTTCCGGCGGCGTCCCGTCGAGCGCCGAGAGGACGAAGTAGCCGGAGTTGAAGAGCCCCGGCGTGGTGTCGGCAACCCGCGTCGCCTGCTTGTTGATCCGCTGCTTGCCCTCCAGGACCTGGACGCTCGCTTCTTCCAGCCCGCTTTCCAGCGGCGCGCTTTCTTCGGCGCCGCCGAGCAGCCCGTTCGCCAGCGCTTCGGCGCCCCCGCCGAGGCGGTCGATGCCCCCGACCAGCGCTTCGGCGCCGCCGCTGAGGCGGGAGAGGCCGTTGCCGAGCGTTTCCGCCGCGGTCGCCAGCCTTTTTGCCCCCGAGGCGAGCTTGAGGTCGGCGCGCTTCAGCTTTTCCAGCCCTTCGGTCAGCTTCGTGGCGCCGTTGCCGAGTTTTTCGATTTCGACGATCGCCGAGGAGAGCCAGTCGGTGATGTGCTTCACCTGGTCGACGTCGTCGAGCAGCCGTTCCTGGAGGACGGCGAGTTCGGCCGGCAGGCCGGCGTAGGGCTCGACCTCGGGCGTGCTCGGGATCGGGTCGTAGGGGGCGCCGCTGACGGGATCGGTGCCGCTGACCGCAGCCTCCGCCCGCCGCACCGCTTCCAGGGTCGGCCCGTAGTTCGGGTCTTCCTTCCCGACCGTCATCCCCTGCAGCTTCGACAGCGCTTCGGTCAGCTGTTCGTCGGCGACCTTGGCCGGTTCGAGCAGCCGCGGTAGCCGTTCGCTCGTGTCTTCTTCGAGCGACTTTTCGACCTTCTCGGAGCGGCGCAGGGCATTGGCGCGGAGGCCCGGCGCGGTCCCGGTCTTCAGCTGCAGCTTCAGCTGCAGCGCCCCCAGCACAGCGGTTTCCTGGGCGCTTGCGAGGCGTTCGGCCCCCTTGGCGAAACGGTTGAGGGCCTGGATCGCCCGTTCGCTGCCGCTCGTCGCCCGGCCGAGCCCGTTGGCGATCAACTGCGCCCCCTTGCCGGCGCGCCCGGCTCCCGTCGCTAGCAAGCCGGCGCCGCTGCTCGCTTCGGTGATCCCTTCGCGCAGCTGGCCGACTCCGCCGGCGGCAACGGCGAGGCTGCGACCGAGCTTGCCGAGCTGCTTGACCGGCCCGTAGTTGCCTTTGGAGGAGAGGACCGCGTTGCCGAGCTGCTGCAGCGGTTCGACCCGTTTCGTCGCCCGTTCGGGACCGATCACCGCTTTCACCCCGGGCGTCTGCGCCAGCTTGCGCTGGAAATTGTCGATCGCGGCGAGGTTCTTGGCGCCGGTAATCGGGCCTTCCCGTGAGACCGCGACGACCTGGAAGGGGGCGTCCCAGCCCTGCCCGATCGCCCGGTCGACGAGTTCGGCGTCTTCCCGCGCCGGGTTGTCCTTCGCCAGCTGTTCTGGGCTCGGCGGCCCGGTCTTCAGGCCGAGCGCCGGAGCGGCGAGGAAGAGCAGCACCGCGCCGATCACCAGAGCCGCGAGCGCGGGTTTCCGCAGCGCCGCGCTGACCAGGACCATCAGCCGCGAGCGCCCCTCCCTCGCAGGACCGCCGATCCGCCAGCGGTTGACCCCCGGCCCGACCAGGGTGAGGATCGCCGGGCCGCAGACGGTGGCGACGGTGACGCTGAGGAGCACGACCATGCAGACGGTCCCCGCCAGCGAGGCGAGCAACGCCCCCGGCAGCAGGAACAGCGAGACGAGCATCGAGAGCAGCAGGGTGCTGCCGGCGAACATCACCGTGCGGCCGGCGTGGCGACGGGTCAGCCGCGCCGCGTCGACCGGCGCGGCGCCGGCGGCCAGCTCCTCGCGGAAGCGCGAGACCAGCAGCAGCGAGTAGTCGACCCCCAGCGCCAGCCCCATCATCGAGCAGACGGTGAGGGCGAAGGCGTCGATCTCAAACCAGCCGGTGAAGAAGTAGAGGATGCCGCGCGAGGCGATCACGGTGACCGCGCCGAAGAGGAGCGGGATCGCCGCCGCAATCGGCGAGCGGAAGACGAGCAGGAGGATGACCAGCAGGAACGGCAGGGCGATCAGCTCGCCACGCCTGGTCGCGTCGATGCTCTCGTCCTGGATCGCCCGCGAGAGGCTGGCGTAGCCGGTCTGGGTCACCCGCACCGGGCTGTGGATCGTTTCCGCGAGGACGCGGTTGAGGCGGGGGACGACGTCGTTGACCGCGGTGCGGGTGTCGACGTGGAAGTCGGTGAGAACGAGGGCCCGGTTGGGGCTGGGGCGCAGCCGCTGCACGGCGCCGGTGTCCCACGGGGAGAGCGTCGTCACCTTCGGGTCGCGGCGCAGGGCGCGGATCATTTCCGGTCCCTGGCGGTCGATCGCCTGCGGCGGCCCCTGCAGCAGGATCGCGAACGGGGCCGAGGGGCCGAAGTGCTCGCGGAGGATTTCGTTGCCTTCCAGGGACTTGGTCCCGGGGACGTCGAGGGTGGAGGGGTCGAGGCGGTCCTCGACCCCGGTCCCGATCGCGCCGAGGACGATCAGCAATACGGCCGCGACCGCGAGCACCGAGCGCGGATGGCGCAGCAGGAACGGCTGGTCATGGCCAGCTGCCCTTCTCGGAGACTTCGCGCGCCCCCTGCCGATCCTCCTTCCCACGGCTGGTAGTTTGGCGGTACGGCCAACGAAGGGGAGGGTTTTGTGCGGAAGACTCTGTTAAGGGTGTATGTACTGGCTGGGGTGGTCCTGCTTGTCGCAGCCGCCTCCGCCGGCGCGATCGTCCTGCACGCTGCCAACCTGGTGATCACCACCGACGGCGGCTTCACGCCCACCACGCTGCCGAAAAAGGGCTTTGCGCCGATCAAGCTGCACGGCTTCGGCAACATCGCCACCGAAGACGGCTCGCCGCCGCCGGTGCTGGAAACCGTGACCCTCTGGTTCGACAAGCACGGCAAGGTCGAGACCCGCGGCCTGCCCACCTGCACCCCCGGGAAGCTGGCGGCAACGACGACCGCGCAGGCGCGCAAGCTCTGCCCCGGCGCGATCGTCGGCAAAGGCTTCGGCAAGGCCGTCGTCGACTTCCCCGAACAGGGTCCGATCCCGGCCTCCTCGCCGATCACCCTCTTCAACGCCAAGCCCAAACACGGCAACCCGGTCCTCTTGGCGCACGCCCACCTGACGGTGCCGGGGCCGACGACCTTTGTCGTCCCGATCGAAATCCAGAAGGTGCACGACGGCCGCTACGGCTTCAAGACCGAAGCGAAGATCCCACGGATCGCCGGCGGCTACGGGATCCCGCTCTACGCCCGGATCAGCGTCGGCCGCGAATGGAAGTTCAAGGGCAAGACCCTGAGCTTCGCCAACGCCGGCTGCCCGGACGGCCGCCTCCAGGCCAAAGGCCAGTTCAAGTTCAAAGACGGCACCTTTTTGCAGGGCTCGGTGTTCAAACGCTGTAAGGGGAAGTGAGCTGAGAGGACGTCTGCGCAGACTCGCGGTCATCGCCATCATTCCGGCGGCGGTCCTCTGCGCGAGCGCCTACGCGATCACCGCTGAATACGGCCCGCTCAAGGTCAGCGCCACGGCGACGCTGAAGCCGCGGGAGCTGCCCGCTCACGGCAACCGGCCGATCTTCCTCAGCAGCGTCACCCGCGTCGCCACCAAGGACGGCTCGACGCCGCCGACCCTGCAGACGCTGCTCTTCCAGCTCGACCGCAACGGCACCGTCGACACGAAGGGGCTGCCGACCTGCCCGACCTCGAAGCTCGAAGGGGCGACGCCGTCGCAGGCCCGCAAGCGCTGCGCCGGCGCCCTCGTCGGCAAGGGGACCGGCAAGGCTGTGGTGACGATGCCGGGCCGGGCGCCGTTCACGATCAGCTCGCCCCTCTCCTTCTTCAACGGCCCACCGGACCACGGCCGCCCGACCCTGATCGCCCACGGTTACGAGACGGTGCCGGCACCGCAGGCGCTGATCGTGCCGATCACGATCGAAAAGGTCTCGAAGGGCCGCTACGGCTTCCGGGCGGAAGTCCAGCTTCCGCAGATCGCCGGCGGCTTTGGCGCCGCGACCCTCGCCGAAGCGCACATCGGCGCCGTGCGGATGCGCGGCGGTCGCGAAGTCGGTTACATCAACGCCCACTGCGTCGGCGGGCGGCTGCAGGTCCAGGGGAGCGCGCAGTTCACCGACGGGGACTACTTCCCGGTGCTCCTGACCTCGCCATGTCACCTGCCAAGGTAGGCCGGCTCCTCGTCCTGGCGCTGGCGCTCGGCGGCCTTGCCGCCGCCACCGCGAGCGGCGACGAAGCGGTGGTCGAAGTCGACAACATCGTCCTTCGCGCCGACGGCGGCTTCCAGCCGCAGACGCTGCCGAAACGGCGTTTCGCCCCGATCGATTTCGAGGGACACCTCGAGATCTCGGCCCGCCGCGGGAAAACGCCGCCGCAGCTGCGGCAGGCGCTGATCGACTTCGACCGCGACGGCCGGCTGAGCGTCGCCGGGCTGCCGACCTGCGCGCCGGAATCGATTGCCGAGCAGGGCACCCCGGAAGCGCGACGCACCTGCCGCGGCGCGATCGTCGGCACCGGCCACGTCGCCGCCGGCATCGCCTCCCCCGCCGGGTCCCTGACCGAGAGGGCGGCGCTGACGGTCTTCAACGGCCCGGCCCTGGCCACCGGCCCGAGCGTCGTCCTGCACGCCCGCACCCTGGTCCCGACTCCGCAGACCTACGCGATCCTCGTCCCGATCGAACGCCTCCGCGGCGGCTTTCGCTACCGGGCGCGGCTCGAACTGCCGCCGATCGCCGAAGGGCTCGGGGCCCTCACCCACATCGACGTCAAGATCGGCCGCCGCTACCGGTTCAAGGGGCGTCCGCGCAGCTACGTCTCCGCCCGCTGCAGCGACAACGTTCTGCAGACCCGGGGCAGCTTCACCTTCGCCGACGGCACCGAAATATCCGGGCTGTTGGAAAAGTTCTGCAACGACAAGTAGCGGGGTCCGGGATGAGTGGGCCGTGTTGGGCTCGAACCAACGACCTTGAGATTAAGAGTCTCCTGCTCTACCAACTGAGCTAACGGCCCGGGGACCGGCAAGTATAGGAAGCTCGGCCGCTGGGGTGAAGGGCGCCGGCGCTGTGCTTATTCGCCGAGGCCGGTGCCGGTGCCGAAGGTGCCGCCGAGCGGGTTGGTGGGGCTCTGCAGGGCTTCCGGATTGCCTTCTTTGTTGCCTTTGGCGGCGGCTTTTTCGGCCGCTTCGGCCTGTTTGCGGCCCTTCTGGAATTTTTCCGCGTTCTTCTTCACTTCTTCCATCTGTTTGTCGAGTTCTTCGCGTTCGAATTTTTCGCGGGTCAGCTTCGCGGCTTTGGCCTGGGCGGCTTCGGCGGCTTTGTAGTCGCCGGTGAAGTAGGTGTAGAGCGCGAGGGTGCTGTAGGAATTCAGCGAAGGCCGCTGTTCGGCGACGATCTTCTGCGCTTCGGTTGCCGCTTCGACCCTCCGCTGCACCTGCCCGTAGGAGCGCGACCGTTCGGCCAGCGCGAACAACGTCGGGGCGACGAGCTGGGCCGTCCCCGCGTTCGGTTCCTTGGTCGTTTCAAGGTATTCCGACCAGGAGGAGCTCGCCAATTCGTATTGCTTGACCGCGTTCAACAGATCCTCTTCTTCCGGTTCGAGCGAAAGCAGGCTGTTGCCGGCGGTGACGTGGGCGCGGGTCAACGCCAACAGCAGTTCCGGGTTTTCCGGATCCTTTTTCACTTTCGCTTCCAGCCGTTCGGCCTGTTCTTCGTAGGGCTTGGCGGCTTCGCCGGAGCTGCTGCCGTTGCCGTTGAAGAGTTCGCCGATGTTGAGCGGGCCGACGACGAGGAAGAGGCTCGCGCCCATCAGCACGGCGAGGACGGCGTAGACGACTTTGACGGCAGTCTTGCGACGCCCCCTGCGGAGGTCAAACAACATCCTGTGCTCGTCCTGCGCCATCCTCTCCCTCTCTACTCCTGCGGTGAGGGCGTGGCCATACCGCTTCCTTCGCGCGGTCTGCCCAAAACCCGTGCCAGGACGATACTCAACTCATACAGAGCAAGCAGCGGGACCATCTCCAACAGCATCGAAACCGGGTCCACGCCTGGCAGCGCGGCGGCGATGATCGAGATCACCAGATAGGCGTAGCGGCGGTTCTTGCGCAGCTGCTCGACACTGACGATCCCGAGCCGGGTGACGGCGATGATCACCAGCGGCATCTGGAAGACGAGACCGCAGGCGATCTCGGTCATCGAGAAGAAGCTGTAGTAGTCGCGCGCCCGCAGCTGGACGTTGAACTGGTCGTCGTTGAAGTTGAGCAGGAAGTGGACCGCGGCCGGCATGACGACGAAGTAGGCGAAGGCGAGGCCGGCGAGGAAGAGGAACGGGAAGAGCAGCAGCAGCGGCAGCACCGTCCGCTTCTCGGCGTCGCTGAAGGCGGGCAGGATGTAGGCGTAGAGCTGCCAGAGGACGATCGGCAGCGAGAGCACGATCGCCCCGTAGGCGGAGACGGTGAGGGTGGTCGTGAACGGCTCGGTCACCCCGAAGGTGATCAACCGGTCGTGGTCGCCCGGCAACGGCCCCTGGGCGATTTCGAGCAGCAGGTGGTTCTGCCAGAAGCAGAGCGCCAGGGCGACACCGAGGACGACGATGCAGACGATCAGCCGCGTGCGCAGCTCGTCGAGGTGCTCAACCAGGGTCAGCCGGTCTTCGTGGGAGACCGGCTTTACGCGAGGGGGCATCCTCGCGTCGCCTCAGCTCGGCTTGTTGCGGATGACCTCCGCCTCGGCCGGGTCGCCGTGGGCCTTGGCGGGCTCGCTGGGAGCGATCCTCGGCTTGTCGTCGTCCTCATCTTTGTGCTCACCGCTGATCGAGCCTTTGAACTCGCGGATGCCGTTGCCGAGGCTGCGCCCCAGCTCCGGAAGCCGTTTGGGTCCGAAGACCAGCAGGGCGATGATGAGGACGATCGCGATCTCTGGAAGTCCGATGTTTCCTGGCATCTCCCCCATGGTAACGGTGCCGCCCCGCCCCCGGATCAGTTCGGGCCGGCTTTTATGGCTGCCTGATCGCGTTCGGCTGAATCCGGGTATAGCCCCGGGGTGGCAGCAAGAGACCTGAACGGGACGGTGGCGCTGGTCACCGGCGCTTCCAGCGGCATCGGCGAGGCGACGGCGCGCGTGCTCGCGGCCCGTGGCGCCGCGGTGGCGATGGCCGCGCGGCGCACCGACCGCCTGGAGACGCTCGGCGGGGAGATCGCCGACGCCGGTGGGACCGCGCTCCCGGTCGAGCTCGACGTCAGCGACCGGGAGGCGGCCGAAGCGGCGGTCGACCGCACCGTCTCCGAGCTCGGCCGGCTCGACGTCCTCGTCAACAATGCCGGGGTGATGCTGCTGGGGCCGATGATGGAGGCGCCGGTGGAGGAATGGCAGCAGATGGTCGAGGTCAACCTGCTCGGGCTGATGTACATGACCAAGGCCGCGGTGCCCCACCTGCTCGAGGCAGCCGCAGGCGAGCACGGCGTCGCCGACGTCGTCAACATCTCCTCGGTCGCCGGCCGTATCGCCCGCCGCAACAGCGGCGTCTACAACGCGACCAAGTTCGGTGTCGGCGCCTTCAGCGAGTCGCTGCGGCAGGAGGTGACGGGGCGCCACGTCCGCGTCGCCCTGGTCGAGCCGGGTGCCGTGGCGACCGAGCTGCAGAGCCACAACCGCCCTGAGGTGAAAGAAGGGCTGGCGAAACGCTTCGAGGAGATGGAGATCCTCCAGGCCGAGGACATCGCCGACGCGATCGAGTACGTCGTCACCCGGCCGCCGCACGTCGCGGTCAACGAGGTCCTGGTCCGTCCCACTGAGCAAGAACAGTGATCAGTCGGCCGGCCCTTGACCGGGGCCGGCCTACGAGCGACCTTGTGAGGTAAGCGGGTCTAGCTGTAACGCTGGACGACGCCGTCGGCGACGAGGGCGAGGAGCCGGCGTTGTTCGGGCTCGAAGCTGCTGCGTTCGAGCGCCTGCTTGGCCTCGGCGACGAGCTGCAGGGCGCGGGCGCGGACCCGCTCCAGCGCTCCCGTCGCCTCGATCCGGTCGCAGACGGCCTCGGCCGCGGCGGCGTCCAGGGCGTGAAGGTCTACCTCGCGCAGGCCCGGGTCGCTTTTCGCCGCCTCGATCAGCGGCAGCGTGATCGTCCCGTCGAGCAGGTCGGTGCCGCGCGCCTTGCCGGTCCGCTCCGGCGGGCCGGAGACGTCGAGGACGTCATCGAGCAGCTGGAAGGCGAGCCCGACCCCGGCGCCGAACTCGCGCAGCTCGGCATCGTCGCGGCCGAGCAGGCAGGCGCACTCGAACAGGCGCGCGGTCTTCAGCCGACAGCGGTCGAGGTAGCGCTCTTCGCTCACCGCGCGGTCGAAGGCGTCGCGGCGCTGCGCCAGCTCGCCGCGCGCAAGGGCGACCGAGGCATCGGCGAGGAGGGCGACCGAGCGGGCGTCGCCGGACTCGGCGAGGAGGGCGAAGGCGCGGGAGAAGAGCAGGTCGCCGGTGGCGACGGCGCGCGCGGCGCCCGAGGTGGCGGCGACCGTCGGCAGCCCCCGCCGCAGCGGCGCGTCGTCGAGGACGTCGTCGTGGACCAGCGTCGCCATGTGGACCAGCTCGATGGCGGCGGCGGCGCGCACCGACCCCTCCCCACCGTCGGGACCGGCACAGAGGAGGACGAGCATCGGACGCAACCGCTTGCCCCCCGCCTCCAGCGTCGCAGCCGCGTCCTCGCCGAGGGTCTCGCCGTGGCCGGCGACCGCGGCCCTCAGCAGCTCCTCGGCCTCGGCGAGGCGGGCGGGGAGCCAGCGGCTGGAGGCGTCGAGGACCGCCGTCACCGGCGGCGGCACCGAGGAGGGGCGGGTCACGCCCGGACGCCGGAGTGGATCGCGATGATCCCTCCGGCCAGCACCGTGTAGCGGATCCGCTCGAGGCCGGCGCCCGCCATCTTCGCGGCGAGGCCATGCGGGCTGGGGAAGCTGCGCACCGACTCGGGCAGGTACGCGTATGCCTCGGGATTGCTGGAGAAGGCCCCGAGCAACGGCACGATCCGGTCGAACCAGAGCGAGAAGAAGAGCGAGAGCGGCGGCCGCGTCGGCTGCGTGATCTCGAGGATGACGAGCCGGCCGCCGGGCTTCAGCACCCGGGTCATCTCGCGCAGGCCGCGGTCGAGGTCGGCGAGGTTGCGGACGCCGAAGCCCACCGTGACCGCGTCGAAGCGCTCGCTGTCGTAGGGCAGCTCCAGCGCGTCGGCCCATTCGAAGCGGACCCCGTCGGAGCCCCTCCCCGCCGCCTTCTCGCGTGCGAGGTCGAGCATCGGCTCGGAGAAGTCGCAGCCGACCACGTGGCCACCGGGGGTGACCCGCTGCGCCAGCTCCAGGGCGAGGTCGCCGGTGCCGCAGCAGACATCAAGCGCAGAGTCGCCGGGCTGCAAACGCGCCTGAGATGCCGACCGCTCGCGCCAGCGGTGGTGCAGCCCGGCGGTCATCAGCGAGTTGAGCGCGTCGTAGCGGCCGGCAACGCGGTCGAACATGCGGTTGACCTGCCCGGCGAAGTCGGGCGAGTGGCGGTTGTCGTTGATCGTGTCCATGGGATTCGGGGCCCGGCCCCGTCCCGGCCGCCCTACCTAGTCGAGCGAGGACAGGAAGTCGGCGAGCTGTTCGATCTTCTGCGGCGGCAGTTCGCGGAAGGAGGGCATGATGCCCGGGCCGATTTCAACCGAGCGGATGATCGCAGCCCGCGGGATCCGGGCGGCGATGTGGGTCAGTTCGGGGCCCGGACCGTTGTTGCCGTTCTCGCCCAGCTTGTGGCAGGCCAGGCAGCCGGCCCCGGCCACTACCTCCTTGCCTTTCTCATATCTGGCGGGCACCTTCATGTCGATCTCGGTCGGCGAGCCGCCGGTGGCGCCGAGGTAGGTGAGGTAGCCCATCGCGATGATCGTCAGGCAGCCGGCGGTGGTGGCGATCGGCCGCCGGTCGGGCCGGCGCTCCGGGCCGCGGTCGTAGAACGGCAGCAGCAGGAGCAGCACCATGCAGACGGTCGGGATGCCGATCGTCGCGATCGGGACCAGCTCCGGCGGCTTGATCACGCGCAGGAGCTCGAAGAGGAAGAAGAAGTACCACTCGGGGCGCGGCACGTAGGTGGTGGTGGTCGGATCGGCCTTCGGGCCCTGCTCAGCGCCGAGGATCAACGACATCGCGATGATCACGGCGACGACGATGCAGGCCATCACCGAGTCCTTCATCACCGCGTAGGGGAAGAACGGCTTCCCCTTCTTCTTCAGAAGCTCGTATTCCTCCAGGTAGCTCTGCTTGTCCTGCGGCTTCATGCGTTAAGACGCTCCGTTGCCCTCACCGGAAACCGGGGAGCCGTCGACGCGGTGGCCGTTGACGCGGCCGTTGCCGTTGCCGTCGACCCCGGCGTCGAGCTGGGCCAGCGGCGAGGCGCCTTTCGGACGCTCGGCCTTGACCCACGGCGGCGCCGTCGTTCCCAGCTTGACCACCAGGTACATGTGGGCGCCGATCAGGGCGATGATCGCCCCGGGCACGAGCAGCATGTGGATCGCATAGAAGCGGGCGAGCGTGGTCGCCCCGACCTCAGGCCCGGCGCGGAGGAAGTCGCTCAGGTACGGGCCCACCACCGGCCCGGTGCCGTTGATGTTGATGCCGACGATCGAGGCCCAGTAGGAGCGCTGGTCGAACGGCAGCAGGTAGCCGGTGAAGGCCATCGTCATCGTCAGGATCAGCAGCACCACGCCGATCACCCAGTTGAGCTCTCGCGGGTACTTGTAGGCGCCGAAGAAGAAGGTCCTCCCCATGTGGAGGAAGATCAGGATCACCATCACGCTGGCGCCCCACTTGTGCATGCCGTGGACGAACTGGCCGAGCGGGACGTCGTTGTTGATGTGGGCGATCGAGGAGTAGGCCTGGGTCGCCGAAGGCGTGTAGTACATCGCCAGGAAGACGCCCGTGACGGCCTGGACGACGAAGGCGAAGAGGGTGGCGGAGCCGAGCGTGTAGAACCAGTTGGTCCCCTTCGGCACCTTGCGGTAGAGCATCCCGGTGAGAAAGCCGCTGGCGGCCATCCGCTGGTCGACCCAACCGAGGGCGTCGATCGGCGCCTCTTTGCCACGCTCGAGCAGTTTGTCGCCGTGGCTCCGGCGCTCCGGCGGAGCCGTCTTCAGGTCGGTCGGCGCCTGCCCCTTCGGGGTGCCGCCGGTGCCCGGCTTGGCGGGTTTGCGCAGCGGCGGCGGCACGACCGCGTCCGGGATCTTCGGTTTCGGGAAGCTCGGCATCAGGGCGCCGGGAAGGTAGAGGGTCGCGGCGGGTAGAGGTATTCCCAGATCCCGCCGGTGAACTCACCGGGGTCGCGGGCGCGCACCGGTTCGAGGTGGTTGGTGACGCTGTAGCGCGGGCCGAGCTCGACCTGGCCCTTGCGGACGCGGGTCTGGAAGTGGTCGAGCGGCCGTACCGGCGGGCCGCCGATCCGCTTGCCCTGGAAGTCGTAGACGCCGCCGTGGCAGGGGCAGATGAAGTTGCCGGCGGCCTCGGAGAAGCGGACCGGGCAGCCGAGGTGGGCGCAGCGGTTGGAGACGGCGATGAACTGGCCCGGTTCCTCGCCCAGTTCTTCGGAGCTCTTGCGCACGTAGGCGGTGGTCTTGCCGGCGTCGCCGATCCCCTCGGTTTCGGTGAAGACGACCTGGCGGTAGGTGTCTTCGACGAAGTCGGAGACCGGACCGACGGCCTCCCAGCGCTCCTTGCCGCGATGGAAGATCGGGGCGATCGCGAAGCCGACGGCCGGGAGGATGATCCCGGCGGCGGCGAGGCCGCCCAGCGCCTGGGAGCCGACCGTGAAGGCGCGGCGGCGCGTCATCGACTCGCCCTCGAAATAGCCGGGCGGGTCGGGCTTCGCCCGCTCCTGCATCGGGGGCTCCTGGACCCCGTTCTCCTGTCTCGCGTCGTCAGCCACAGTTGGTCCGCAAAGGGGCTTCGAAGTCTATTGATTGGGGGCTGTGACTTGCGTCACACATAGTCAATCCATGCCGCAGCTGCGTCACTCTCGGCTGTCGCGACGACGATTAACGTGATGCACGCTCGCAATGGAAAGCCGAGAATGTCGCCTTCGTCGCTGGTTCGAAACCAATGACGGCTTGCCAAATCCCCTTACTCCAAGCTTATCGGCCCTGCACGCCCCTTCCCAATCGGGGCTAAGCAAGGTGGGGACGACCGCGCGCCGCTTGACAAAGCTCAAGAGCGAAGTCCCAGAAGGCGCTGTCCGAGCGCGGCTCGAAGTATCCGGGGACCCCCGGCCTAGGAGAGGGATGCCCGGTCAAGGCGTTAGCCCGCAGCAGTCGTTCAAGGCAGGTTCTTACGGCGCTTTCTTTAGGGACCTCCAAGCCAGCTTCCTCTGCTCTCTCGCGCGCCTTCAGGAAGATCTCTTCCACGGTCGAGTTTTTGCCCAGGGATACAGCGGCAGCCGCAACCTCGAGCTCATAGCCTCGGCCGAACACCGCTTTAGAGAGGACTCGTAGCTCCTTCGTAACTCGCTCGTCTGCCACCTGAGAAGCCGTCATACCTACAGTGTAATTTGCAGTTTGCATAAACCAATTTGGAAATTGCAAATTGATTTCTCAAGACGCAATACTGGGGGAAGGCGATGAGCGAAGGTCAGTTCAAAAGCAGAAAGTTCACGGAGTTGATCGTCTACATCGCCAAACGGCTCGGTCCGGAGGCGGCGCTCGGGCGGGTGAAGCTCGCCAAGCTTCTGATGGCAAGCGATTTCGGGGCGTACGAGCGTTTCGGTCAGTCGATCACGGGCGCAACCTACGAAAGGTGGGAGCACGGCCACTTGCCTCAGGAGCTATTGCTAGCCCAGCGTGATCTGGAGGCGGCGGGCGACATCCGGGTCGAAACCGTGGACTACTTCGGAAAGCAGCTCAAGCACATCACGGCCCATCGGGATCCCGACATGAGCGAATTCAGTGAAGACGAGTTGGCGGTGATCGAGACCGCCCTGCTGCAATTCGGGCATGAGAGCGCAACGCATCTGAGCAATCTCTCCCACCAGGAACTCGGCTGGCGTCTCGCGAATTGGAAGGAAGTCATTCCTTATCGCACGGTCTACCTGGGCAAAGGTGGGGTTTCAGACGCTGATCTCCGTCGGGGCGAGGAACTAGCTTCCTCGCATGGCTGGAACTAGGCTCGGCCTTCTCGCCTGCAAGGGCTTCATCGAGACGGAGTCCTTCGAGCGGTCTAAAGCTGAACTGATGAACGAAACGGGGATGACTCCCCGCGAGATCGATGATCGCGTGGAGGCCGTGGTCTGGGCACTCGCTCGATTCGGCGGAAGAGATGCCGAAATGGAGGCGGCGGAAATCGCAGTCCAGCAAGTCCCAAATCGCTATCTGTGGGCCGCAGTGATTCCACGAGGAATCCCACCGTTGCGCCTCTATCTCCGCCCTCGGGCTACGGTAGCCGGCGAGTGCGAATGGCTGTGGATCGAGCGTAGGTTTTAAATCTCGCTGCATTCCGTCAAGTGTCTTAACCCGATCTCCTCCGCCGCCCGCCGCCAGAGGTTCTCGATCGGGGCGGTTTCCCCTTCCGCCTGCAGGCGGGCGCAGGCGCTGATCAGATCGGAGAGGACGACGACGGCGCGGGTGTCTTCGAGGGCGGCGAGGCGATCGAGGCCGAGAGCGTAGAGGTAGTCGCCGGCGAGCAGGGCGAGGTCGGAGTCGTGGCCGGCGAGGAGGCGCGGCTGCTCGTAGTGGAGGAGGTAGCCCTCGCGGACCGCCTCGACGACCAGCGCGTACTCGCCCCCGCCCGCGAGCTCGCCGAGCTGCGAGGGCTCCGCCGGGTCGACCACGTGCGGCGCGATCGGCGTGTCCTCGCCGCGCAACTGGTCCGCGAGCGCCTGGAGCGGATTCCCCCCGATCGCGTGGTTCCTTTCGGTCGACATAGGTCCGTAAGGAACCACGACTCAGGCGAGGGCCTCGTCGAGGGCTTCGGCGGCAGCTGCGAGCGTCTGATCGATCGTCGCCTCGTCGTGGGCGAGGGAGACGAACCAGGCCTCGTACTGGGCGGGCGGCGGGTAGACGCCGCGATCGAGCAGGGCGCGGCAGAAGCGGGCGTGGGCCTCGACGTCGCAGGCAGTCGCGGTTGCGAAGTCGACGACCGGGACCGGGCTGAAGAAGAGGGTGACGAGGCCGGGAGCGGAGGCGACCTGGAGGGGACGGTCCGCCGCCAGCTGCTCGAACCCGCGCGCGAGCCTGTCGGTCAGCTCGCCGAGGCGCTCGTAGGCCCTGGCGTCGAGCTGCTCCAGCGTCGCCAGGCCCGCCGCGACCGCGAGCGGGTTCCCCGACAGCGTCCCCGCCTGGTAGACGTCGCCCGCCGGGGCGATCCGCTCCATCAGCTCGCGGGGGCCGCCGTAGGCCGCGGCGGGAAGCCCGCCGCCGATCACCTTTCCCATCACCGTCAGGTCCGGTTCGACCCCGAGCAGTTCCTGGGCGCCGCCACGGGCGACGCGGAAGCCGGTGATCACCTCGTCGAAGACGAGCAGCGCGCCCGCGTCCTGGGTCGCTTCGCGGAGGAAGTCGAGGAAGCCGTCGGCCGGCGGGACGACGCCCATGTTCGCGGCGATCGGCTCGGCCAGCAGCGCCGCCACCTGGTGCTCCGCGAGCGCCCGGCTGACCGCCTCGCGGTCGTTCCACGGCACCACCACCGTCAGCGCCGCCTGCGCCGCGGTCACCCCGGGGCTGCCCGGCACTCCCAGCGTCGCCAGCCCGGAGCCCGCGTCCGCGAGCAATCCGTCGGAGTGACCGTGGTAGGCGCCGGCGAACTTGACCACAACCTCGCGCCCGGTGACCGCCCGCGCCAGCCGCACCGCGCTCATCGCCGCCTCGGTCCCGGAGCTGGTCATCCGCACCATCTCCACCGAGGGCATCCGCGACACGACCTCCTCGGCGAGCCGTACCTCCGCCAAGGTCGCGGCGCCGAAGCTGGTGCCGCGCTTGGCGGCTTCGATCACCGCTGAGGTGACCGCCGGCTCGGCGTGGCCGAGGATCATCGGCCCCCAGGAGCCGATCCAGTCGATATAGCCGTTGCCCTCGACATCGAAGAGCCGGCAGCCTTCGGCATGATCGACGAAGACCGGGTCGCGGCCGATCTGCCGCATCGCCCGGACCGGGGAGTTGACCCCGCCGGGGAGAACCCGCTGCGCCCGCTCAAATAGGTCGGTCACAGCTGCGGCTCAGGAATGCTCGGCTTCCCAGCGGGCGTAGTCCTCGGTGAAGTAGTGGAGGCGGATCTTCTTGTACTCGGTCGAGGAGTAGAGGGTGGCGCGGTCCTCGGGGCCCATCCCGCACTCGGCGGCGATCGCGTCGAGGACCGCGTCGCACTCTTCCTTCGAGCGGCCGTGGGCCATCGTGAAGACGCTGTAGGGCCAGTCCTCGTAGGTCGGCCGCTGGTAGCAGTGGGAGATACCGCGGAAGGAGGCCATGCGACCGCCTACCTCGAGGATCCGGTCCTCGGGCACCTTCCAGACGCCCATGCCGTTGGCCGAGAAGCCGGCGCGGCGGTGGAAGAGAATCGCGGCGACCCGGCGGAGGATCTTGCGGTCGACCATCCCGCCCAGCCGATCGAGCAGCTCCTCGGTCGAGATCCCGAGCTCCTCCGCAGCCGCATCGTAGGGGCGGGCGACCGCCTCCATCGGCCCCTGCAGAGCCTTGATCAGGGCGATGTCGTCCTCGTCGTAGGGCTGCGGTTCGAGCTCGCGCGGGGGCGCCGCTTCGACCGGCGCCGCCAGCGCCTCGGTCCCCTTCTCCATCTCCAGGTTCATGTTGATTTTGAACAGGGTGAGAGTCGGCAGCTCCCGCATCGACTCCGCCCCCGTCTCCTCCATAAGCGCTTCCAGCGTCCCTTTGAGCCCGAGCTCGGAGTCGGGCGGGGTGGCGATCGTGAACCAGAGGTTGAACTCGTGGGTGCGCAGGTAATTGTGGGAGACGCCGGGGTGGGCGTTGACGATCTGCGCCGCCCGCTGCGGGTGCTCGGCGTCGACTTTGGCCGCCACCAGCATCGACTCGTAACCGAGCGCGCGGGTGTCGAAGATCGGCGTGATCTCGCGGATGATCCGGCCGTCGAGCAGGCGCTGGGTGCGAGCGAGGACGTCATCGAGCTCGAGGTCGGCCTCGGAGGCGACGAGGGCGAACGGCTCGGGGTCGAGCGGGAAGCTCGACTGCAGCAGGTTCATCAGCCGCTTGTCGGTCTCGTCGAGCGGGATCGCCGAGCCGCCCTTGCGGCTGCGCGCCTTCGACTGCGGCACTTTCACCGAAGCCACGCCGCGGCCTCCTTGGCGTAGTAGGTGACGATCGCGTAGGCGCCGGCGCGGCGGATCGAGGTCAGGGTCTCGACCACGGCGGCGCGCTCGTCGAGCCAGCCGTTGGCGGCCGCGGCCTTCAGCATCGAGTACTCGCCGGAGACGTGGTAGGCGGCGACGGGCGCCCCGGTCGCCTCTTTGACCCGGCGCACGACGTCCAGATACGGGAGCGCCGGCTTCACCATCAGCATGTCGGCGCCCTCTTCGAGGTCGAGCTCGGCCTCGCGCACCGCTTCGGCGGCGTTGGCCGGATCCATCTGGTAGCCGCGGCGGTTGCCGTGCTGCGGCGTCGACTCGGCGGCGTCGCGGAAGGGGCCGTAGAAGGCGGAGGCGTACTTTGCGGTGTAAGCGATGATCGGCACGTCGGAGTGGCCCTCCTCGTCGAGCTGGAAACGGATCGAGCCGATCCGGCCGTCCATCATGTCGCTGGGGGCGACCGCGTCGGCGCCCGCGAGGGCATGGGAGATCGCCGTTTTCGCCAGCAGCTCGACGGTGACGTCGTTGTCGACCTCGGAGCTGCCGTCGCGGATTACACCGCAGTGGCCGTGCGAGGTGTACTCGCAGAGGCAGACGTCGGTCATCACCACCAGATCGGGGTGCGCCTCCTTCAGCGCCCGCACCGCCATCTGCACGACTCCCTCGTCGTCGTAGGCGCCGGAGCCGGCCTCGTCCTTGGCGGCGGGGATGCCGAACAGCATCAGCGCACCGATGCCCGCGGCGGCGATCTCCCCTGCCTCCTCGACCAGGTGCGAGATCGAGAAGCGCTCGATGCCGGGCATCGAGGGAACCTCCTCGCGCACGTCCTCGCCGGCGATCACGAAGGCCGGTTGGATCAGGTGCGACGGTGAGAGCTCGGTCTCGCGGACCAGGCCGCGCAGGGTGTCGGTGCGGCGCATGCGGCGCATGCGCGTTGCGGGGAAAGCCATCTCTTTTCAGTCTAGGGAAGGGGCGGGGAGTGCCTCGGCGTGGGCGGAGGCCGGAGCGCCTCCTACCGGACCCGCTCGCTTCGCTCGCTCTAAGTGTCCGTACGGAGGCACTCCGGCCTCCTCGATACTTCGGGCAGTAGCTTTCTCGCGATGCGGGCGGAGAATGTCGTCAAGCGGTTTGGAAGCCGAGAAGCGCTTAGGGGGGTCAGCTTCGAGGCCGCAGCTGGGGACCAAGTCGCAGTTATCGGCCCCAACGGCGCAGGTAAGACGACGTTGCTCTCGATCCTGGCTGGGATTTCCAAGCCTGATGAGGGGGAGGTGAGCTCGACCAACGGGGAGGTCGGGTGGGTGCCTCAGCAGGCGGCGCTTTATCGGCGCTTGACGGTGGAGGAGAACCTGCTGCTGTTTGCTCGGCTGGAGGGACATGGGGATCCTCGGGCTTCCGTGGAGGAGATGCTGGAGTTGACGGGGCTGCGGGATCGGCGGGGGGAGATCGTCGCTCGGCTTTCCGGCGGCAACCAGCAGCGGATCAACATCGCGATCGGGCTGCTCTCGCGGCCGGCGGTGCTGCTGCTCGACGAGCCCAGCGTCGGCCTCGACCCGCGCCAGCGCTCGCGACTCTGGGAGTTCGTTTCCGCCCTCGCCGAGCGCGGCACCACGGTGATCTTCTCCACCCACGACATCCAGGAGGCCGAGCGCTACGGCGGCCGCCTGCTCGTCCTCGCCGACGGCGAGGCGCTCTTCGACGGCCCGCCCGACGAGCTGCGCGAGGCGGTGCGGCGCGAGGCGCCCGAGGCCGCCGACCGCGACTTCGAGACCGCCTTCGTCGCCTACCTGCACCACCGGGGCCACTGATGGGCGGCGTCCGCTGGCTGCTGCTGAAGGACCTGCAGATCCTCCGCCGCTCGCCCCTGCAGGCGGGGCTGCTGGTCGTCTATCCGATCCTGATCGCGGTTCTGGTCGGCTTCGCGATCTCGCGCGGGCCGGAAAAGCCGCGGGTCGCCTTCTTGAACGAAGTGCCGGCGGGGACGCGGATCACCGTCGGCGGCGCGCAGCTGCCCTCGGCCAACGTCAAGGGCCGGATCTGCGGCAGGGTCGAATGCATCTTCGTCGCCGACCGCGCCGAGGCCGAGGACAAGGTGAAGTCGGGCGACGCGCTGGCGGCGCTGATTCTCCCCGCGAATCTCGTCAACAAGATCAACTCGCTGTCCACGCTGACCCCGGGGGTGCCCGAAGTCGAAGTCCTCGTCAACGAGGAAAACGCGGTCAAGGCCGAACTCGTCGACGACCGGATCACCAGCCTGCTGGCGCAGGCGAACCTGGCGGTGGCGCGGCGGATCGGCTCCGAAGGCGGGCGCTACCTGAACCTGATCGTCAACGGCGGCGAGTTCAAGGCGCTCGGCGGCAGCTTCCACATCCTCGGCCTCCGCACGAGCGCAAAAATCCTCGAAGCGGTGACGCCGGCGCTGCCGAAGGGGCTGCAGCCGTCGCTGAAGGAAGTGACCAACTTCGCGGCGCAGGCGCGCGACAACCTCGACGTCGCCAAGCCGCTGATCGCCCGCCTCGCCCAGCCGATCAAGGTCGACAAGGTCGTGGTCGGCGGCGAGAGCCCGCCGCTGGAAATCTTCGCGATCGCCGTCGCCGCGACCTTCACCCTCGCCTTCGTCGTCGTCCTCCTGGTCGCCGGATCGCTGGCGCTGGAGCGCGAGGAGAACGCCTTCCCGCGGCTGACCCGCGGCCTCGTCTCGACCGTCGGCCTGCTCGGCGAGAAGGTGCTGCTGGGGATGGCGGTGGGGCTCGTCGTCACCTTGTTGATGCTTCTGGGGATGCAGTTCTTCGTCCCGCTCGAACTCGGCCGCATCGGCCTCTGGCTGCTGGCGATCCTCTTCTCGGGCGCCGCCCTCGGCGCGGCCGGAGCAGCCCTCGGCGCTGCGGCCCGCGAGGTGCGCGCGGTCTCCCTGCTCGCCTTCATGCTCACCCTGCCGATCGCCTTTCTCTCGCTCGTCCCCTCGGGCGCCGTCAGCCCTGTCGTCTTCGACGCGATCCGCTACCTCACCGCCCTCTTCCCCTTCAAGCCGGCGCTGCAGGCGCTCACCGCCGCGATCGACGAGACCGGCCCCGGGATCGGGGGCCCGCTCCTCCATCTCACCGTGCTCTTCTTCGCCTACGCGGCTATCGCCCGCCTGGCCCTGCGTCGATTCGCAGCGGTCTGATCCCGCCGCGCTCGATGCAGTCGTGGACGAACTCCTCCAGCGTCAGCTGCGGCTGAAGCTGAGCGCGCACGCGGTCGAGAACCGCCGGCTCGTCGAGCTCCGGGAGGGCGCGGCCGTGGGAGCGGATCGCGGCCAGGGCGACGGCTGAGCCGCCTAGTGCGAGGCAGCCGTGCTTGCTGCGGTAGGCCTCGACGTCGCCGATCGTGACCAGGTCGTAGTTCAGCTCGGTCGCCGTCAGCAGGGCGCGCTGCTCCGCGGTCGGGTAGAGGACGAAGACGGGAGCGACGGTGCCGGGGCTCTCGAGCAACGTCGCCGGCACCGCGCCGTAGGGCGAGACGTGGGCCGAATAGACGACGTCGAAGTCGCGCAGCTCCGATTGCACCACCGGCATCGGCACGCCGGGAAGAGGCGCGAGCTTCAGCGCCAGCGCCTCGGGTGCGGCATTCGCTCCGTAGGAGAGGAGCGGCGTGCGGCCCCCGCGGTCGAAGCCCTCCGGCAGCTCCTCGGCCCGATCGTCACGGAAGAGGTAGGAGCGCTCCGGCGTCGCGTACGGATACGTCAGCGCCCGCTTCAGGATCGCTTCCATCTGCGCCGGATCCACCACCCGCTCAATCTCGCAGATAGGGTCTGGCGCGGGATGCGGGTTCTACACATCGGCGACGTGGTCGGCAGCCCCGGCCGCCAGGGGCTGCGGGAGACGATGCCGCAGCTGCGCGAGCGTTATTCGCCCGACCTGGTGATCGTCAACGGCGAGAACTCGGCCGGCGGCATGGGGATCACCGAGCGCACCGCCAACGACCTCTTCGGCGCCGGCTGCGACGTCATCACCACCGGCAACCACGTCTACCGCCATCGCGAGGCCTACGAGTTCCTCGAAAGCTCCGAGCGGGTGATCCGCCCCGCCAACTACCCACAGGGAAACCCCGGCCGCGGCCACACGGTGGTCGAGGTCGAGGGGATGCGGGTCCGCGTCGTCAACCTCAGCGGCGGCGTCGGCCTCCGCGTCGCCCGCTCGCCCTTCGACACCGTCGACTCGATCCTCGCCCACCACGAGCAGGACGCGGTGATCGTCGACTTCCACGCCGAAGTGACGAGCGAGAAGGTGGCGATGGGCTGGCACCTCGACGGCCGCGTCGCCGCCGTGCTCGGCACCCACACCCACGTCCCCACCGCCGACGGGCGTGTGCTCCCCGGCGGCACCGCCTTCATCTCCGACGTCGGCATGACCGGTTCGCGGACCAGCGTCCTCGGGGTCAAGCCGGAGCAGGCGCTGCGCTCCCTGATCAGCCAGATGCCGACCCGATTTGAAACGGCCGAGGAAGACGTCTGGGTGATGGGCGCGCTTGTCCAGGTGAACGATCGGGGTCTGGCCGACTCGTTCGAGCAGGTGATGCTGCCAGCGCGATGAGCAGCAGGGGGAACCACCACACTATGTAGAGGTAGAACCAGTGGTGGAGGGTCAGCTGGAGGAGGATCAGTAAGGCTGCTGAGAGGGCGGCTAGTTGGGTCAGGCTCTTGCGTTTCGGGATGAAGGCGAAGGCGATCGAAGCAATGCCGGTCAGGGCAAGGATCGCCACGCGGAGGGGTTCTAGGGAGGTTTGACCCCAGATGCTGAAGGGGGAGGAGCGGCCGGCTTGGCTGGCGATCGTTCTGTCGTAGAACGTCTTTAGGCCTGGGTCGATGGCGGGCCAGGTCAGGACGAACACACTCACTAGTAGGAAGCCGAGGATGAACAGAAGCGTTGGGCGGGCGAGGGTGTCCTGCGCGCGGGGTCGTGCTCGGACACCCTCGCCCGAACTCGGAGCGCGCTGATAGGGCGGCCCTTCGGAGGCGGGTCGGTAGACCAGGTACATCGGGACGAGCACAGCGGGAGCGAACTTCGCCCAGGTTGCCGCGGCAAGCATTGCGCCCCGACCAAAGGGTTTGGCAGCTAAGAGGAAGGTCGCGAGGAGTAAGGCGGCTACCAGCGAGTCGTTGGAGTTGCTCTCTAGGACGAAGGCGGTGTAGGGATAGGTGGCCCAACCGAAGGCGAGGATCGCTGCTAGGCGTTGGCCCTCGGGTCCGGGGCGGATGCGGATGCCTATTAGTAGGAGGAGGGTGAAGGCGGCTACGTCGAAGACGACCGCGGCGGCGTGGGCGGCGGGGACGTCGTCCCAGTGGCCTGAGTAGGGCCAGATGCGCTCAAAGGGGAGGTAGGCGAGGTAGTTGACAGGGCCGTAGGTGTCGCCCTGGGAGACGTCGGAGGGGAAGTTGTCGTAGAGCTGTTCGCCGTGGGCGATCCGGTCGGCGCCGACCACTCCCGCGTAGCCGACGTCGACCACGCCGGCGTCGGCAAGGTTGAGGCCGACGCGGAAGCCCATCAGGAAGAGGGCCGCGACGACGATCCACATCGTCGGCCAGACCGGCCGCAGCCCCTCCCCTCTGCCCCGCAGCCCGATCCAGAGGCAGCGGCCGAGCAGGTAGAGGAGCACCGGGTAGACGAGCGGGACCGAGACGCCGATGTCGGCGCGGTTGAAGAAGTAGTGGGAGACGCCGAAGCCGAGCAGGACGAGGAGGTCGAGGTTGGCGACGCGCCGAAGCCGCCGCCAGTCGACCAGGCCGAGCAGGAAGATCGCGCAGAGGGGAAGGAAGACGTAGGGGGCGTTCAGCTTGTGGCCGAAGGCGCCCGAGTACCCGCGCGCCATCTTCCAGGCCACCTGGTAGCCGGTCCAGGACTCGAGCACTTCGCCGCTGTGGGCATCGACCAGGACCAGCGCCAGCTCTTCGCCCCCTTCGAAGTAAGCGACCTCCCAGTGCCCTTCCTTCAAGGTTGCGCTAGGCCCGAGGTCCGGGTGCTCCCGTTTCTCTTCCACGACCTTCGGATCCCGGTTCGCGGCAGCAATCGCTTCCGGAGAACCGATCTTCCCGCCGTCAGCCCGCGCGCCTCCAGGGGCGACCAGTACCGCCAGCGCCACCAGGAGGAGCAGCAGCCGGGCCCTCACCCGTCCCCCACCCCGAAGTGTTCGCGGATCACCGGCGCTACGTCGCGCAACGTCCACTGCTCGCGCTCGTCGGCCGACTCCGGCCCGCAGCCGACGAAGAGCAGCGGCCCGAGCGAGTCACCGGCGTGCAACGCCCCATGGCTGCCGCCGCCGGCGTGGGAGACGCCTCCCCAGTCAACCGCCTCGAAGCCGGGCGCGAGCGAGAGGATGAAGTCGCCGCCGTGCGGCGCCGCCAGCGCCGACCAAACTCGCGCCAGGGGATCAGGGTAGGTCTCGCTGCGCAGGCGCCCTTCCGCGACCGAGGCCTCCAGGGCCTCCAGGTCTCCTTCGACCTCCCAGCTGCCGCCGCGCAGGTCGGCGACCTCTCCCCCGGGTCGGAACCGCAGCGTGTACTCACCCCGCTCGACCACCGCCCACTCGCCCGCGGCGAGCGGCATCCCCGGGCTCTCGCGGACCAACGGAGACCCGTCCGGCCCCTCCAGCCGGCACACGAGGTCGACCCCCTCGATCACGCTGAGCCGCGCCGCCACCTCTCTCGGGTCGGGCCGCTCCCCCTCTCCCGGCAGCAGGTAGATGTGGGCGGCGCGACCGGTCGGGCTGACCGCCAGCTGCGAGTGCTCCGGCCGCTCCTCGGAGGGCTGCAGCACCGACCACTCGGCCCCGAGCAGCTCGGCCAATGGCAGGCCACGGTGGACGTCGGTCTGGGAGTGGTCGGCGAGCAGGATCACCGCGTGGCTCTCGAGGAACTCGTCGAGCCCGCCGGCTTCCTCGGCGTAGGTGGCGAAGGCGCGGTCGGCCTTGGCGATCGACTCGACCGTCGCCTCCGGCCCGTGCTCGTGCGAGTAGTGGTCGTTGTCGGGCAGCGACAGTAGGAGGAAGTCGTAGAGGTCCTCCTTCATCAGCTCGGCCGCGCAGCAGGCGGCGTAGCCGTCGCGGTTGCCGGGGATCGAGGTCGAGCGGCACGGCACCTCGCGGCTGGCGTAGAGGTCGCCGTAGAAGAGGTCGGTCGGGCCCCAGGTGTGGTGGTGGAACTTCAGTCTGGTCGCGTCCACCGCCCGGCGCAGCAGGCCGTCGAGCGAGACCTCGTGGCGGCGGCGGCCGCGGTAGATCAGGAACGGCGTGCAGGCGGTCCGCCGGCCATCGTCTTCGAGGCTCTCGAAGATCGTCTCGACCTCGGGGCTGAGGTGGCCGAGGTTCATGTTGTAGACGAGGTCGTAGAGGGCGCGGAAGACCCCGAAAGCGCGGCTCGCCTCGAACGAGGAGCCGTACTCGACGTAGCGCCGCTCGAGCCGGTGGTACCAGTTCATGCCGCTGATCCAGTGGCGGTCGGCGGCGACGCCGGTGGCGATCTCGGCGCTGGCGACCGGGGTCACCGAGGGGAAGCTGGAGACGCAGTCGGGAATCAGGACGCCGCGCTCGACCAGGATGGCGAAGGTCGGCGCGCGGCCCTCGGCGATCGCGCGTTCGAGCATGTCGGTGCGCAGCGAGTCCACGTAGGTGAGGACGAGCTTCTTCTTCGCGGCCGCCATGGTCCGAATGATGCCCTTCCGCCGCTACCCGGCCGAAGGGCTGCCGCTAACGGAGGACGCGGAGGCCGGCGTGTTTGCGCTGGGCGCGACGGTGGCGGGCGATCCCGAGCCAGGCGAGCGCCACCAGGACGACGATCACGGCGGGCGCGAGCAGCAGGGCGACGGCGATCACGACCAGTGCCGCCAGGCCGACGATGAAGGCGAGCGCCGCGCCCCCGCTCCCCTCGCGCCGACTGGCGCCGTAGACGAGGTCGCTGATCACGATGCAGCCGAGGGCGGCGCCGATCGCGGTGACCAGCGCCCCGACCGCCCCGTCGAGGAGGAAGCCGGCGACGAGGCCGATCACGGCGGCCAGGATCGTCATCCGGCCGCGGGCGGAGCCGTGGGTGCCGGCAGTGCCGGCGAGCATCCCGATCGCGATGCCGATCCCGAGGTCGGTGAGAACGTCCATGCCCGAAACCTAACCAGTTGCGATGGCGGCGCGTCGATCCGCCACACTTCTCGGATGGCGGAAGTCCCCGAGCCGACTCACAGAAGGCGTTCCCACGCGGGCACCCGCGACCTCGAGCGCTACGCCGGGCTGTTCGCCGAGCGGACCAAGGTGATGCGTTCCTCGGCGATGCGCGACCTGATGGCGATCACCGCCCGGCCGGAAGTGATCTCGCTCGCCGGCGGGCTCCCGGACACCTCGACCTTCCCGCCGCAGAGCTTCGCCGCGCAGATGACCCGGATCGCCCAGGAGTCGGCGGCCGAAGCGCTGCAGTACGGGCCGACCGAGGGCTTCGAGGAGACCAAGGACTGCATCCTCGAGGTGATGGGCGCCGAGGGGATGCTCCCCGACCCCGACGACATCATCGTCACCACCGGTGGCCAGCAGGGGATCGACCTCGTGACGAAGACGCTGGTCGACCCCGGCGACGTCGTCATCTGCGAGGCGCCGACCTACCCCGGCGCGGTGCCGGTCTTCTGCAGCTACCAGGCCGACGTCGTCCAGGTCGAATGCGACGAGGACGGGATGGACATCGACGTGCTCGAAGCGCTGCTCGGCGAGCTCCGCGCCGAAGAGCGGCGGCCGAAATTCATCTACTCGGTGCCGAGCTTCCAGAACCCGGCCGGGGTGACGATGTCCTTCGAGCGCCGCCGGCGCCTGGTCGAGCTGGCGCGGGCGAACGAGATCCTCGTCGTCGAGGACAACCCCTACGGGCTGCTGCGCTACGGCGGCGAGCCGATGCCGCCGCTCTACCAGCTCGACGGCGGCGACTTCGTCATCTACATCGGCACCTTCTCGAAGATCCTCTCCCCCGGCATCCGCCTCGGCTGGACGGTGGCGCCGCCGCCGGTGCTGGAGAAGATCGGGCTGGGCAAGCAGGCGACCGATCTCTGCACCTCGACCCTGACCCAGTACTTCGTCCGCGAGTACTTCGCCGAACGGCGCTGGCAGCGCTACATCGACGACCTGGTCGAGATCTACCGTGAGCGGCGCGACATCATGATCGAGGCGCTGCGGAACCACTTCCCGGCCGAGGCGACCTGGACCGAGCCCGAAGGCGGCCTCTTCATCTGGGCGACGCTGCCGGACTACATCGACACCAGCGACCTGCTGGCGAAGGCGCTGCGCGCCGACGTCGCCTTCGTCCCCGGACAGGCGGCCTACGTCGACGGCCGCGGCCGTCACTCGATGCGGCTCAACTTCTCCGGCGTCACCGCGGATGAAATCCGCGAGGGCGTGCGGCGGATCGGCGAGGTGATCGGCGAGCAGGTCGAGCTCTACGGGACCCTGACCGGCGAACATGCCGTCCCGGAGCCGGCGTCCGAGCCGCAGCCGAACGTCGTCCCCTTCCGCAAAGCGGAGGGAGCGTGAAGGTCGCAGTCCTGAAAGGCGGCCGCTCGCTGGAGCGCGGCGTCTCGCTGCGCTCGGGAGCGCGGGTCGAGGACGCGCTGGAGCGTCTCGGGCACGAGGTGCTGCCGATCGACGTCGGCTCCGACCTGGTCAAGCGCCTGGTCGCCGAGCCGCCCGACGTCGCCTTCGTCGCCATGCACGGGGTCGGCGGTGAGGACGGCACCGTGCAGGAGCTGCTGGAGATCCTCGGCATCCCCTTCACCGGGCCGAGCGCCGCGGCCTGCGCTCGTTGCATGGACAAGGTCCAGGGCAAGGACGCGATCGACGACGCCGGCCTCCCCACCCCCGACTGGTTCGCCTTCAGCCAGACCGCCTTCCGCGAGTTCGGCGCCGCCGACGCGCTCGGGCGGCTGGAGCAGACGCTCGGCTTCCCGCTCGTCGTCAAGCCGAGCCGCGGCGGCTCCTCGCTCGGGGTGAAGTTCGCCCGCTCGCCGGGCGAGGTCCCGCAGGCGCTGGTCTCCGCCTTCAGCTACGACGACCGGGTCCTGCTCGAGCGCTTCGTCGACGGCCGCGAGCTCGCGGTCAGCATCCTCGGCGACAAGCCGCTGCCGACCGTCGAGGCGATCCTGCTCCAGGGCGACCGCTACGACTTCGAAGCCCGCTACGAGATCGGCCGCACCCGCTTCGTCTGCCCGGCGGAGCTGAGCGCCGCCGAGGAGCAGGCCGTGACCGAGGCCGCGCTGGACACATACCGCGCCCTCGGTTGCTCCGGCTTCGCCCGCATCGACCTGATCCTCGACGACGAGGGCCCGTGGCTGCTCGAGGCAAACGCGATCCCAGGCCTCACCGACACCAGCCTCCTCCCCCAGGCCGCCGAGGCCGCCGGCCTCAGCTTCGAGCAGCTGGTCGAGCGGATCCTCGACCTGGCGCTGCACCCCGCAACCGCCTAAGAGTCCCCCTGGGCGAAGTCCTCGGGGGTCACTTCATCCAAGAACTCTTTGAATTTGTCGACGACTTCCTCGGTGTCCTCGACCTCGTGCTCGAACTCGATCGCCGACTCCTCGATGACCTCCTCGGCGGCGAAGATCGGCGCCGCCACCCGGACCGCGAGGGCGAGGGCGTCGGAGGGGCGGGAGTCGATCTCGACTTCGGAGCCGTTGATCGAGACCGTGATCGAGGCGTAGAAGGTGTTGTCCCGCAGTTCGGTCACCGCCACCCGCTCGCACTTGGCGTCGAGGTTCTCGAGCACGTCGGAGAGCAGGTCGTGGGTCATCGGCCGCGGCGTCGAGGCTCCCTGCAGCTTCATCAGGATCGCCGCCGCCTCGGGATGGCCGATCCAGATCGGCAGGAACCGGTTGCCGTCGACGGTCTTCAGCAGCACGATCGGCTGCTTGCCGACCATGTCAAATGAGACGCCATAGATCTGCATCTGCTGCAAAAGAAGCTCCCGGGCCTGGTTCGATTGGCAAGTATAGGTCGGGCTTCTACCCGTCCCGCGAGGGCGCCAAATCGCAGCCGAGTCGAGTGGGCGATCCTGGATTCGAACCAGGGACCTCGTCCTTATCAGAGACGCGCTCTAACCAACTGAGCTAATCGCCCGGAGACGGCGATGATAGCGGCGCCGGCGAGAGACGATGTCCGGCGCTCAGGCAGAGCGTTTGCGCAGGCGCCGGGCCAGGGCGTGGGCCTCGCGGACGTTGTCGAAGCGGAGCTCGACCGCGATGCCCTCGCCTTTGGCACGGGCGCTGACTTCGTGCCCGATCGCCTCCTCGAGCGCGTCGGCGACGTCGCGCAGGGCCGCGACGGCGTCGGGATCGACCGGCGCTCGTCGCGGTCTTGCCTTTGGCTGGCTGGCCAGCCGAACCCTCTCCTCGGTTTCGCGAACCGACCAGCCGCCGCGGACGGCGTCGCGGCTGAGGCGGCGGCGCACGTCGTTGCCAGGCGCGCCGAGGAGGGCTCTGCCATGGCCCTCGCTGAGATCCCCTTTTTCAAGCGACTCGAGCGTCTCGTCGGGCAGCTCGAGCAGGCGGATCAGGTTCGAGATCGTGGAGCGGTTGCGTCCGACCCGGCGCCCGAGCTCCTCTTTGGTCAAGCCCAGATCCTCGACGAGGGCCGCACAGGCCTTCGCCTCCTCGACCGGGTTGAGATCCTCGCGGACCATGTTCTCGATCAGCGCCGCCTGCAGCCGGTCGGCCTCGGCCTGGTCCCGCACCACCGCCGGAACCTTGTCGACGCCCGCTTGCTGGGCGGCCCGCCAGCGCCTCTCGCCGGCGACCAGCTCGTAGCTGCCGTCGGGGAGGGGGCGGACCAGCAGCGGTTGCACCACCCCGCTCGTTTCGATCGATTCCGCCAGTGCTTTCAGCGCGTCCTCGCCGAACTTCTTCCGCGGCTGGGAGGGGTTGGGCTTGATCAGCGAGACCGGCAGCTCGCGCAGCTCGCCGGCGTCGGTGACCTCCGCTTCCGGCAGGATCGCCGCCAGACCCCGGCCGATCCCCCGACGCCCGCTAGCCACGGCTCGCGAGCTCCTTCGAGAGGGCGCGGTAGGCGACTGCACCGTGGGACGAGGGCGCGTGCTCGGTCACGGGCAGACCATAACTCGGCGACTCGGCGACCCGAACGCTGCGCGGGATCACGGTCTCGAAGACCATGCCGTCGAAATGGTCGCGCAGCTCCGTCTCGACGTCTTGGGCGAGCCGGGTGCGCTCGTCATGCATCGTGATAAGCAAACCCGAAACCTCAAGTTGAGGGTTCAACTCACGCCTGATCAGGCCCAGGGTTTCGAGGAACTGGACCAACCCCTCGAGCGCCAGGTACTCGGCTTGCACGGGCACGATCACGCGATCGGCCGCGGTCAGCGCGTTGACGCTCACCGGGCCCAGCGCCGGCGGGCAGTCGAGAAGCGCCACCGCAAAGCGCTCTCGCAGCGGGCCCAGCCGTTCCCGCAGGCGGGTCTCCGAGCCTTCGATCCGAGGCAGCTCGACGGCCGCCCCGGCCAGGTCGCGGCTGGCGGGGACGAGCCAGAGGTTGTCCGGGCCTGCCGGTCGAGCCGCCTCGGCGACCGAGGTATCGCCGGTGAGGCAGTCGTAGGAGGAGGGATGGAGGTCACGGCCGGCGCCGAGCGCTACCGTGGCGTTGCACTGCGGGTCGAGGTCGACAAGCAGGGTCTGGTGTCCGTCGGCGGCGGCGCAGGAGGCGAGGTTGACCGCGGTGGTCGTCTTGCCGACCCCGCCCTTCTGGTTCGCAACCGCGTAGACCTTGCCCATCGAGCCCAGCCTAGATGGTGGATTCCCGGCGCGTTTTCAGACGGTCGGATAGCCTCCCGCCCGTGTCCGAGAGCTTCGACTGGCCCGACAACCCCGCCGAGCGCGCCCAGGAGCTGGTGGAGGGAGTGCTCGACGAGCTCGACCTCGACGGCGAGGTCGTGGTCGACGAGAACGAGGAGCGGATCCTTTTGACGGTCGAGGGCGAGGACGACTACGGCCTGCTGATCGGCAAACGCGGCCAGACGATCGACGCTCTGCAGCTGCTCTGCTACCAGGCGGCCTTCCGCGGCCTGCGTGAGCGCAAGCGGGTGATCGTCGACGCCGCCGGGTACCGCGAGCGACGCCGGGAGACCCTCGAGAGCCGTGCCGACCGCGCCGCCGAGCAGGCGCTGGCCAACAACAGCGTGATCGAGATGGACCCGATGAGCGCCCAGGAACGGCGGGTCGTCCACGAACGACTGAAAGAGCGCGCCGGGATCGAGACCTACAGCGAGGGCGACGAGCCCCGTCGCTGCGTGATCGTCGCGCCGCTGCTGCCTGAGTGAGCGGCCTGCCCGCTCCCGAACCGAGCCAGGACGCCCGGCGGCGGCTGCAGATCGTCCTCGACCTGCTGGCCGAAGAGCGCGCCTCGGTCAGCTCGGTCGTCGACCAGCGGGCGTGGCAGGTACACGTCGCCGACAGCCTCACCGGGCTTGAGGTTCCAGAGCTGCGGGAGGCGCGGCGGATCGCCGACGTCGGCGCGGGGGCGGGCTTTCCAGGCCTCGTGCTGGCTGTGGCGCTCCCCGAGGCTCAGGTCGACCTGGTCGAGTCGGTCGGTCGCAAGTGCGAGTTCATACGTCGGGCCGCCGAGGCAGCTGAGATCGACAATGCGAGGGTGCTGAACCTGCGCTCGGAGGATCTGGCCGCCGCCGAGGGTCGGGAGTCCTACGAGGCCGTCACCGCTCGCGCCGTCGGGCGCCTCTCAACGCTTGCCGAGCTTGCTTCCCCGCTTCTGGAGCCAAATGGGGTCCTCATCGCCTGGAAGGGGAAGCGGGACACGGGCGAAGAGGAACAGCTCCGGAACGCCGCCGCATCACTGGCGATGGAGCCCGAGGCAGTCCTCGAGGTCGGCGACCGCGCCGGAAGCGAGCATCGGCACCTGCACGTCGTCCGCAAGGCGGGCCCGACGCCGCCGAACCTGCCGCGGCGACCGGGCATGGCGAAGAAGCGCCCGCGCGGATGAGGCGCTAGCGCCGCTTCTTCTTTTTTTTCGGCGGAGGGGGAGGTGGTTTCGCCGCCTGAACTGCGGCGGCGCCCTCGGGGGTCGCCAGCACCGGGACTGGCACGACCTTGCGGATCACGTACTGCTGCCCGATCGTCCAGATGTTGGTGGTGATCCAGTAGAGGATCAAGCCGGCGGGGAAGTTGAGGATGAAGGGGACGAAGACCAGCGGCAGGATGAACATCATCGTCCGCTGGCTTTTGTCAGCCGACATTGCCATCACCATGCCGGAAATCAGCTGGGTGCCGATGTAGAGGATCAGCAGCGCGATCAGTTCGCCCCCCGTGGCCTTGGCGGTGAGGTCGTGGATGAAGAGGAAGGAGGCTTCGGAGCCGCAGTGGCCGGCCTGGCAGCCGATGTCTTCGGGGAGCTCGTGCCGCAGGACCTGGAAGAGCGTGAAGAAGACCGGTAGCTGCGCGACAAGCGGGATGCAAGAGGCAAAGGGGTTGACTTTGTTCTCTTTGTAGATGCGCATCATTTCCTGCTGCATGCGCTGTTTGTCGTTTTTGTACTTCTCCTGCAGCTCCTTGATCTGCGGCTGCAGGGCTTGCAGGGCCCGCATCCCTTTCAGTTGTTTGTAGGTGAGCGGGATCAGGATCGCCCGCGTGACCACGGTGAGGGCGATGATCGACATCCCCCAGCTGAGGCCGACGTTGTCGTGGAAGAACTGCAGGACCCCGTTGGCAACGTCGATCAGCGGCTGCAGGATGTTGGCGGCGGGGAGGATCAAGAGTGGGTCCGGTGGTACTCGGCCGGGTGGACGGGGCCGGTGCGGAGCGTGAATCTATCGGGGATCGGGTCGAAGCCGCCGTGACTGAAAGGGTTGCAGCGCAGAATCCTCCAGCCGGCGAGGAGGAATCCGCGGATCGCGCCGAAGCGTTCGATCGCTTCGACGGCGTAGGCAGAGCAGGTCGGCTCGTAGCGACAGCGGCGCGGGACGGCCGGTGAGATCCAGCGCTGGTAGGCACGGATCGGAGCCAGGAGGAAGCGTTTCACGTGGAACGCCCCGCTCCCGCGCGCGCCCTGCCGTTTCACGTGGAACGCACCTTCGAGAGCGCCTCTTCCAGGTTCTCCTTGACGCCGTTCATCCCGTCCCTCTCGATCAGGTCGTTGATCTCGGCGCGGGCGACTATCACGAAGTCGTGGCGTGGCGGCAGCCGGTCGGCGAGGGTCCAGAAGGCCTCGCGCAGGACCCGCTTTACCCTGTTGCGGTCGACGGCGCCGCCTACCTTGCGGCTGACCGAAACCCCCAGGCGCACGTCCTCCCGCTCCTCGTCCTTGCGCGGGAACGTGTAGAGCACGAGGTACCGGGTCGCATGCGAGGAGCCGTCGCGATAGACGCGATCGAACTCGCCGCTGCGTGAGAGGCGACGTCGCTTCGGCGCCATCAGATGCCTGGCCGCGCGAGCGCGTGCGGCATCTCGATCAGGGGGTGAGGCGCTTGCGCCCTTTGCGCCGGCGACGCTTGAGGACGGCGCGGCCGCCGCGGGTGCTCATGCGGGCGCGGAAACCGTGGGTCTTGGCCCGCTTCCGCTTCTTTGGCTGGTAAGTGCGCTTCATCGCGGCGGAGTATACGGACGGCGCCGAAAATCTTTTCCCCGGGATTTGCGACGCACACGGGATGGCCTCTCAGGCACGGCGCTATGGTCGCCGCCCGGTGCCCGATGACACTCCCAGAAACGAACTCGACGCCCTCTGGCAGGCGACTCAGGAGCGCCTGAAGTCCTCGGTCCCGGAGTCGACCTACCGTCTCTGGCTGGAGCCGCTGCAGGCCGCCGGCGCCGATAGCGAGACGCTCTACCTGACGGCGCCGGAGGGAATCAGGGCCTGGACCGAGCGCCGCTACAGCTCGCTTATCGTCGAAGCCTTGGCGGAGATCGGGTCGCCGCTGAGCGAGGTCAGCTTTGCCGAGCCTCAAGGCCTCAGACCGGACCTCGACCCGCATCCGGAGCTGAACCCCAACTACACCTTCGAGCGCTTCGTGATCGGTCCTGGCAACCGCCTCGCCCACGGCGCCGCCCTTGCCGTCGCCGAGGCCCCGTCCGAGGCCTACAACCCCCTCTTCCTCCACGGCCCACCCGGGCTGGGCAAGACTCACCTGCTGGCGGCGATCGCCAACTACCTGCGCGAAAACGCCCCCGCCCTCAGCGTCCGCTACACGACCGCGGAGTCGTTCACCAACGAGTTCGTCGCGGCCCTGAAGTCCTCCGGCAACGAAGCCTTCAAGGCCCGCTACCGCGACATCGACGTGCTGCTGATCGACGACGTCCAGTTTCTCCAGGGCAAGCCCGCCACCGAGGAGGAGTTCTTCCACACCTTCAACGCGCTCTACGAGTCCGGCAGCCAGCTGGTCCTCTCGGCGGACCGCATTCCCAGCGAGCTCTCGACCCTCGCCTCCCGCCTGCGCGACCGCTTCGAGTGGGGCCTGACGATCCCGGTCGAGCCGCCGAATCACGCCACCCGCCTAACCGTCCTGCGGCGCCTGGTCGAGGAGGCCGGGGTCGAGATCGCCGACGACGGGGCGCTGGCCGAGCTCGCGAACCGGATCGACGCCAACGTGCGGCAGCTGCACGGCGCGCTGACCCGCGTCCTCGCCCACGCCTCGCTGATGGCGCTCCCGCTCAGCTCCGAGCTGATCGCGGAAGTGATTCCCGGCGTGCGCACCCAGCAGCCGACCTCGGTCGAGGAGATCCAGCAGCGGGTCGCCGAACGCTTCGGCATCTCCCGGGCCGAGCTCGTCGGCTCCAGCCGCGCCGCAACCCCGCTGCGGGCGCGGCAGGTGGCGATCTTCCTCACCCGCGATCTCACCGACCTCTCGCTGCCGCAGATCGGGCGCCTCTACGGCGGCCGCGATCACACCACCGTGCTCAACTCCCTGCGCCGTGTCGAAGCAGGCCTCGACGAGGACCCGGCACTGGCCGAGAAGGTCCGGGAGTTGCGGGGAGCTATCCACAACCCTGTCGGCAACGAGCGCTGACAGCCGCCCGCACTGTAAGAATCCCCAACCTTCCATAGCGCTCTCCACATGCCGGATTCCGCAGCCCGGAGCCGAATCACCCGCAACACAGACTTTCTCCACAGGACCTAACTCAACTCAATAAGGCCAAGATCAGAGGCAGATCACTTGAAGCTCACGACTAAACGCGAAGACCTCGTCTCCAAGCTCTCGATCGTTTCGAGGGCTGTCTCCACCCGCGCCGCGACCCAGGCCCTCTCCGGCGTTCTCCTCAATGCCGCCGACGGCCGCGTGACCCTCGCCGCCACCGATCTCGACCTCGGGCTGGAGACGACGCTGGAGGCAGAGATCGAGGACGGCGGCGCGGTCCTCCTCCCCGGCCGGCTCTTCGCCGAGGTCGCCCGCTCGCTCGCCGACCCGGTGGTGGAAATCGAGACGCGGGAGGCCGAGCGGGACGTCGAGATCCGCAGTGGCGGCTCCAGCTTCCACCTCCGCGTCCTCCCCGTCGAGGACTTCCCGAAGCTGCCGCAGCCGCAGGAGGAGGGCGGCCTGAAGATCCCGGCCGCCGCCCTGGAAGAGAGCATCGAGCTGGTCGCCCGGGCTGCCTCGCGCGACGACATGCGCCCGGTCCTCACCGGGGTCTTCGTCACCGCGAGTGGTCGTGAGATGACGATGGTCGCCACCGACTCCTACCGGCTCGCGGTCAAACGGACCAAGCTCGAGGCCGATCTCGGCGGCGAGCTGGAGGCGAACATCCCGGCGCGGGCGCTGCGCGAGTTGGGGCGGATCCTCTCCTCCGAGGGCGCCGGCGAGGCCTCGATCTCGCTGCTTCCCAACCAGGCCGTTTTCGTGGCAGGGTCGATCCTCCTCTCGACGAGGCTGATCGACGGCCAGTTCCCCAACTTTCGACAACTCCTGCCGGAGTCCTACGAGCACGACGTGCGGCTGCCGCGCTCGGACTTCCTCGACGTCACCCGCCGCGTCAGCCAACTGGCGCAACGCAACGCGCCGCTGCGGCTGTCGTTCGAGTCGGGCGAGCTGACGGTGGCGGCGGAAACGCCTGACGTCGGCGACGCAAAGGAGACGATGCCGGCGGCCTTCGAGGGGGAGTCGCTGGAGATCGGGTTCAACCCGGAGTTCCTCCGCGAGGGGATCGAAAGCGTCCAGGGCGACGAGGTTCTGGTGCGGCTGATCTCGCCGCTGCGCCCGGGCCTGCTCGAGCCGGTCGAGGGAGACGACTTCCGCTACCTGGTGATGCCGATCCGCCTCAACGTCTGAGCCGTGGCCGCGCGCTCGGGGTGAGCGGCCGATGCTCGTCACCGCGATCGAGGCGAAACCGCTGCGCAGCCTCGAGCGGGTGCGGGTCGAGCTGGCGCCGGGGATCGTCAGCATCATCGGCCCCAACGGAACCGGCAAGACGAACCTGATCGAGGCCCTCTACTTCGCCCTCACCGGCCGTTCGTTCCGGACCACCGACCGCCGCGACCTGATCCCGTTCGGCGGCAGCCTCGCCCGGGCCGAGGCGACGATTCGCGACAGCGACGGGATCGAGCACACGCTGATGGCGGCGATCAGCCGCACCGAAGGGCGCCGGCACCTGCTCGACGGCAACCCCGCCGATCCGGCGACGCTGGCGCGCCACCGGCCGCCGGTGGCGGTCTTCGCTCCCGATCGACTGACCCTGGTAAAGGGGCCGCCGGCCGAGCGGCGCGCCCACCTCGACGGCTTCGTCTCCGCCCGCTGGCCCGCGCGCGCCGAGCTGCGCAAGCGCTACGGCCAGGCGGTGGCGCAACGCAACGCCCTGCTTTCCCGCCTCAATGCCGGCTACGGCTCACCGGAGGACCTGCGGATCTGGGACGACGGGATGGCGCAGGCGGCCGCGCCCTTGGTCGAGGCGCGGGCGGAGGCGGTTGCCGAGCTGGCTGCGCCTTTCACGGCGGCGGCGGCGGAGCTCGGCCTGGCGGAGGCGCTGCTGGAGTACGCGCCGCGGGCTGCGGGTTCGGCCGAGGAGATCAGGGTGGGCCTGGAGGAGCGGCGCGACCAGGACATCCGCCTCGGGCGCGGCTCCTGGGGCCCCCATCTCGACGAGCTGAAGCTCTCGGCCGCAGGCAGGTCGCTGCGCAAGTACGGCTCGCAAGGGCAGCAGCGGACCAGCCTCCTTGCCCTGCTCTTCGCCGAGCGCCAGGCCCTGCTGGAGGCCCGGCGGGTTACTCCGCTGCTGTTGCTCGACGACGTGATGAGCGAGCTCGACCCCGGCCGGCGCGATCGCCTCGTCTCCCGCCTCCGCGACGGCGGGCAGGTGCTGATCACCGCCGCCGACGAAGAGTCGGTTCCCGCCGCCGCTCGCGAAACTGTCGTGCGGATGCCGCCTCCGCAGACAGAAGGTGACGAAGGATGAGCCGCCGGCGAGCGCCCCGTCCGGCGGCGAACGCATTTCAGGCGGCCCTGCAGCGGGCGGCTCCGAAGACGCCCCTGGCGGCGCTCCAGGCGGCGTGGGCGAGTGCGGTCGGCGAGCAGCTGGCGGCGGTAGCCATCCCCGTCTCCGAGCGAGGGGGAACGGTGACGATCGAGTGCGCCGACACGGTCTGGGCACAGGAGCTCGACCTGATGCAGGACGCCCTCCTGGAGCGCCTGCGCGAGGCGATTGCCGACCAGGCCCCCCAGACGCTCCGCTTTCGCGTCAACTCTGAGCGGTTCTAGTCACTGTTTTTCCACGATTTGCAGGGAAGTTTAACCTTCCGACCTGGCTGTCCGGCGCAGCGAACTGGTATTCTTATGGCAACTCGCTTTGTGCCCCGATCCACGTGGAGCAAGCTCCTGGGAGTCGGGGTTTTTCGTGTCAACCGGAAGGGACTCATTGCCTGAGAAAAAAGCCAGCGGCGACTCCTACGGCGCCAAGGACATCACCGTCCTCGAGGGGCTGGAAGCGGTACGCAAACGCCCCGGCATGTACATCGGTTCCACGGGGCCGCGGGGTCTGCACCACCTGGTCTACGAGGTGGTTGACAACTCGGTCGACGAGGCTCTGGCCGGTCACTGCGACAGCGTCAAGGTCGTCCTGCACCCGGACAACTCCTGCACGGTCGAGGACAACGGACGCGGCATCCCGGTCGAGACGATGGAGAAAGAGGGGCGGCCCGCCGCCGAGGTCGTGCTCACCGTCCTCCATGCCGGGGGCAAGTTCGGGGACGGCGGCGGCTACAAGGTTTCCGGCGGCCTTCACGGCGTCGGCGTCTCTGTCGTCAACGCGCTCTCCGAGCGGCTCCACCTGGAGATCAGTCGCGACGGCTACGTCTGGTCGCAGGACTACGAGCGGGGCAAGCCGCAGAACGACCTCACCAAAGGCGAGAAGACCAAAGCCCACGGGACCAAGATCACCTTCCTCCCCGACCTCGAGATCTTCGAAGAGATCGGGTTCGACTTCGACGTCCTGGTCGAGCGCCTGCGCGAGACCGCCTTCCTCACCCGCGGCCTGAAGATCGAACTGATCGACGAGCGCGGCGAGACCCACAGCGTCACCTTCAAGTACGACGGCGGCATCGAGGACTTCGTCCGCCACCTCAACGAGAACAAGGATGCGGTCCACAAGAAGGTCGTCTACTTCGAAGGGGGCAAAGAGGAGGGCCAGGTCGAGATCGCGATGCAGTGGAACAGCTCCTACCAGGAGTCGATCTTCAGCTTCGCCAACAACATCAACACCCATGAGGGCGGCTCGCACCTCTCCGGCTTCCGCGCCGCCCTGACCCGGACGCTGAACGCCTACGCGCGCAACAAAGCCCTGTTGAAAGAGAAAGACGACAACCTTGCCGGCGAGGACGTGCGCGAGGGCCTGACCGCGGTGATCTCGGTCAAGCTCCACGATCCGCAGTTCGAGGGCCAGACCAAGACCAAACTCGGCAACCCGCCGATCAAAGGCCTGGTCGAGGAGACCGTCAACCGCAAGCTGGCCGAGTACCTCGAGGAGAACCCGGCCGACGCCCGGCGCGTGATCATGAAGGCGATCGACGCTGCCAGGGCCCGCTCGGCGGCGCGTAAAGCCCGCGATCTCACCCGCAAGTCCGCACTGGAGAACTCGACCCTCCCCGGCAAGCTCGCCGACTGCTCCGTCAAGGACCCGAGCCTGGCCGAGATCTTCGTGGTCGAGGGCGACTCCGCCGGCGGCTCGGCGAAGCAGGCCCGTGACCGCAATACCCAGGCGGTGCTGCCTCTGCGCGGCAAGATCATCAACGTCGAGAAGAGCCGGATCGACAAGGTGCTGGCCAACAACGAGATCCAGGCGCTGATCACGGCGATCGGCACCGGTGTCCACGACGAGTTCAACATCGAGGAAGCGCGGTACCACAAGATCGTGATGGCGACCGACGCCGACGTCGACGGCGCCCACATCCGCACCCTCGTCCTCACCTTTCTCTACCGGCAGATGCCGGAGCTGATCAACGAGGGCTACGTCTATATCGCCAAGCCGCCTCTATACCGCGTGAAACAGGGGAACCAGGAGACCTACCTGGAGCGCGAGTCCGAACTCGAAGAGCTGCTTCTGCGCGACAAGCTGGAGGAGTTCGAGCTGACCGACGCGAACGGCGAGACCCGGAAGCTGACGCCGAGCCGTTGGCAGTCCTACATCCGGCGCTCGAAAGAGTACGAGGGCTGGGGATCCTCGCTGCAGGCCGACTTCGGGCACGAGGTGGTCCGCTTCCTCGAGGAGTCGAGCCTGCTCGACGAACAGGTGACGAGCGTGGCCGCGGCCCGAGATGTCCTCCAGCGCGGTGGCGGTGACAACGAGCCGTTCGACACCGAGGTGCTGCACAGCGGCGAGGACCTGGTCACGGTCAAAGCGATCGAGCGCAAGAGCGGCCTGGCCAGAACCCACCGGCTGCCGGCGACCCTGTTCGCACACCACGACTACCGCAAGTTCGCCGAGGTCCACGCGACCCTGCTGAAACAGGTCGGCCGCCCGCCCTTCGAAGTCAAGCGCGGCGAGAAACGGAACGTCGCCCTCTCGTTCGAGGCGTTGCGCGGGGCGGTGCTGGAGCTGGCTCGTCAGGGCGTTCAGCTGACCCGGTTCAAGGGCTTGGGAGAGATGAACGCCAAGCAACTGCGCGAGACGACGATGGACCCGGCTTCGCGGACGCTGGCCCGGGTCACGCTGGAAGATGCGACCGCCGCCGACCTGATCTTCTCGATGCTGATGGGCGACCAGGTCGCCCCACGAAGAGAGTTCATCGAGGCGCACGCGAAAGAGGTGAAGTTCCTTGATGTCTGAGGATTTCCGGAGCTTCGAAGGGAGGATGAGCTGATGGCTCTCGACGCCCTGACGGGGAACATCGAGGACCGCGGCCTCGAGCAGGAGATGCGCTCGTCGTATCTCGATTACGCGATGAGCGTGATCGTCGGCCGGGCGCTCCCGGATGTGCGCGACGGCCTCAAGCCGGTGCACCGTCGCGTCCTCTACGCGATGCACGACATCGGCCTGCAGCCGACCCGGCCCTACCGCAAGTGCGCCTTCATCGTCGGCGAGGTGATGGGCAAGTACCACCCGCACGGCGACTCGGCGATCTACGACACCCTGGTCCGGATGGCGCAGGACTTCTCGCTGCGCTACCTGCTGGTCGACGGCCAGGGCAACTTCGGCTCGATCGACGACGACCCCGCCGCGGCGATGCGATACACGGAGGCCCGCCTCGGCCGCCTCGCCACCGAGCTGCTGAGGGACATCGACGCCGACACCGTCGACTTCGGCCCCAACTACGACGAATCGACCCAGGAGCCGCAGGTCCTGCCGGCCCGCTTCCCGAATCTCCTGGTCAACGGCACCTCCGGCATCGCCGTCGGGATGGCGACCAACATCCCGCCGCACAACCTGCGCGAGGTCGCCGGGGCCGTCTCCGCCTACATCGACAACCCGGAGATCGACCTCGCCGGGTTGATGGAGCACGTCAAAGGCCCGGACTTCCCAGGCGGGGGGCTGATGAGCCGCGAGGGGATCCGCGACGCGTATGCCTCCGGCCGCGGCAGCATCAAGGTCCGCGCGCGCGCCCACGTCGAGCCGCTGAAGGGGGGCAAGGAGGCGATCGTCGTCACCGAGCTCCCGTTCATGGTCAAGAAGGGCGGCGAAGGCGGCCTGATCACGAAGATCGCCGACCTCGCCCGCGACAAGAAACTCGAGGGCATCTCCGACCTCCGCGACGAGAGCGACGAACGCTCCGGGATGCGGCTGGTGATCGAGCTCAAACGCGGCGGTCCGCCGGCCAAGGTGGTCCTCAACAACCTCTACAAAAAAACCTCGATGCAGTCGACCTTCGGCGCCAACATGGTGGCGCTGGTCGACGGCGTGCCGCGGACCCTGAGCCTGCTCGAGCTGATCGAGCACTACGTCGACCACCAACGCGAGGTGGTGACGCGCAGGACGCAGTACGAACTGCGGCGGGCGGAGGCGCGGGCCCACATCCTCGAGGGGCTGCTGGTCGCACTGGACAACCTCGACGCGGTGATCAAACTGATCCGCGCCTCGACCGATCCCGACGCCGCCCGCGACGGGTTGATCGAGAAATTCGAGCTCTCGCGCGAGCAGGCGCAGGCGATCCTCGACATGCGCCTGCAGCGCCTGACCGCCCTCGAGGCCGACAAGGTCCGCGCCGAGCACGCCGACCTGATGGAGCGGATCGGCGAGCTGCGGGCGATTCTCGGCGACGAAGCGAAGGTGATGGGGTTGGTCAAAGACGAGCTCGCCGAAATCGTCGAGGCCTACGGCGACGAGCGCCGGACCGAACTGGCCCATTTCGAGGGGGACGTCGGGATCGAGGACATGATCGCCGACCAGCAGATGGTGATCTCGCTGACCGCATCCGGCTATGTGAAGCGGCTGCCGCTGGCGACGTATCGGCAGCAGCGCCGCGGCGGCGTCGGGGTGATGGGCATGAACCTGAAAGAGGACGACTACATCGCCCACCTGCACATCAGCTCGACCCACGACTTCCTGCTCTTCTTCACCAACCGCGGCAAGGTCTACCGGCTCAAGGTCTACGAGCTGCCCGAGGGTCAGCGCAACGCCAAAGGCAGCTCCCTGAACAACCTGCTGCCGCTGCGCGAAGGCGAGCGGGTGATGGCGGTGATCCCGACCCGGGACTTCAAGGAGAACAAGTACCTCGCCTTCGCCACCGCCAACGGCCTGATCAAGAAAACCGAGTTCCTCGCCTACAACACGCCGATCCGCGCCGACGGCATCATCGCGATCAAGATCCGCGACGATGACGAGCTGGTCCAGGTGCGGCTGACCTCGGGCGAAGACGACATCCTCATGGTCTCCCACTCCGGCCATGCCTGCCGCTTCTCCGAGGAGAAAGTGCGGACGATGGGCCGCCCCGCCAGCGGCGTCAAAGGCATGAACGTCGCGGGCAAAGACAACCGGGTGCTGGCGATGGACGTCGCCCGCAACGACACCGAACTCTTCGTCGTCACCGAGAACGGCTACGGCAAGCGTACGCCGGTCTCCGAGTACCCGGTCAAGGGCCGTGGCACGAAAGGCGTCCTCACCGCGAAGCTGACCGAGAAGAAGGGCGGCCTCGCCGGCGCCCTGATCGTCAGCGAGCACCAGGACCTCCTCTTCATCTCCCAGAACGGGATGGTCCAGCGCACCTCGGTCGGGGGCATCTCGCAGATGGGCCGCTCGACCCAGGGCGTGAAGGTCATGAACATCAAGGACGACGACCGCGTCAGCGCCGTCGCCCTGGTGGTCGATTCCGAGGAATCGGAAACCGCCGCCACTCCGGAGGACAACGGCCAGGAGCCGCTGGCCGAAGCCCCACCCGACGGCGCTGGATCTGATGGCGCCGAGGCCGACGGCTCCTAGCTAGAGCGGGCTCCTGACTTCGGCCTCGAACCGCTCCCCGGCGAGGGGGAAGCGGGGCGCGTCGGGGAGGTTCACGGTCAGATCGCCGGTCCAGGTGATGGAGCCGTCGGGAGCTGCTTTATAGGTACCGGTGCCGTGGAACGGGGCCGGCGGCGAGATCTCGGCGCGGGTCAGCGCGTTGCTGATGGTCAGGGTGCCCGGCTTTTCGACGGCGGCGACGGCGAGGTCGATGATCGCGACCGGACCGACGACCCGCTGGGTGAAGGCCAGGTAGAGAGTGCCCAGCCCGGTTTCCAGCCCGGTGACCTGAGCTGATTCCAGGCCCCGGTGCCAGCCCGCGGTGACTGCATCGAAGAACGAGAAGGAAGAAAAGGGATCCGACGATGCGGTGGCCGCCCGGTGCCGATGAGGGGTGAAGCAGGCCAGACCCTCGCGCCGGATGCTCCCCGGGGCGCGGTGGACGTCGAGGGCGACCTGGTGGCCTTCGCTCTGGAAGCGGAGCGTCCCCGTCCAGACGCCGGAGAGCTCCGGGTGTCGGAGGTGACCCTGGCAGCCGCGCGCACCCCGCAGCTTCGGCGCGGAGGAAGGGTGGAAGCGCATGTCGATCCGCCCGAAGGGGCCGAAGGAAGCCCGCAGCCGTCGCGAGGTGGCGGTGCCCCGGGCGAGGTAGACGTTGACCGCGTGGCCGCCGCGGCTGATCGCGATCGCGACCGAGCTGCCGATCGCGAGGACCCGGACCGTCTCACCCGAGCCCGATTTCAGGGTCACGGTCGGTTCGAAGTCGAAGCCGCTCGCCTTCCGCCCCGACCGCTCGCGCAGCAGCGGCATGACTTGTCGCCAGGCGTCGGCGCGATGCTGCAGCTGGGCGGCGGACGGTCCCGCCGCCGCCGCGCCCGGACCGATAGCGAGACAGCACCCGGCTACGGCCAGGATCGCGAGTCCGCGCGCTCCGGCTTTCATCGCGCCCCCGCCACCCGCCTGTAGAGGCGGGCCACTTCCTCGCCGAAGTAGGACCCGTAGTCGGTTGCGGGGTCGAGGGTGTAGGTGTAGTCGGTGACGCTGTTCAGCTTGTCGCCGGCGATCGTCCAGCCGCCGCCCGAGGCGCCGCCGGTGACGTTGCAGGAGACGGCGAGGTTGAGCGGACCGTCCCACAGGTAGGAAAGCGAGTCGTGCCCGAGGAACGAGGTCTGCGAGCAGAGCCGCTGCGTTTCGCCGTCGAAGGGAGGCGCGGCGGGATAGCCGTGGACGTCGAAGACCTGCTTGGCCGGCTGGTTCCAGGCGATCCCGTCGCCGCCGACTGCTCGTCCGAGGAGTTCCCCGCGTTCGTTGCGCCCGACCACGGCGGCGCCGACGTCGGCGTCCTCGCTTTCTTCGGCGACCCACGGCCGCGTGGCGTCGAGCTGGGTCGCCGGGAAGACCCCGAACGGGCGCTGCCCGAAACGGAAGCCCGGGACGAAGACCCAGAGCCGGTCGAACCAGCCATGCCGGTCCTCGCGTCCGAACACGCAGTGGCCGGCGGTGAAGACGACGCTGAGGTTGGGAGCGTTGACGGAGGTGCCGGAGCAGCGGGCCGGCACGCCGTCGACGAGGAAGAAGACGACACCGTTGCGGCGGAAGCCCTCCGCTGCCGAGTCGGCGACCTGGTCGAAGCTGACCGCGCCCGCGGGCGGAGCCGCCGCCCGCGCGGCCACGGCTCCGGGAGCGCCCTGGGGCCGGGCTGCGCCGAGGCCGAGGTGCGGCCGGCGGGGAAGCTTCACCTCCATCGGCACAGCCGCCCGCATCCGCGCCGGGGTCCAGTAGCGGAGCGCCGCCCGGACCGCGGCAGAGCTCGGACCGGCGCCGGCGGCGACCGCTCCTCCCGGTATGCAGAGGCAGAGGAGGCTCGCGGCGAGCACCGCAACGAGCGGCGCTCTTCTGATGCAGGGGGCGCCGGGAGCCCTGCCTGGCCGCTTCATCGGCGCGAGTTTACCTGCGTACTCGGGAGGAGCTAAGCAGCCTGCGGCAGGTACTGCTGCCAGGCCGCGGGGATCTTCGGGCTGGCGACCTGGATGAAGACGGTGGGGGGCGGGGCCTTGGGAATCGTCGCCGGGTGCATTTCGATCTCGCGGGGGAGGCGGTTGCCCTTGCGGCGGTTGCATGGGGGGCAGGCGGCGACGATGTTCTCCCAGACAGACTTGCCGCCGCGGGAGCGGGGGATGACGTGGTCGACGGTGAGGCCGGCCTTGGTCGAGCCGCAGTACTGGCAGGTCCAGGAGTCGCGGGCGAGGACGGCGCGGCGGGTGATCTTGCGGCGGTGCGCCTCGCGTGGGATGCGGACGTAGTTGGTGAGGCGGATCACATCGGGCCGCTCCATCGTCATGTGCTCGGAGTGGAGGGCGGCGCCGTCGCGGCGCTCCAGCAATTCGGCCTTTTGCTTCAGCAAGAGGACAGCGGCCCTCCTCAACGTGCAGACGTTGATCGGCTCATACGTCGCGTTGAGTACCAGCACCCTGGCCATTGCTTGAAGAAGATTGTAGGGCGCGCGGCGCTCGGTGCTCGTTGCAGGCGCTACAACGGCCGGGAGCGACCGGTCGGGGCACCGGCCCGGCAGGCGGTGCTCAGCCGACCGGATACGACCCGAGGATCCGGGTCGATTCGGCCTTCTTCCGCAGCTCGCCGATCGCCTCGGCGACCGACGCCTCGTCCTCTTTGCCCTCGAGGTCGCAGAAGAACATGTAGCGCCCGAGGCCCTGCCGCAGCGGCCGCGACTCGATCCGGCTCAGGTTGATCCCGCGGTTCGAGAACTCGCTCAGCGCGTCGACGAGAGCGCCGGGATGGTCTGCCCCCAGCTCGGAGAAGACCAGCGACGTCTTCCAGCCTCCACTCCCGGCCTCGGGGACCTCGGCCCCCTGCGGGGCGATCCAGACGAAGCGGGTGACGTTGTCGTCCTCGTCCTCGACGCCCTCGACCAGCAGCTCGCAGCCGTAGAGGGCCGCCGCCGCCCGGGCCCCCAGCGCGGCCCACGGCCGCAACGACTCGCTCACCATCCGAACCGCCGCCGCGGTGCTGCTGACGCTGCGCCGTTCGACCTGCGGCAGCCGCTCACGCAGGAACCGCGCGCACTGGGCCAACGGCTGCGGATGCGAGAGCACCGCCTCGACGTCCTCGACCGCAACCCCCTCGCGGGCGATCAGATGCACCCGGACCCGGTAGTCGTGCTCCCCGACGATCGTCACCCCGCTGACGTCAAACGCCAGCGTGTCGAGGGTAGGCCGGACCGAACCCTCGATCGAGTTCTCGATCGGCACCAGAGCCCGCTCAGCCCCCCCCCGCTCAACCGCCAGGATCGCATCCGGGATCGTAGGCATCCGCAAAGCCTCGAACCCCCCATCCGGCAACGCCTCCCCGAGCGCGTCCTCAGTGAAAGTTCCTGCCGGTCCTAAGTAGGCAATCCGCATGACGGGATCAAACCAGCTTCCCCCGCCCAAGGTGAAGCGGGTCAAAGCTGCGTCCGGCTGGGTCCGGGGGTACCCCCGTACGGACACTCAGCCGAAGGCGTCCGGTAGGGGGTACCCCCGGACCCCGACCACCCGTCTATTCGACCAGCAGGGTGAAGACGCCGACGTTGTTGTCGGTCAGCTGCTCGCCCGGCACCGGTTCGACTTCGACTTCGAGGGTCACTTCGCCGCTCGGCGTCGGCGTCAGCGGGATCGCCACCGAGCCCAGTTCGGCGGGGGCGAGTTCGTCGATTTCGCCTTTGGTCGTGTTGCCTTCCGCCGTGACCGCGACGGTGATCCCGGTCTCGGACGATTCGGCTCCGTTCTGAACCTGCACTTCCACTTCGACGCCTTCTTCGCTGCTGACCGTGGCGGGAGCGCCTTCGGCGAGTTCGGTCCCGTTGACGGTTACGCCGGCGAGTTCGGTCCCGTGCACACCGCCCGTGGTAGCGCCGCTGTTGCCGCTGATCGCGCCGAGGGCGTCGCTGACCGTGCTTTCTTCGAGCCACTTTTCGTCCGGCAGGAAGGTGCTCTTCGGCAGGTCGTCGCCGGAGATCCCGTTGTCGGCGAGGACGCCGTCGGCTTCGGGGCGCACCACCTGTTCGTAGACGATGTCGGAGGCGAGCAGCTTCTGCATCTGCTTGGCGATCCCCGCCATCGCCTTCTCGGCCCCGTGGTCGCCGAGCGCGGTGGGCATCTTTTCGGCGATTTCGTCCATCGCGTTGGCGCGCAGCTCGTAGACGAGTTCGAGGTTGCGCTGCGGCTTGCCCATGTCGCCCGGCGCCCCCAGCGATTCGACCCGGGTGCGGTAGCCGTCCATCGCGCTGCGGTCGGCGTTGACCTCGTTGACGAAGTCGGTGACGGAGGCGTTGCCCGGGCTTTCGAGTTTGCCGAAGAAGTCTTCGCTGGTCTGTTCGGTTCCTTCGACGATCTCGGCGACCTTGCGGGTGTAGTCGCTGAGGGCCGAGTGGGCGCGGGCGTCGAGGCAGCCCTTGATCCCGAGCACGATCAGGATCAGCAGCAGCAGGCCGCCGCCGAGGACCAGCGCGCGCCGCAGCATGATCTGCTGGCGTTCCGGGCGACGTTTGGGGCGCTCGCGCCGAGGCGGGCGTCGTGAGGCGAAGTCCTCCACGGGGCCGAGAGTATGAACATCGGAGTGGCCGCAGCGCCAGTTGACCCCGCAAACGGTGGGTTTTTCCCAGCCAGGCGCAGGAAACACGGGGTAATGCGGCGAAGTTGATGCCGCCATGGTCGGCTCGCTCGTGCTCAACCGGTTCCTGATCGAGCGCCGCATCGGCAGCGGCGGCTTCGGCGTCGTCTACGAGGCTTGGGACGGCCGGCTCGAGCGTCCGGTCGCGGTGAAGGCGATCGAGCAGCGGGGGGAGGCCGGACGCCGGGTCCTGCGCGAGGCCCAGGCCGCGGCGAGGCTCAACCATCCCGGCATCGTCACCCTCTACGAGATGGGGGAGGAGGACGGCAACGCGCTGCTGGTCACCGAGCTGGTCGAGGGCTCGACGCTGGCCCGCCTCGCCCAAAACGGCGAGCTCTCCGACCGCGAGATCGGCGAGATCGGCGCCGACCTCTGCGAGGCGCTCGACCACGCCCACTCGCGCGGCGTCGTCCACCGCGACATCAAGCCGCAGAACGTGCAGGTGATCGAGGACTCCGAACCCCGCGCGAAGCTGATGGACTTCGGCGTCGCCCACCTGGCCGGCGACACGCCTCTGACCGCCGCCGGCGACGTCGTCGGCACCCTTGCCTACATGGCCCCCGAGCAGGCGGAGGGGAAGACGGCCGGGCCGGAGTGCGACGTCTACTCGCTCGCCCTGACCCTGTACGAGTGCTGGAGCGGCGAGAACCCGCACCGCCGCGCAACCCCCGCCGCCACTGCCCGCGCGATCGGCGGCCGCGCCCGGCCGTTGCGCCGCCTCCGTCCCGACCTGCCGCGCGAGCTGACCGACACGGTCGACGCCTGCCTGGCGCCGCGACCCAACCACCGTCCCTCGCTGGAGGAACTGGGGACCGCGATCGAGGACTCGCTCGACCTGCTCGTCGATCACCTACCGGAATCCCGCGGCCACGTCCTCACCCGCGTCGGCGCCCTCGCCGCCGCGGCCACCCTCGGCGGCTTCCTCGCCCTCCACGGAGCGGCGCTGCCGTAGCTCCCGTTGAGACTCGATCCCTAGGATTTCCCCCATCGGCGCGCTGAGTCGTTTGGAGTCGATGTTCGAAGGCCTCGTCGAGGGGGTCTTCAGCCGTGCCTTCAGCTCCGAGGTGCAGCCGGTCGAACTGGCGCGCAAACTCGCGAAGGAAATGGACGCCCACAAGACCGCCTCGGTCCAGCGCGTCTACGTCCCCAACGAGTACACGGTCTTCCTCGGCCGCCAGGACCGCGGCAAGCTCGAAGGCTACGAGCGCTCGCTGGAGCAGGAGCTCTCCGGCTACCTGCTCGAGCACGCCCGCCGCCGCGGCTATGATCTGCTGACCCGGCCGCAGGTGGAGTTCGAGACCGACGAGCGGCTGCGGCTCGGCGAGTTCGGGATCCAGGCGCGCCTGGTGAAGCCGCCGGCGCATGAGGGCGCCGCGCCCGAACAGGGGGAAGAGGGGCACACGATGGTCTACTCGGCGGTCCGCGAGCGCGACCGCAGCCGGCCGAAACGGCCCGAGCAGGCGGTCGGGGCCCTGGTCTCCACCCGCGCGGTCGTCTCGCTGGCCGATCGCCGCTACGTCCTCGACGGCCCGCGGGCGACGATCGGGCGCTCGAAGGCGGTCGAGTGCGTGCTCTCCGACCCCAACGTCAGCCGCCGCCACGCCGAGCTGCGGCGTGAGGACAACGGCGACTGGCAGATCGTCGACCTCGGCTCGACCAACGGGATCAAGGTCAACGGCCGCCGGGTTCCGTCGACCCGGCTCAGCCCCGGCGACCAGGTCACCGTCGGCACGACTACCTTCACGTTTGACATAGAGCAGTAAGAGACAGGGTCGGATGACGAGAACCAGCCGTCGTCAGGCAAGGACGCAGGGATTTCGAATAGCAGCGCTATTCGAAAGACCGAGGACGCGGCATGGCGGCGGCTGGTTCCGTCATTAAGGTGCTGGACGCGTGGATTACGACCCGATCTCAGTAGCCCTCAAATTCGGCTTCCTCGCCGTCCTCTACCTCTTCGTGCTCGTGATCGCGCGGAGCGCGCTCAAGGACCTGCGCCGGACGACCGCGCCGGCCCCCGACGCCACCGGCTTCCACGCCGCCCCGGCCTTCGCGGAGTCTCCCCGCCGCGGTCCCGACGGCTGGCTAGTCGTCGAGCGGGGCGGCGGCCTCGAGGGGGGGCAGCGCTTCGACCTGATCGGCGGCTTGTCGATCGGGCGCTCGAAGGACGCCGACATTCAGATCGACGACCGCTACGCCTCCAGCCTCCACGCCCGAGTCTTCTCCCGCGAGAGCCGGTTCTACGTCGAGGACATGAACTCCACCAACGGGACCCTGCTGAACGGCGCCACCCTGCAGGGGGAGGCGGAGCTGATCGACGGCGACTCGGTGCAGATCGGAGACACGGTCTTCCGCCTCGAGGTCCAATGACCCGCATGTGGAGCGACCGTCCATATCTGATTCTTCGGGAGCGGAGCATGCGCGGCAAAGGGTGTGAATGCGGGTGAGCCTGCGGATCGCCGAAGAAGCCGTTCGGACCGACACCGGGCGGCAGCGCAACGCCAACGAGGACTCGCTCTTCGTCGACGCGCCGCTGTTCGTCGTCGCCGACGGGATGGGGGGCGCCCAGGCGGGCGAGGTCGCCTCGCGGGCGGCGGCGGAGAGCTTTGCCCAGAACCTGCCTTCGGGACCGCCGGAGCGGTTGCTGGAGGAGACGATCGAGGGGGCGAACCGGACGATCCACGAGCTCGCCCGCAAGGACCCGAGCCTGGCCGGGATGGGGACCACCACCACCGCCGCGCTCGTCGACCTCGATGCCGGTGAGGTGGCGATCGGCCACGTCGGCGACAGCCGCGCCTACCGCCTGCGCGGCGGCCGGTTCGAGCAGCTGACCCGCGACCACTCGCTGGTCGAGGAGATGCGGCGCAAAGGCCAGCTGACCGACGCGCAGGCCGAGGACCACCCGCAACGCTCGATCATCACCCGCGCCCTCGGCCCGGAACCGGAGGTCGAAGTCGACCTGCAGACCGTCCCCGCCCAGGCGGGCGACGTTTTCCTGATCTGCTCGGATGGGCTGACGACGATGCTCGACGACGAGAAGGTCGCCCACCTGCTCGGCCGGGCGACCTCGCTGCAGAGCGCGGTGCGGGCGCTGGTCGACGAAGCCAACCGGGCCGGCGGCCGCGACAACATCACCGCCCTCGCCTTCCGGC